>Ga0182740_1001125_pt1 | contig 19429 bp, 17 predicted proteins | sample eDN5th37CKraftBY_FD_128872 | JGI IMG/M metagenome (GOLD analysis project Ga0182740, IMG submission 128872) | Enriched backyard soil microbial communities from Emeryville, California, USA - eDNA 5th pass 37_C Kraft BY (version 2) (version 2) | ecosystem: Environmental > Terrestrial > Soil >...
TATGAAATGGGCCTCGTCAATCGTCTCGTCGAGGAAGGCGAAGCCTATCACGGCGCGCTGGAGCTCGCGAAAAAGATCGCCGCAAAATCCTCTTATGTCTTGAAGATCGGCAAGGAAGCCTTCTATCGTCAACGTGAAATGAATCTCGCCGACGCCTACAAATACGGCGCGGGTGTCATGGCCGAGAACATGATGGCGCGCGATGCCGAGGAAGGCATCGGCGCCTTCATCGAAAAACGCGCGCCGAAATGGGAGGATCGTTGATGCGTCTTGTCCTGACCGCCGTGTTTGCGGCGAGCCTGTTGTCACTTGGCTTTTCCGCGCCGTCGCAGGCGCAGACCGCCGAACAGCGCGCCGCCTGCAAGGACGATTTCCAGAAGCTTTGCAAAGGCGTCATGCCCGGCGGCGGCCGTGTGATGAAGTGCCTCTCCGAGCACAAGGACAAGGTTTCCGAAGCCTGCCGCAAGGCCGCGAATATCTAGAGCGTGATCCCGAAAAGCCGGAGCCGGTTTTCGGAAAAGATCATGCTCAAACAAAAAGACCTGCTGTGAACCACGACCATTACGACGACAGCTACATTCGCGGCATCCTGAACACCGTGAAGAACATCGCGATCGTAGGCGCGAGCGCCAACGAGAGCCGGCCGAGCCTGTTCGTCACCAAATATCTCTCCGAGCGCGGCTACAACGTCTTTCCGATCAATCCGGGCCGCGGCGGCGAATTGACCGGCGGCCTCAAGACTTACGCCAGGCTCGCCGACGTGCCCGAGCGGATCGACATGGTCGATGCTTTCCGCCGCTCCGAGGACATCCCGAAAGTGCTCGATGAAGTGCTGGCCCTCCCGAGCCGTCCGATGGTGTTCTGGATGCAGCAGGGCATTTGCAACGACGAGGCGGCGGCAAAAGCCGAAGCCGCCGGCATGAAAGTCGTCATGAACCGCTGTCCCAAGATCGAATATGGCCGTCTTTCCGGCGAGATCGGCTGGGTTGGCGTCAACAGCCGCACGATTTCATCGAAGCGCCAGCAGCGCATTCTGGGCGGCGTCCAGCGCTTGAGGCTGAACAAGGAATAAGCCAGAGTTTGCGCTATCCTTTTCAGGCTATCGTGCCGGACACACGACGATCATCGTTCCCTAAAACCATCAATACGTAGAGCGTAACAGGAGAAACTGGTGGCAAACGAAAAGCGCGAACCCGGATTTGCGACTCTGGCCATTCACGCGGGCGCGCAGCCCGATCCCACGACCGGCGCGCGCGCGACGCCGATTTATCAGACCACCTCGTTCGTGTTCGATGACGTCGATCATGCCGCCTCGCTCTTTGCGTTGCAGACCTTCGGCAACATCTATACCCGCATCACCAACCCGACGAATGCCGTTCTTGAAGAGCGCGTCGCCGCGCTCGAAGGCGGCACCGCCGCGCTGGCGGTGGCATCGGGTCACGCCGCGCAGGTCAACGTCTTCCAGACCCTGCTCACGCCTGGCGACGAGATCATCGCATCGAAGAAGCTCTACGGCGGCTCGATCAATCAGCTGAACCACGCCTTCAAGAGCTTCGGCTGGAATGTCGTCTGGGCCGATCCCGACGATATCGGCAGCTTCGAACGCGCTGTCACCAAGAACACCAAGGTGATCTTTGTCGAGTCGATCGCCAATCCCGGCGGCATCATCACCGACCTCGAAGCGATCTCCGCCGTCGCCAAAAAGGCGGGCGTGCCGTTCGTCGTCGACAACACCCTCGCCTCGCCCTATCTGTGCAATCCGTTCAAGCATGGCGCCGACATCATCGTGCATTCGGCGACGAAGTATCTCGGCGGCCACGGCAACTCGATCGCCGGTGTCATCGTCGATGGCGGCTCGTTCAACTGGACGGCGAGCGGCCGCTACCCGATGCTGTCGGAGCCGCGTCCGGAATATGCCGGCATCAAGATCCACGAGACGTTCGGCAATTTCGCCTTCGCCATCGCCTGCCGCGTGCTGGGCCTGCGCGACCTCGGCGCCGCGCTCTCGCCGTTCAATGCGTTCCTCATTCTGACCGGCATCGAGACGCTGCCGCTCCGCATGCGCCGCCATTGCGACAACACGCTAAAGGTCGCGGAATATCTGAAGAACCACCCGAAGGTATCGTGGGTCAGCTATGCGGGCCTTCCCACCGACAAGTATCATTCGCTTGCGCAGAAATATTGCCCCAAGGGCGCCGGCGCGATCCTGACCTTCGGCCTCAAGGGCGGCTACGAGGCGGGAATCAAGCTCGTCTCGGAAGTGCAGCTGTTCTCGCACCTTGCGAATATCGGCGACACGCGCTCGCTCATCATCCACCCGGCTTCGACGACGCACCGCCAGCTCACCGACGAGCAGAAAATTCAGGCGGGCGCCGGGCCGGATGTCGTGCGGCTTTCGATCGGCCTCGAGGATATCGAGGACATCATCGCCGACCTCGATCAGGCGATGGGCTAGCTTCGCCCGAGCAGCGTCACGTGCCGCGCCGCGGCGACGAGCACGATGACCGCGCCGAATTGATGCAACAGCGCGAGCGCGAACGGCGCGACCCATAGCAGCGTGATGATGCCGAGCATCGCCTGGGCCGCCACGAGTCCGAACAAATGCACCGCGCCGAAGCGCACCGGGCGCCCTGCGCCGCGCGCGTCGAACGCGTGCCATGCCGCGAGCGCGAGCAGCGTGTAGGCGACCATGCGGTGGTCGAATTGCACGGTCATCACGTTCTCGAACAGGTTCTTCCACCACGGGCTCAGCACGAAGAGCTGCGAAGCCTGCGGAATGAAACGGCCGTCCATCAGCGGCCAGGTGTTGAAGGTGAGCCCCGCGTTGGTTTTCGCGACGATCGCGCCGAGGAAAATCTGCACGAAGGTCAGCGCCAGCAGCGCCCATGCCGCTCCGCGAATCCGCGCGCTCGCAATGAGCTTGCTGCGGATCTCCAGACTCGTCGCGACCGCGACAATCGCCGCGAGAATGAAACAGGCCGTCGTCAGATGCACCGCGAGCCGGTACTGGCTGACATCCGTTCGCACCGACAGGCCCGAAGCCACCATCCACCAGCCGATGGCGCCTTGCAGGCCGCCGAGCAAAAACAGCCCGCCGAGTTTCCAGCCAAGCGCGCGGCTCACGAGCCCCTTCCAGGCGAACCACAACAGCGGAAACAGAAAGACGGCGCCGATGATGCGGCCGAGCGCGCGATGACCCCATTCCCAGAAATAGATGAACTTGAATTCGCCAAGGCTCATCCCGCGATTGATTTCCTGGTATTGCGGGATTTTCTTGTAATTCTCGAACTCGGCCTGCCACGCGGGTTCCGAAAGCGGCGGCACGATGCCCGTGACCGGCTTCCACTCGGTGATCGAAAGACCCGAACCCGTGAGCCGCGTCGTGCCGCCGATAATGATCATCAGGCCGACGAGCGCGGCGACCGCATAAAGCCACAGGCGCACCGGGCGCATGCGGTCGTGGGCTTTCAACAAGGTACGATTGCCGTGCAAGGTGAGTTCCGTTTTGTCCGCTGGAGAGATATAGAACGGAACGCCTTTCGGCAAACCGCGTCAATCGGATTTCAATCGCACTTATGTCGCAGCGGACCCGCAAACTGATCGGCACCGCCCTCCTGCTCGCCCTTGTGGTGTTCTGGGCATTCTTCGCGATGTCGATCGCGCAGGCCCGCGTGCCGCAAATGTCCGCGCTCGCCGGCGGCGCGCTCGTCGTGTTCCTCGGCCTGATCTGGGTCGTACCCGCCGGGCTGATTATCCGCTGGATGGCGCGCCCGCGCGCTTAAGCGGCGTTGACCCGGCGAAAGCGGTTCCACAGCGCGAACGGCGCACCCGACAAAAACACATCGACAAAGCGCAGCGCCTGGAAGTTGCCGTTCAGCGACACGCGCGGCAGCGCCGTGAGATGCTCTGCGTGCTCGGGGAACAGAACGCCCGGCCGCGTCGTCACCGCCGTCTTGAAGCCCGCCTCTTTCGCGATCTCGAATTCGCGCGCATCGGCCGAGGTCGGATCGCCGACCGGATAGGCGAAATGCTCGCACGGCTTGCCGAGCGAAGCCTCGACGACCTCGCGGCTGCGCCGGATTTCCTGCAGCGCTTTCTCGCGCGGCCATTTCTTCAGCATCACATGATTGACGGTATGCGCGCCGATGGTCGCGAGCTTCGTGCTCGCGAGCTTCTCGATCTCCGGCCAATCCATGCACAGCTCGCGGCACGGCGCGAGCGCATCGACGCCGTAACGTGTGCCCAGGTCGCGCACGACGCGGCGCAATTCGCTTTCGTCTTTCAGGCTGCGCAGCCAGCCGTAAATCTCGCCGAATGTCTGGCGCTTCTGCCGGGCGTTCTCACAGGCAAAGAAATGCTCCTTGCCGTCGATCGGGATCACCATGCGCTCGGCGCGCGCGATGACGCGCTCGAGCGCCACCCACCACAGCTCGCCGAGCCGGTCGGGAAAGCTCGTCGCGATATATTGCGCGAACGGCACCTCATGTTTCTGCAAGATCGGCAGCGCGAATTCGAGATTGTCCTTGTAACCGTCGTCGAAGGTGATCGCGGCAAAGCGCCGCGAATAATCGTGCTGCACCAGCCGCCGGTGCACTTCGTCCATCGAGACGAGTTCGACGCCGCGCGCTCGCAGCCGCTCGATCACGCTTTCCAGAAATTGCGGGGTGATCTCCAGCAAGCGGTTCGGCTGGAAGCTGTCCTTTCGCGCCGGCCGGACGTGGTGCAGCGTGAAAATCAGGCCGACGCCGCCGCACAGCGGCGCCAGCGCCCGATGCGCGCCGCTGAAATAGAGCGTTTCCAGCCCCGCCCGAAACACGCTGTTGCGCAGATTTGCCATCGTCTCCCCGGCCGGAACGGCCTCAAACGGCCATTGGCGGCCGCATTTTGCCTACGGAATGTTGATGATTGTTTGCTTCTCTGCCGGTTAACGAAATCTTCCGGAAATTCTGGGGAAATGGCCCGATGATGGCCCAGGCAATGGTGTACGCGAGAGAGCGGACGGGCGAACCGGCGATCCTCACCGCGCCGTCCATGCCCCGCGCCTTGACCGCGGGCGGCATTCATCGCCTCGAACTCTTCACCGATTTTCGCAGCGCCGAGCAGCATTGGCGGGCGCTCGAGCAGAACGGCGTGCTTTCGCCGTATCAGCAGTTCGACTGGTTGCAGGCCTGGCAGCTCCATGCCGGCGCCTGTGAAGGCATCCTGCCCTTGCTGCTCACCGGCTTCGACCGCGCCGGCAAGCCGCTGTTCCTGCTGCCGTTCGGCTATGCGCCGGATGACCGCTGCAAGATCGTGCGCTTCCTCGGCGGCAAGCACGCCAATTACAATTTCGGCCCGTGGCGGCGCGACTTCGCCGGCGGCGCCGGCGCATTGCGCGCGCTGATCGACTTGCTGCACGCCATGCGGCCCGAACTCGATGGCGTCGAGCTTCTGAGCCAGCCGGAAAATTGGGCCGGGATGCAGAACCCGTTTCTGGCGTTGCCGCACCAGCCGTCGGCGAGCGACGGCTACTGGCTCTCGCTGGCGGGCGAACCGCAGGAAGTCACCGCGCGCATCTTCACTTCGAGCCGCCGCAAGCGGCAGCGCTATCGCGAGCGCAAGCTGCAGGAATATTGCGGCTACCGCCATGTGCGCGCGACGACCGCCGCTGAGGTCGAGCGCTACCTCAAAGCCTTCTTCGCGCAGAAAGCCGAACGCTTTGCGCTACAGGGCATCGACAACGTTTTTGCCGCACCCGGCACCGCCGACTTCATCCGCGAAGTCTGTATTCAGGGCCTCGCCGAAGGCCGCCCGGTCGTCGAGATCCACGCGCTCGATTGCGACCGCGAGGTGCTCGGCGTCTTCGCCTGCCTCAACGACCGCGACTGCTATTCCTCGATGTTTAATTCGTTCGCGCTCGGTGACGCCGCGCGCTTCAGTCCGGGCGTCGTGCTGATCAGCTACATTCTCAAGGATTGCATCGAGCGCGGCATTCAGGCGTTCGACCTCGGCGTCGGTGAAGCCGCCTACAAGGATTATTTCTGCGACCATCAGACAAGGCTGTTCGACAGCTATTTCGGCTTCTCCATGCGCGGCCAGGCCTATGTCGCGGCGCTCTCGGCAAAATCCGGTCTCAAGCGCTGGGTCAAGCACTCGCCATCGCTGATGAAGCTCGTCGCAGCGGCGCGCCGCATGAAAAGCGGCAAATCGGATGGCGCAAAGTCTGACTTAGGCGGCGAAGCGGCTTGATGAATCGCCGGGCGCTCCGCTGCCGGCCGAAATCACCACGACATTCGCGAACTTCTCATCCCTGAGCACCGTCGCCTGACGGTCGCCCGCGTCTTCGTCACCTTCGGCGGCGATCACCGCCGTTGCGCGCGCAAAACGCGCGAGCCGATCCGCGCCGCCAAGCCCTGCAAGCGCAGGCGTCGCGGCAATCACGTATTCGTAGGTCTGCGTAAGCGCGCCGAGCACGATCGACAGCCGGTTCGCGGTGAGCAGTTGCGCGCTATCGCCGATCCCGGCGCCGGGCACGATGAAATGCAGCGTCGAGGCGGTTTCGCGCTGGATCGCTTCGGCAAAGCCCGCGCCCTTCGCCAGAAGATCCGATAGCCCCGGCGCATGCGGATTGAGCGACAGCGCCGCCGATGGCGAGGTCTGCGGGTCGAGATCGAGGAACATCACCCGCGCGCCGGTCGCGGCAAGATCGCGCGCAAGATGCAGCGCGATGCGGCCCGACGGCACGTCATTCTTGGCCCGCGCCACGAGGAAAATGCCCGGCCCGAGATTGCGCATATAGCCGAGCAATTCGGCGAGCCGGTATTGGGTCGATTTCGTTGTCGCGGCGAGATTGACCGGCACGTGAACCGGCTCTCGGAGCAATTCCTGCACCGCCTCGGGCACCGCCGGTTCAGCCGCGATCTCCGGCTCGGTTCGGCGCGGCTCCGGTGCGCGAATATAGGGCGCATTGGCCATGCGATAGACGTCGCCGCCGAGCAGTTCGCCCATCACGAGGAAGACCGTCATCAACATCGCGGCCGCGAAGGTGGCGATGGCGACGATCGGCAGCTTTTTCGGGAAATAGGCCGTGGTGCTCGCCACCGCGCGCGAGATCACCCGCGCATCCGGCGAAACCGCGTCCGGCGTTTCGCGCGCTGTCGCGTCGCGATAGCGCGCAAGATAGCTCTCCAGCAAATCGCGCTGCGCCTTGGCTTCGCGCTCGAGCGCGCGCAACTGCACATCCTCGCTGCCGAGCTTGGCCTGCTGGTTCTTGAGCTGATCGAGACTCGCCAGCATGTTCTCCAGCTTCGCGGCGGCAACGCGCGTATCGTTCTCGAGCGCGCGCGCGAGCTTGTCGGCCTCGGCGCGAATCTGCGCATCCAGGCTCGCGATCTGCGCATTCAGCTCCTTGATCCGCGGATGGAGCGGCAGCAGCGTCGAGGATTGCTCGGCAAGCTGCGCACGCAGCGCCGCGCGCTGCTCCGAAAGCCGCCGCATCAGATCGGAGTTGAGAATTTCGGAGAATTCAATCGGCTTGCCGCTTTTCAGCATGTCGCGGATCAGGCGCGCCCGCGCCTCGAAGTCATCTTTTTGCGTGCGTGCCGTGACGATCTGCGTATTCAGCTCGCCCAGCGTCTGTGTGCCGAGCTGGTTATTGTTGTTGCCGACATAGAGGTTCGACTGCGCGCGGAACTGCTCGACCTTGGCTTCGGCTTCGGTGACGCGCCCGCGCAGGGATTCGATCTCGTTCGAAAGCCACGCACTCGTCTGTCTCATCGCGTTCGCTTTTGCGGCGCGCTGAACGACGAGATATTCGTCGGCCACCGCATTGGCGACCTTCGCCGCAAGCTCCGGACTCTCCGACTGGAAGTCGATGCCGATGACGCGCGATTTCTCGATCGGATAGACCGCGAGGCGTTCGGTGAAGCGCTCGAGCACCCTCTCCTCGACGCTGGTCTGCGACGGATCGCGCCCCATGCCCACGAGCGAGAGGACAGCGTTCAAAATGATGCGCAAGCTTGAATTGGAATTGAACTCGCGAAGCTCGTTCAGCTTCAGGCCATAGACGACCTTGCGCGCGAGATCGCGCGACTGGATAAGCTGCACCTGGCTCTGCACGGCTTCGGGATCGACGAGCGCCGGATTGCGTTCCGCGCCCCGGTCGGACTCCGGCCGGTTATAAGCCGTCTCCTGATTCTCGATCAGCACCCGCGCTTCCGAACGATAGCGCGGCGTCACCATGCTCACCGCGATGAATGCGATCAGCGAGGCGGCGATCGTCGGCAGCACGATCCAGCGCCGTTTGGCCCACAGGGCGAGCCCCAGGGCCCGCAAATCGAGTTCGCCGTCGCTCACGGCAGCTGCGCTCGGCACGCGCGGGGCGGCACTTGCTTTGGTCGCCCGGTCGCGGCGCATACGGCAAACTCCTTGCTACGGAATCTCGCTACGAATTCTGCCGCATAAGAAATCATTAGGGTTGCCATTGGGTTAACCCGCCCCCGCCGTCTCCGGCGCTTGAGGGTTCGTTAACCATACAAACGCTAGGAATCACGGAGGATTCTCGCCCGCCTGGTGGGTCATGTTGGTTCGTCTGTTCCTGCTGCTTGCGATCTCGCCGCTACTCGCCAGTTGCGCTGGCAGCATGGCGGCCGAACGCGTCGATCCCGCGTTCGAGGCCCCCTACACGCTCGGCGCCGGTGACCGGCTGCGCGTCGTCGTCTTCGGCCAGGACGGGCTTTCCAACACCTACGCGGTCGATGGCGCGGGCAAGATCACCATGCCGCTGATCGGCCCCGTCCCGGCGCGCGGCAGGACCACCGGCGAGCTTGCAAGCGCCATCAGCGCCAAGCTCAAGGCCGGTTACATCCGCGAGCCGCATGTCGCGGTGGAAGTCGAATCCTTCCGGCCGTTTTTCATTCTCGGTGAAGTCACCAATGCCGGGCAATACGCCTATGTGAACGGCCTCACCGTGCAATCCGCCGTCGCCATCGCCGGCGGCTTCAGCCCGCGCGCGCTGAAGACCAATGCGCATGTCTCGCGCATCGTCGATGGCCGCACGGTGACGGCGACCGTGCCGCTCTCCTACCCGCTGCGCCCCGGCGATACCGTCACCATCGACGAACGATGGTTTTAAGGCATGATCCCGGAAAGTGGGGATCGGCTTTCGGAAAAGATCATGCCCGAAGATGTGCCTTTGCGGATTTTGCACGTCCTGCGCGCGCCGCTCGGCGGTCTGTTTCGCCACGTCGGTGATCTCGCCAAAGCGCAAAGCGAACGCGGCCATCTCGTCGGCATCATCGCCGACTCCGGGCATTACGGCGAAGCGTCCGAAGCCGCGCTCAAAGAGCTCGCGGCCTTCTGCAAGCTCGGTGTGATGCGCATTCCGATGAGCCGCCAGATCGGCCTGAACGATCGCCGCGCCGTTGCCCATGTCGCGGCACGCGCCGCCGAGAGCAATGCCGACATCCTGCACGGCCACGGCGCCAAGGGCGGCGCCTATGCGCGGCTGGCGCGCGGCACGGCGCTTCGCGCCTATACGCCCCATGGCGGCAGCCTGCACTACTCCGCGCTCTCGCCGCTCGGCTTCGTTTATCTCCATCTTGAAAAACGGCTGGCCAGGCGCACCGATCTGTTCCTGTTCGAGAGCGACTACAGCTTCGACATCTTCCGCCGCAAGATCGGCGCGCCGAAAGCGCTCGCCCGCGTCGTCCATAACGGCGTCACACCCGGGGAGCTCAGCGCCGTCAAACCCGGCAAGGATGCGGCGGATGTCATCTTCATCGGCGAACTGCGCAAGCTGAAAGGCGTCGATGTGCTGATCGCGGCGCTTGCCCGTTCTCCGCACAGCGCGCTCCTGTTCGGCAGCGGACCGGACGCCGATGCTTTCCACGGCGAAGTTGCCAAGCGCGGCCTTGCATCACGCATCCAGTTCGCGGGGCCGATGCCCGCCCGCGAGGCATTTCGCCGCGGCCGCGTTCTCGCCGTGCCGAGCCGTGCGGAATCGTTCCCCTACATCGTGCTGGAGGCCGCGGCTGCCAGCATCCCGCTGATCGCCACCAGGGTCGGCGGCATCCCCGAGATCTTCGGTTCCGATGCCGATGCCCTGATCCCGCCGAACGACCCGGCAGCGCTCGCCGCGGCCATCGACAGCGCGATTCAGGAGCCGCCGCTTGCAAGGACGGCCCGCCTGCACGCCCGCGTTGCTGCGTCGTTTACCGTATCGGCGATGGCGGATGGCGTTTTGGCCGCTTATCGCGAGGCAATGGCCGCCCCGGCGCCCGCAGGTCGTTAAAACTTTCATTAAACCTTCCGACAGAAATTCTTCGTAATTTCCGGCATTTAACCATGTATGTGCGCCTGCACGCGCTATATGGATGCAGGGCCATTACCGATGACCGACGACCAACAAAAAATATTCTGGGCAGAGCAGTTTCGCGGCGGCTCTTCCGCTGCGCGCAAGCTCGACAAGCCCGCCGCGCCGCGCGAGCTTTCGCCGCTCGCGCGCATGATCGCGGCGGAACCGGTGCCGCAAGCCGTCTCGCCGGTCGTGCTGAGCGGCGTCGTGCGGCTCTACGAGTTCCTCGCCATCGCCGCGGCGGGTCTGTTCATTCATCACATCTACGTGCATCTCCAGGGCAACGAACCGCTCTCGTGGCGCTATTTCTTCGCCATCAACGGCGTCGCCTTGGCAACCGTTATCGCCTTCCAGTTCAGCGGGCTCTACACCCTCACCCTGTTGCGCACGCGTGTCGAGCAGCTCGGCCGCAGCGGCGCAATCTGGGTGGCGGTTTTTGCCTCCGCCGCCGTCGTCGCGTTCTTCGCCCGCCCGAGCGGCGACTTCTCCCGCGTCTGGGCAGCGATCTGGTTCGGCAGCGTTTTGATGCTGCTCTATGCCGGGCGCCTCACCGTTGCGTCACTCGTCCACCGCTGGACGAAGCAGGGCCGTCTCGTCCGCCGCACCATCATCGTCGGCGGCGGCGCGCCCGGAGAAAATCTGATTCATGCGCTCGAAGCGCAATCCGGCTCCGATCTCGACATCCGCGGCGTATTCGACGACCGCGGCGACGACCGATCCCCCGCCCGTGTCGCCGGCCTGCCGAAGCTCGGCACGGTCGATGACCTCGTCGAGTTCGCGCGCCGCACGCGGATCGATCTTCTGCTCGTCTCGCTTCCGATCACCGCCGAAGAGCGCGTGCTGCAAATGGTGCGTAAACTTTGGGTGCTGCCGGTCGATCTGCGGCTTGCCGCGCATGCCAGCAAGCTTCGCTTTCAGCCGCGCGCCTATTCCTATATCGGTAACGTGCCGACGCTCGACGTTCTCGACCGTCCGCTGCGCGATTGGAATTTCGTCGCGAAATGGCTGTTCGACCGCATCGCCGGCGGCATCCTCCTGATCCTGGCGCTGCCGGTGATCGCGATCTGCGCCGTCGCCATCAAGCTCGACAGCAAGGGCCCGGTGTTCTTCAAGCAGAAGCGCTACGGCTTCAACAACGAACTGATCGAGGTCTATAAGCTGCGCTCGATGTATGTCGAACAGGCGGATGAGAAAGCCGCCAAGCTCGTCACCAAGGACGATCCGCGCGTCACCCGCGTCGGCCGCTTCATCCGCAAGACCAGCCTCGATGAACTGCCGCAGCTCATCAATGTCGCGATCAAGGGCAATCTGTCGCTCGTCGGCCCGCGCCCCCATGCGCTGCATGCCAAAGCCGCCAACCAGCTTTATGACGAGGTCGTTGACGGCTACTTCGCCCGTCACCGTGTCAAGCCCGGCATCACCGGCTGGGCGCAGATCAACGGCTGGCGCGGCGAAACCGACACCAGCGAAAAGATCCAGCGCCGCGTCGAGCACGATCTCTACTACATCGAGAACTGGTCGGTGCTGTTCGACCTCTACATTCTCTTCCGCACGCCATTCGCGCTTCTCAAGACCGAGAACGCCTATTGAGCGCCTCGGCTGAATATGCGGGCCGCCCCGCAGGCTACGCGCGGCTCGCAACGCGCTTCCTGCACTTGTCGCTGTTTGTCACGGTCTTCGTCAGCCCGTTCGTGATGTTCGAGCCGGCGCCCTACGAGGCGTTGATCGTGCTCCTGGCGCTCGGCTGCGTGTTCACCGGCGTTACCGTCGATCGCAAGCTGCTGCTGCCGTTTTTCCTGATCGTGCTCTGGAATGTCGGCGGACTGATCGCGCTGATGCCGGTCGTCACCGATCAGGATGCGATCACTTTCGTCATCATCTCGATCTATCTCGGCATGAGCGCCATGCTGTTCGCCTGTCTGTTTGCGCAGGACAGCGTGCGGCGCGTCGAGATCATGCGGACGGCCTATATCGCGACCGCCGTGATCGCCTCGATCATCGGCATCATCGGCTATTTCAACCTGCTGCCGGGCTCCTGGGACCTTTTCACCCGCTATAACCGCCTGAAATCGACCTTCAAGGACCCCAACCTCTTCGGCCCGTTCGCGATCCTGCCGCTGATGTTCATTATTTCCGGCGCGCTCTTGCACGGCCTCAAGCTGCGCCAGATCGCCGCCGGCTCGATCATCCTCGTCGCCGTACTGCTGTCGTTTTCGCGCGCCGCCTGGGCGCATTTCATCTTTTCGGCGATGCTGATGGTCGCGCTGATGTTCATCGCGACGCCAAGCGCGCGTTTCCGCGCCCGTCTCGCCACCGCCACGGTGCTTTCGATCGCCGGGGTCGCCGTGCTGGTCGCCGGCATGCTCTCGGTCGGCCATATCGGCACCGTCTTCAAGGAGCGCGCAAGCCTCGTGCAGGAATACGATGCGGGTGAAGGCGGCCGTTTTACCGCGCAGGCCGACAGCATCCCGAAGCTCTTGGAGCGCCCGAACGGCTTCGGGCCGTATCAATTCCATAATTACTACGGCCAGGATCCGCACGATGTTTATCTCAACGCCTTCGCCTCTTACGGCTGGCTCGGCGGCGTGTCATACGCGGCGCTCGTGCTCATCACGCTGTGGATCGGCTACGCGACGGTGCTGAAGCGAACGCCGTGGCAGCAATACCAGATCGCGGCGCTCGCGACTTACACCGGCGTCGCGCTCGAAGGCTTCGTGATCGATACCGACCACTGGCGCAGCTATTATCTCGTGATGGGCATGGTCTGGGGGCTGGCGATCGCCACGATCAACGCCGAACGCAAAGCCCGCGCCGAAACTCGAATCTGAAACTACTTGCGCGCGGCGATATAGGCGTAGCTCGCGAAGAACCGCCAGTCGCGCGCCCGCGCCAGTTTCGTGAAGCGCGCGTGAATATCACGCACGACCGGAAACGGCCGGTAGTATTCGTGACCGTAGAACGGCACCACCATCACGTCGCGATAGCCGATGGCCTTCAGCATAGGAGCGAGCGTCTTCTCGCTCGCCACCGTCCAGCTATAGCGCGCCGGAAACACCGGGTCGCCCTCATCGGTGCGGTTCTTGTAGAGCATTTTCACGATGGAGGCCGCCAGCTTGTCCGGCATCAGCCAGTTCACCACGAACGGAAACGCGTAAAGCGTCGGCACGAAAGCGAGCCCGACGCCGCCGGGCGACAGAATTTCGTAAAGGTTCTTCCACGCGCGCTGGCCGTCGGCGACATGCTCGAACACCATGCGCGAAAACGCGAGATCGTAGCCGGAGCGCGCGACTTCCTCGGAAGCAAGATTACCGGCGATATCGAAGCAGGCGGTGCGATAGCCCTTCGGCAGCTCCGCGAGTTCGGTTTCGGAAATGTCGTTGACCGTCAGCTCCGCGCCCATATGCGCGAGCGCCTCGCGTCCGAACAAGGGATCGCGGCCGCCGCCGATCTCGATCAGCTTCTTCGCCCCGAATGCCTGAATGAAATGCTCGACGACCCGCTCGTAATTCTCCCACGCCCAGCGCTCGCTATGCTCGACATGGAGCGGCGCGAAGCCTTCGGCGAGCGACGCGGCGGGGCGGATGGCAACGGTACGGCTGAGTTCGGCGGTTTGCATGGTCGGCGGTTTCCGGTTGGCGGCCGACCCTAGGCTGCAATTCTTAAAGAGCTACAAAGGCCTGGCTGCGCTATTTTGCCCGCATCTTCTCGACAAGTTCGGCCACTTTGGCGGCCGGCGCGCCCTCGATCCGGGCATTCGGCCGGGTACCGCCGAGGAAAGCGACGGCCAGCAGGATCTCGTCGGGTTTCGGCGCATCGGGCACCGAAACGGTCATGCCGTCCATCGCGTCATAGTCCCACGCATCCTCCAGTCCGCCGAAAATGATGTCGATGGGCGTGCCCGGCCCTCCGACCTTGGCGTTGCCCGGGATCAGCGCCGGTCCGCCGCCGGCACCCTTGCGCATCACAAGGCCAATCCGGACATGGATCATCGCCGCGCCATGCTCGAGATCGCCCGCCGTGCCGACAAGCGCCGCCTTGCCGTAGCCGCGCGGCTTGAGCGGCCCGAGCGCTTCAAGCGCGCGTTTCGTCAGCAGCTCCCCGGCCTCGACCGAGAGATCCACGAGCCCCGAGAAGTCGTCGATTGCAGGTTTTCCGGCGTGCGGGTTGTGCAGCACCGCGCATGCGGCGACACGCTTGCACGGCGTCTTCAATGCACGGCCGCCCTCGCTGAGAACTTCCTGACTGATGACAGTGACCTGACGAAGCTGCATGATCGTTTCCTCAATGCTTTTTTATTTTTGTATCGTGCAGCTGATCGGCTGTCGATCAATGAGGCCCGCCGCTGGTGCCAACCTTCGTCGCAACGCCGGTGGCTAGCTGTGCACAATTTATTGCCTTCATCTCTTATCAAGAATTTTTCGAAGGCTCTCGGGCAGTCCTGTATAAATGCGGTCTCGCTCATCGGGTGTTAAAAAATCTAATGAGAAAAAACGCATATCGAGATTTCTTTTATTTACTTCCTGCAAAATGTGAGTGAATTCTCTGATAAGCCGATGGATGATTTCAGGACTGAGTTTTTGCCAATCACCTTTTATAAAATTTATACTTGTGAGAGCCATATTTCGGTGAAAAACTTCTCGAAGTTTTACATCGCTTAATTCTTGTAGATAAGGATTGCGCGCGTATTCGAGTGCGTGAGCTTCACTTCGCGTCATACTGTCAGGAATATCATGCACTCGCTCAGAGTTCTTTAGTTCAGCGCGAGAAGCTTGCACGATCTCACCGGTTCTGAATGCTGCCCACCGTTTAACAAGCTGATCGACGAACTACTTTTTCCACGGAAAGGTTTTTAAGCTCTCTAATCCAAAAACAATTACTGGAAAGGTTGGCCTGCCATTTACCAGCGGAATAAAATGCTTCTCCGATATATATAAAACAGCATCAATGCCGACGAAAAGATTTAGGTTATTCGTTATGCGGTTTCGAAGAATTCGATTTAGACAATAGAGAAATGTTTCCGGACTAATTTCTGTTATAAGACTATTCAAAAAAACGCATATTGAAACGTCGTTCTTTATTGCTACGCGGCTACGATAATCCAAAAATTGTTGATTTGCTTTTCGTAATTGACTCTCGATTGTTCGAGCTAATTTATTGAAGAGGGAATTCAATATTTCATCTTTGTTACTTGCATTATTTATGATTGGCGCTGCATCGCGAGTGCCAAAGAAGATTGGTTTTTCTTCTGGTTTAATTTTTTGTTCGAAGACCGCTTGAGCTCTTTTAGATTGGTCAGACTCAAAGTGTTTCATTTCAATAAGCAGACGGTCACCGAAGGCAGCAAAATCAGGAAACTTACCTTTGGTCGACTCATCGGCTGCATTATCATCTAAAGCGCGCCCACCCAGTTCAACGCACACAAAATACTTGAACGCAGCGACTAGATCCGGAGGGCCACCGTGTCTTTCGAAGCGTACGGGCATATTTTAGATTCTTGCGTGCTGATTATTTGTACAGTCGTCGGACTTTAATACACGGGGCACTCCCGACGTGACCAAAAGGTCGATGGAGCCATGCAACCGTGAATGCAAGTATATTGTGAAAATGGTCGGAGCGGCGAGATTTGAACTCGCGACCCCTAGTCCCCCAGACTAGTGCGCTAACCGGGCTGCGCCACGCTCCGAACGGCCGGGACTATAAGTAGGAGAATTGCGCCGCGCAATGTGAGGAAGCAGGAAAATCTCGTGCAATCCCCGGCGTTTGGAGCCCGGCCCGCATATTTTTGCGCCCATAGCGCAACGCCGCTATCAGCGCCGCAATTTATCCAGCGTAATCGGCAGATCCCGCACCCGCACGCCCGTCGCGTGATAGACCGCATTGGCGATCGCCGCCGCCGTGCCGACAATACCGATCTCACCGACGCCCTTGATCCCGAACGGGTTGACCCGCGCATCCGGCTCATCGACAAAAATCACCTGAATGTCGTGGATGTCGGCATGCGCCGGCACATGATACTCGGCGATATTCGCGTTCATGATGCGGCCGAAGCGGTGGTCGTAGGCCGTCTCCTCGTGCAGCGCCATGCCGATGCCCCAGACGACGCCGCCCAAAATCTGGCTGCCCGCCGTCTTGGGGTTGAGAATCCGTCCCGCGGCGACGGCGTTCACCACGCGCGTCACCCGGATGACGCCGATCTCCTCGTCGATCTTCACTTCGGCAAATACGGCTGAATGCGTGTTGTGAACGTAGCCTTTGACCTGCTCGAACTGATGGGACTTTTCCTTCTCGATCCGGTCGAGGCCCGCTTCGCGCATCGCCTCCACAATGCGAACGGTCCGCGACGGATTTTTGCGGCTCATGATGCTGCCGTCGGAGAGCACGACATCCTCGGGCTTCTCGGCGGCAAGCAGCGAGCCGTTGATCTTCTTCGCGGCAGCCAGAAGCTCGCCCTTGATCTCGTCCGCGGTCGCGAGGATCGCGTGCGAAACCGTCGCCGCCATCCACGAGCCGCCTTCGACCGGCGTGCTCGGCAGCGACGAGTCGCCAAGCCGGATGCTGACATTCTCGATCGGCAAACCGAGCATTTCGGCCGCCACCTGCGCCATGATCGTGTAGGTGCCGGTGCCGATATCGGATGCCGCGCAAGAGATTTCGGCATGGCCGTTGGCGCTGAGCGCGATGCGCACCGCCGCCGGCATTTGCAGCGCTTCCCATACGCCGGTCGCCATGCCCCAGCCGACGAGTTCGCTGCCGTCGCGCATCGAGCGCGGCGCGGGGCTGCGTTTTTCCCAGCCGAAGGCCTTGGCGCCCTGCTCGTAACACTCGCGCAAATTCTTGCTGGTGTAGGGAAGGTTTTCGTTCTGATCCTTGTCCGAATAGCAGCGCAGCCGCAGTTCGACCGGATCCATCTTCAGCGCGACGGCAAGCTCGTCCATCGCGCTTTCGAGCGCATACACGCCGGTTGCCGCGCCGGGCGCACGCATGTCGCTCGAGGTCGGCACGTCGAGCGCGGCGAGTTTATGCGTGTGCCTGGCGTTCGGCGCTTTATAGAGAAGATCGCCCCATCCCGTATCGTTGCGTGAAAACTCCTCGAAGCTCGAAGTCACCGCCGTCGCGTCGTGCATCATCGCGTCGAGCGAGCCGTCGCGCTTTGCGCCGAGCCGCAGGCGCTCGATCGTCGCCGGGCGATAGCCGAGCCCGTACATTTGTTGCCGCGTCAGCACGAGCCGCACCGGGCGCTTTGTGGCGATCGCGCCAAGCACGGCCAGCACGACCTGATATTGCGGCCGCAGGCCGGCGCCGAAGCCGCCGCCCATATAAGGCGACATCACTTTCACGTTTTCGGATTTCAGGCCGAAGACACCGCAGAGAAAGCGTTGAACGTTCTGCACGCCTTGTGTCTTGTCATAGACGGTGAGCTTGCCCTCGCCTTCCCATACCGCGGTCGAGGCGAACGGCTCCATCGGATTGTGATGCTCGGTCGGAATGAAATATTCCGCGTCGTGCCTGACCTCGGCGTTCGCGAACGCTTTCGCGGCATCGCCGCGCGGCTTTTCCGGCTTCGGCACAACGAAAGCCTTGGCCCGCGCCGCTTCAAGATCGGTCTGGCCGTGCTCGCTTTCGTATTCGACTTCGATCATCGATGCGGCGAACCGCGCTGTCTCCCAATCCTCGGCGATCACGAAAGCGACGGGCTGCTCGTTGAACAGAATCCTGTCATCGCCCAAGGGGCGAAACGGCGAGCCCTTTTCCGGCGCGACATCGTCTTTCCACGCCTTGTCGTTCTCCGCCATGCTGGGGCGATTTTCGTGCGTCAATATATCGACAACACCCGGCACGGCCCGCGCGGCGCGCGTATCCATGCGCCGGATGCGGCCCCTGGCGATCGTCGAAGTCAGCACCGCGCCGTAAAGCAGGCCCGGCACGTTGTAGTCGCCGGCATATTTCGCCTGACCGGTGACCTTGGCCGGGCCATCGACGCGCGATGCGGGAGTGCCGATATAAATACTCATCCGCTTCACCGTAGCTTCTTGATGGCTTGCACTTGCGGCGTGCCGCGCGCCGCTTGCGTCAGCGCGCGAATAATGGCGCGGCGGGCAAGATCGATCTTGAAGCCGTTATGCGCAAAGCCTTTGGCATCACGCAGAAAAATCGCGGCTGCTTTCTCGAAATTGCCGCGGCTCGCCTGCTGTCCCGAAAGCGCTGCCTCCGCTTCGCCGTTCCGCCACGGCTTGTGCGCGACACCGCCAAGCGCGAACCGCGCCTCGCGGATAGTGTCGCCTTCCATCTCAAGCCCCGCCGCGACGGAAATCAGCGCAAAGGCATAGGAAAGGCGGTCGCGGATCTTGATGTAGGTGTAATGCTTGGCAAAACCCTGCGGCGGCAATTCTACTGCGGTGATGATTTCATGCGCGCCCAAATTGGTATCGACATGCGGCGTTTCTCCCGGCAGCCGGTGAAAATCCGCGAACGCAATTTCGCGCGCGCCGTCCGGGCCGCTGACATGCACCTTGGCATCGAGCATCGCGAGCGCGACGCACATATCGGATGGGTGCACGGCGATGCAGGACCGGCTCCAGCCAAGAATTGCGTGAATGCGGTTCAGCCCCTCGATCGCCGAACAGCCGCTGCCGGGCGCGCGTTTGTTGCAGGCCGTAGCCGTGTCGTAAAAATAGGCGCAGCGCGTTCGTTGCAGCAGATTGCCGCCGGTCGATGCCATGTTGCGCAGTTGCTGCGACGCGCCCGCCTGAATGGCGCTCGCGACGACCGGATACTGGCTTTCGATCAGCGGGTGATAGGAGAGATCGGAATTCGGCACCAGCGAGCCAATGCGCAGGCCGCCATTCGCGGTTTTTTCCACCTTATCAAGCGGCAGCCGGGAAATGTCGATCAGCGTCTTCGGCCGCTCGACATCGTCCTTCATCAGATCGACGAGGTTGGTGCCGCCGGCGATGAATTTTGCGGTCGGTGTGCTGCTGATCTTGCGGATGGCGTCGGCAACGTCCGTCGCGCGCACATAATCGAAATTGATCATGAGCGCGTCTCCATCGCCTGCCGGATCGCCGCGACGATGTTCTGGTAGGCGCCGCAGCGGCA
>Ga0182740_1001126_pt1 | contig 19425 bp, 16 predicted proteins | sample eDN5th37CKraftBY_FD_128872 | JGI IMG/M metagenome (GOLD analysis project Ga0182740, IMG submission 128872) | Enriched backyard soil microbial communities from Emeryville, California, USA - eDNA 5th pass 37_C Kraft BY (version 2) (version 2) | ecosystem: Environmental > Terrestrial > Soil >...
ACCACTTCCTTGTCGCCGTTGACCACGTTCAGGATGCCGGCCGGCAGGCCCGCTTCCATCATGATCTCGGCAAGGCGCATCGGCACGCCCGGGTCGCGCTCGGACGGCTTCAGGATGAAGGCGTTGCCGCAGGCGATGGCGGGGGAGAGCTTCCACAGCGGGATCATGGCCGGGAAGTTGAACGGCGTGATGCCGGCAACCACGCCGAGGGGCTGGCGGATCGAGTACATGTCGATGCCCGGGCCGGCGCCTTCCGTGAACTCGCCCTTCAGGAGGTGCGGGATGCCCGTGCAGAACTCGGCCACCTCGACGCCGCGCTGGATGTCACCCTTCGCGTCGGCGACCGTCTTGCCGTGCTCGCGGGCGAGCAGGTCGGCAAGCGAGTCGGTTTCCTTGGCGATGAGTTCGAGGAACTTCATCATCACGCGGGCCCGGCGCTGCGGGTTCGTGGCGGCCCAGGCGGGCTGGGCGGCCTTGGCGTTCTCGACCGCCTGGCGCAGCTCGTCCTTGGAGGCGAGCGCCACGCGGCCGAGAACCTCGCCGGTCATGGGCTGGAAGAATTCGGTGGTGCGGCCCGACTTGCCTGGAACCTGCTTGCCGCCGATGAAATGTCCGACCTCGCGCATGGCGTCTCTCTCCTCAAAAGGGTGTTTTTCGTGCCCTCCTTCTATCATTGTTGAAATCGCACGACTATGGGTGAAACCAAAGCACCGTTGTGCGAAAATGCCAATATGGTCTAGGTAGGGTCATGAGTGCCTTCGACTGGGACGATCTCCGCTTTTTCCTGGCCGTCGCCCGAGCCGGCCGCCTCACCGCGGCCGCGCGGCAGCTGGAGGCCGACCACACCACCGTGTCCCGCCGCATCTCGGCCCTGGAGGCGGCCCTCAAGGCCAAGCTGTTCGAGCGCAGTCCCCAGGGCTACACCCTGACCGAGCAAGGCGAGCGGCTCCTGAAGCACGCGGAGACCATGGAGACCCAGGCTCTCGCGGTCGCGAGCGAACTCGGTGGGGCGGATCTCGCGCTGTCCGGCACCGTGCGCATCGGCGCGCCGGACGGGATCGGCACCTATTTCCTCGCGCCCGAACTCGGCGCGCTGGCCGAGCGGCATCCGGGCCTGACCCTGCAGCTCGTGGCCCTGCCGCGCACCTTCTCGCTGTCCAAGCGCGAGGCCGACATCGCCGTCACCCTGGAGCAGCCGACGGAAGGGCGCCTTGTCTCGCGCAAGCTCACCGATTACCGTCTGAGGCTCTACGCCTCGCAGGATTATCTCGACCGTCACGGGCCGGTGACGGAGCTGGCCGACCTGTCCGGGAAAACCCTCGTCACCTACGTGGCCGACCTGCTCTACAGCCCCGTGCTCGATTATTTCTCGGGCCTCGAGAAATACACCGGCCGCCGTTTCGAATGCGCCAGCGTCATGGCCCAGGCCGAGGCGGTGCGGGCGGGGGTCGGCATCGGCATCCTGCACGATTATGCCGTCCGCCAGTTTCCCGAGCTGCGGGTGGTGCTGCCGGAGGTCTCTTACTTACGCACCTACTGGCTCGTGACGCACGCCGATGTGCGGTCCCTGCGCCGCGTCGAGGAGGTCTATTCGTTCATTTTGAGCCGGGTGCGGGCCAACCGGGGGCTTTTTGTCTGAGGCTTTGCCCTTCACGCGAGCGCCTCAAACGACTAAGTCAGACATCAAAGGACAACCCACGGAGATCCCCATGCCCTCCAAGCTCGACCAATTGCGCGCCATGACGGTCGTCGTCGCCGATACGGGCGACCTCGACGCGGTGCGCCGCCTGAAGCCCCAGGACTGCACCACCAACCCGACCCTGCTCCTGAAGGCGGTCGAGACGCCGGCCTATGGCCATATCATCGAGGAGGCCCTGGCCTGGGGCCGCAGCCAGGGCGGCAGCCGCGAGGGCGTGGTGGCGGCGATCTGCGATCGTCTGGCGGTGGCCTTCGGCACCGAGCTTGCGAACATCGTGCCCGGCCGCGTCTCGACCGAGGTGGACGCGGATCTCTCCTTCGACACCGAAGCCTCCGTGGCCAAGGCGCGGGCCATCATCAAGGCCTATGAGGAGCGCGGCATCGGGCGCGAGAAGATCCTGATCAAGATCGCTTCCACCTGGGAGGGCATCCGCGCGGCCGAGATCCTTCAGAAGGAAGGCATCGACTGCAACCTCACGCTCCTGTTCTCCCAGGCCCAGGCCCAGGCCTGCGCGGAAGCCGGCGTGTTCCTGATCTCGCCCTTCGTCGGCCGCATCCTCGACTGGCACGTGAAGGCCGGCGGCGGTCCCTATACGGGCGAGACCGATCCGGGCGTGCTGTCCGTGCGCAAGATCTACGCCTCGTACAAGGCGCAGGGCATCAAGACCGTGGTGATGGGCGCCTCCTTCCGCAACATCGGCGAGATCGAAGCGCTCGCCGGCTGCGACCGCCTCACCATCTCGCCCGCGCTCCTCGACGAGCTGGCGAATGCTGAAGGCGACCTGCCGCGCAAGCTCTCGCCCGACAACGTGGAGAAGATCCAGCCCCTGCCGCGCATGGACGAGAAGAGCTTCCGCTTCGCGCTGAACGAGGACGCCATGGCGACGGAAAAGCTCGCCGAGGGCATCCGCTCCTTCGTGAAGGACCTCCGCTCCCTGCGCACGCTGGTGGCGCAGCGCCTCGACGAGGCGAAGGCGGCTTAAGATCGAAGAAACGTCATTCCGGGGCTGTGCAGCAGAACCCGGAATCGCTTTCCGAACACCCATCGTTCATGGCCGGGCTTGTCCCGGCCATGAACGTTTTCGAGCCAGGTCATTCTATACTCCACCTCATCCTGAGGAACCTGCGCAGCAGGTGTCTCGAAGGATCATCCAGTGTGCTCTGGAACCTCCTTCGAGACGCAGCTTCGCTGCTCCTCAGGATGAGGTCAATGAAACGGAACCGAAGCAAGGAGCGGATCCCCGGAATAAGTCCAGGGATGGCAGCAAGAGGAGTTCTCCGTTCGACAACGATCCCGGATCGGCTTACGCCATCCGGGATGACACTTATGTCAGTGCGCTCTTACTTCTTGCTCTCGAGCGCCTTCTCGCGGATCGCCGTCAGCGACATGCTCGGCGTAATGGCTTCCGGGTCGATCATGCAGTGGAGGATCGCCGGCTTGCCGGAGGTCAGCGCCCGCTGCAGGGCGGGGGCGAACTCTTCCGTCGTGGTCACGCGCTCGCCATAGCCGCCGAAAGCCTTGGCGTAGGCGGCGAAATCCGGGTTCTTCAGCATCGTGGCCGAGACGCGGCCGGGATATTCGCGCTCCTGGTGCATGCGGATCGTGCCGTACATGCCGTTGTCGAGCAGGACCACCAGGATCGGCAGGTCGTACTGCACGGCGGTGGCGAATTCCTGTCCGTTCATCAGGAAGTCGCCGTCGCCGGCGAACACGACCACGGGGCTGTCGGGCTGGATGCGCTTGGCGCCCACGGCCGCCGGCACACCGTAGCCCATGGAGCCGGAGGTCGGCGCCAGCTGCGTGCCGTATTCACGGAAGGGCCAAAAGCGATGGATCCAGGTGGCGAAGTTGCCCGCGCCGTTGCAGAAGATCGTGTCGGACGGCATCGCCTTGCGCAGGTGCGCCATCACCTCGCCCATCTGCAGGCTGCCCGCGGTGCGGATGGCGCTCGGATCGCTCCAGGCCAGGTAGTCCGCATGCGCGGTCTTCGTGCCCTCGCTCCAGGGGAGAGAGGCCGGGGGATGCACGGCCTCCAGGGCCGCCGTGAAGGCGACCGGCGAGGCGTTGATGGCGAGATGCGGGGAATAGACCCGGCCGAGTTCGCTCGGATCGGGATGGATGTGAACGAGCTTCTGCTGCGGCGCCGGAATGTCGAGGAGCGTATAGGCCTGGCTCGGCACCTCCGAGAGGCGGCCGCCCACGAGCAGGACGAGGTCCGCTTCCTTGATGCGCGCCAGCAGCTTCGGGTTCACGCCGAGGCCGAGATCGCCGATATAGGAGGCGTGGTCGGCAGGAAACAGCATCTGGCGGCGGAACGTGCAGGCGACCGGCAGCTCGAAGCGCTCGGCGAAGCGCACGAAGCGCTGCACCGCGACCTCGGACCAGCGGCTGCCGCCGAGAAGCGCGACGGGCTTCTTCGCGCCGTGCAGCAGCTTCTGCAGCTCCGCCATCTGGGTCAGGCCCGGATGCGTCTCGACGACCTGGTAGCGCGGCGCGTCGGCGACCTCGGCCATCTCGGTGAGCACGTCCTCCGGAAGCGCGATCACGACCGGACCGGGACGGCCCGATGTCGCCACATGGAACGCGCGGGAGACGATCTCGGGGAAGCGCGCCGGATCGTCCACTTCCGTGGCCCATTTCGCGAGAGGCCCGAAGGCGGCGCGGTAATCGAGTTCCTGGAACGCCTCGCGCTCGCGCATACCGCGCTCGATCTGGCCGACGAACAGGATCATCGGCGTCGAATCCTGCTTGGCGATGTGGATGCCCGGCGAGGCGTTCGTGGCGCCGGGGCCGCGGGTGACGAAGCAGATGCCCGGACGGCCCGTGAGCTTGCCATAGGCTTCCGCCATCATGGCGGCGCCGCCTTCCTGGCGGCAGACCGTGACGTTGATGCTCGCGTCATGCAGCGCGTCGAGCGCCGCCAGATAACTCTCGCCCGGAACGCAGAAGATGTGATCGACCCCATGGACGAGAAGCTGATCGACGAGAATCTGGCCGCCGGTGCGGGAGGGCGCTGTCATGGAAGGCTCGCGATGTAAGAGGGCAAATAACAAAACGGAGGGCGTTAGCCCTCCGTCAAACGAGGATGCAACGATCAGGCGTCGACGTCGAACTTCACGCCCTGGGCGAGCGGAAGCGTCGAGCCGTAATTGATCGTGTTGGTGGCGCGGCGCATATAGGCCTTCCAGGCATCGGAGCCGGACTCGCGTCCGCCGCCGGTTTCCTTCTCGCCGCCGAAGGCGCCGCCGATCTCGGCGCCCGAGGGGCCGATATTGACGTTGGCGATGCCGCAATCGGAACCCGCCGCCGACACGAAGGCCTCGGCCTCGCGCAGGTTGAGGGTGAAGATCGAGGAGGAGAGGCCGGCGCCGACCGCGTTGTGCAGCGCGATCACCTCGTCGAAATCCGAATAACGCATCACGTAGAGGATCGGCGCGAAGGTCTCACGGGTCACCGGGCCGGTCTGGCTCGGCATCTCGACGAGCGCCGGACGGGCATAGACGCCCTCGTTCGCCACATCCGTGTAGCGTCCGCCGCCATGCACCTTGCCGCCGGCCGCGCGGGCCTCGTCGAGGGCGCGCTCCATGCCGTCGAAAGCCGCCTGGTCGATCAGCGGGCCGACGAGCGTGCCCTCGGCGCGCGGATCGCCGATCTTCACGCTGCCATAGACCTTCACGAGACGCGGCACGAGCTGGTCGTAGACGCTCTCATGCACGAAGAGACGACGCAGCGTGGTGCAGCGCTGGCCCGCCGTTCCCATGGCCGCGAAGGCGATGCCGCGCAGTGCGAGGTCGAGATCGGCCGAAGGAGCCACGATGGCGGCGTTGTTGCCGCCGAGCTCCAGAATCGCGCGGGCGAAACGCTCGGCGAGCTTCGGGCCGACCTGACGGCCCATGGCCGTGGAGCCGGTGGCGGAGAGAACCGGCACGCGATGATCCTCGACGAGGATCTCGCCGATCTCGCGACCGCCGAGCAGCACCTCGCAGAGGCCTTCGGGCACGCCGCCGAAGCGCTTGGCGGCACGCTCCACGATGGCATGCGTGGCGAGCGCCGTGAGCAGGGTCTTCTCGGAGGGCTTCCACACCACGCTGTCGCCGCACACGAGGGCGAGCGCCGCGTTCCAGGACCACACGGCCACGGGGAAGTTGAAGGCCGAGATGACGCCGCAGACGCCGAGCGGATGCCAGGTTTCCATCATGCGGTGATCGGCGCGCTCGGTCGCGATGGTCAGGCCGTAGAGCTGACGGGACAGGCCGACGGCGAAATCGCAGATGTCGATCATCTCCTGCACTTCGCCGAGGCCTTCCGAGACGATCTTGCCGGCTTCCAGCGTCACGAGGCGGCCGAGGTCGTCCTTGGCGGCACGCAGCTCCTCGCCGAGCAGGCGGATGAACTCGCCGCGCTTGGGCGCCGGCACCTTGCGCCACGCCTTGAAGGCGGCATCGGCCCGGCCGATGGCGGCCTTGGCCTCCTCGGGGGTGGTCTCGCGCACATGGGCGATCACCTCGCCGGTGATCGGCGAGCGGGCCGGGCGTCCACCGGACGCGAAGGCGCTTTCCGGCACGCCGAGGCGCGCGAGAATGGCGCGGGCCTCATCCGCAACGGAAGCGGGCGCGGAGGATACGGGTTTCAGGCTCGCGGTCATGTCGGTTCTCCCTGGATGCGGGCTTGGGCTCATGGAGGCCCGCCGCCCTCGCTTGTCTTTGAAACGAAACGACGGCGGCTTTCATGCCACCGTCTTAATGCATGACCGGGAAGCCTGGGAACTGCTTTTCCCGAATAGGGTCATGCCAATTGGTCAAGAACTTGGCCGTTCCCGCTGCACGAAAACGGCCAGACAGTCCTATTGATCATGCCACCGCGTCGAGGCGGATGTTCTTCGCCGCCGGCTCGTGCCCTTCGTCCAGGCGCTCGCCCGCATAGACGCGGCCGAAGCGGTTGGCGAGGAACGTGCCGAGGTCGATCTCCTCCTGGCGCACGAAACTCTGTTTCGGCAGCTTGCCCGCCACCAGCAGGTCGAGCATGGCGCAGATGCCGGCGGCGGTCGTCACCTGGATGGCGGTGCGCTGGGTGCCGGCGACCTTCTGGCCATAGACGCTGCGGGCATAGGTTTCCTGCACGTAGCGGCCCTCGCGCTCGCCGGTCACGGTCACGAAGACGATGACCATGTCCTGCATGGTGGCCGGAACGGCGTTCTCCAGGATGTCCTTCAGGACCTCGCGGCGGTTGCGCAGCTGGAGGTCGTTGAGCAGGACGCGCATCAGGGCGCAGTGGCCCGGATAGCGGATGGTCTTGTAGTTCAGGTTGCGCACCTTGCCTTCGAGCGTCTCGCACAGGGTGCCGAGGCCGCCCGAGGTGTTGAAGGCCTCGTAGCGGGTGCCGTCGAGGGAGAACTCCTCCAGCTCCTCCATGGCGGGCACTTCGCGCAGCTTGCCGTCGACGACGGCTTCGCAGCGCTCAATATACTCGTTGATGACGCCGTCCGTGCTCCAGGTGAGGTTATAGGACAGGGCGTTCGACGGATATTGCGGCAGGGCGCCGACGCGCAGGCGCACGGTGTCGAGCTTGTCGAAGCGGCTGGCGATGTCGTGGGCCACGATGGAGATGAAGCCAGGGGCGAGGCCGCATTGCGGAATGAAGGCCGTGGTGGCGCCTTCCGAGAGCTCCTTCACCATGCGGGTGGTGGCGACGTCCTCGGTCAGGTCGAAATAGTTGACGTCGGCGAGGCGCGCAGCCTGGGCCACGTGGCCGGTCAGGTGATAGGGGGCGGCGCTGAGAACCGCGTAACGGCCCTTGAGGGCGTTCTGCAGGGCGACCGCGTCATTGAAGTCGAGCTGGATCGTCTTGATGCCACCCTTGGCGACGGCTTCGAGGGCGGCGGCGGACGAATCCGCCACGGTGACGTCGTAGTCGCCGGTCTCGTGAAGCATGTCGACGATGGTGGAGCCGATCTTGCCGGCGCCGATGACGAGGATCGAATGCATGGAGTTCTCCCTGTGATCCCTTAAGAAAAAGGCGAAACCCTGCAGAACGCCATGGACAAGCTGACGGAAAGACGGGTATTTTTCGGCATATCGCCATGAAGACTGGTCATTCTGATGCTCGATGCCACGGATCGTGCCTTGATTACGCTCCTGCGGGAGAATGCCCGGATCGGCCACGCCGAAGCCGCCCGGCGGCTCAAGCTCTCCCGCACGACCGTGCAGGCCCGGGTCGAGAGCCTGGAGCGCCGGGGCGTGATCGCCGGCTACACCTTGCGTCTGGCCGAGGAGGTCGCGAGCCGCATGGTGCGGGCGCATGTGACCATCGTGGTGGCGCCCAAGGCCTCGGGCGGCGTCGTCTCCGCGCTTCAGCGCATGCCAGAATTGCGCGCGCTTCATTCCGTCGCGGGTGTCTTCGATCTCCTGGCGGTGGTAGAGGCTGAGGATGTTCCCTCCCTCGACGCGGCCATCGACAAGATCGGCGCCGTCGAAGGGGTGGAGCGCACGCAATCCTCCATCATCCTCTCAACGAAATTCGAACGATGACCTCTGCAGCTTCCTCCTCAGCCGATGTCGTGATCGTGGGCGGCGCCGTCATGGGCTCCTCCACGGCTTATCACCTGCTCGCCGATTCCGGGTTCAAGGGACGCGTCGTCGTCATCGAGAAGGATCCGACCTACCAGCTCTCCGCCTCGGCCCTGTCCGCGGCCTCGATCCGCCAGCAGTACTCGAGCGCGGTGAACATCCGCATCTCGCTCTATGGAATCCACTTCCTGCGCAACATCGCCGATTATCTCACGGTCGACGGCGACCGGCCGGAGCTTGGACTGAAGGAGGGCGGCTATCTCTATTGCGCGACGGATGCGGGCGCGCAGATCCTGCGCGAGAACCAGGCGCTCCAGGCGGCGGAAGGCGCCGACATCCTGTTCCTGAAGCCGGACGACCTGAAGGCCCGCTTCCCCTGGCTCAACACGGAGGATCTGGCAGCCGGCACCTGGGGGCGCTCGGGTGAGGGCTGGTTCGACGGCTGGGGCCTGCTCCAGGCCTTCCGCAAGAAGGCGCGTTCGCTCGGCGCCGAATACGTGAAGGGCGAGGTCTCGGAGGTCGAGCGGGACGGCGGCGCCATCGTGGCCGTGCGCCTCAAGGACGGGACCCGCATCGCCTGCGGCACGCTCATCAACTGCGCCGGTTCCGGCGGGCGGGCGCTGGCGGCCATGGCCGGGCTGGACATCCCGGTCCAGGCCAAGCGCCGTTACGTCTTCACCTTCTCCTGCAAGGGGGCCGTGGACAACTGCCCGCTGCTCATCGACACCTCGGGCGCCTATGTGCGGCCCGAAGGGGAGGGGCACTTCATCTGCGGCGCCTCGCCGGAAGCGGATCTCGATCCCGACTGGTTCGACGAGGATCCCGCCTCCCAGGAGATCGACCATTCCTTCTTCGAGGAGTTCATCTGGCCGAACTTGGCGCACCGCGTCCCCGCCTTCGAGGCGATCAGGCCGGGCCGTGCCTGGTCAGGGCCCTACGACATGAGCCTCCTCGACCACAACGCGATCATCGGCCTCGCCGGCGGATACAAGAACTTCTACCTCTGCAACGGCTTCTCGGGCCACGGCCTGCAGCAGGCCCCGGCGGTCGGCCGAGGCATGGCCGAGCTGATCGTCCATGGCGACTATCGCACCCTTGATCTGTCCGAGTTGGGATACGAGCGCGTTCTCGCCAATCGGCCGCTGCTCGAGCGGAACGTGATCTAGCGGATCGAACGCGAAAGCGGACACCGCTCTCGCGTAAAAAGATGTGCCTAGCCAAAAGCTTAAAGCATCGGGCGTGAGTTCGAATTCACGCCCGATGCTTCTAAAACCCCTCTTCGAAGGTGCGATAGGCCCAGACCCGGCCGCCGCGGTTCATGTGCCGCTGCATGAGGCCGGGCTGGTCGGGATTCGGGCGGGTGTCGACGGCAAGCTCGTTGACGCCTTCCCGGTCGGCCCGTTCGTCGCTGCGGCGCGAGCCGGTGCCGACCGTCGTGCCGGAGCCCTGGTTGCCTTGAGAAAACTCCTCCGTTCTCAGATCCTGGGTGCCGAGGTCGTCCGCGCCTTCCGCCATGTGGCCCATGCCGGGCAGGGCGCTCGTGTTGGTCATGCCGCCGGTCGAGCCGCCAGCGATCCCGGCCGCCAGCGGGGCGCCCGCATCGGCTCCGGCCTCGTCGGACGGGTGCTCGTCCAGCCATTCGCGGCTGCTGGCATCGAGATCGATCGGATCGAACATCTCCAGCACCCGCAGGGCCTCTTCCACATTGTCCCGGTCGACCTGTGCGGCGATCAGGGTGCAATGCCTGTGGATTCCCTGCGCGAAGAGGCGCTTGTCGGCTTCCGGCAGGTTCAAATCATGGAGAGCGTCCAGGGTCTCGTCCCGCGCGGAGAGGGCGCGAAAGCCCGAGATCGACGAGATCTCACGCGCCTCGGCATTGCCGGCGGCGACGATTCGGTTCTGGGCGATGCCCATTTCCAGCAGGGATTGAAGGGCCTGTTGGGCCTGGGCGTGATCCCTGAACAGGGCTGCGATCATTTGGGGCATGGGTCTCTTCCGTTGGGTTACTCCCTCAACGAAGAGGCGTTCCGGCCTGTTCCCGGGGGCGGCCGTTAAGTCTTTTGGCGGAAAGGGCTTCCATTTTGAAGCCGGCTATGATTGTCATGTTTTCGTCATAGAAACGTCATCCGGCCTTAATGCAGGGGTGATGAACGACAAGAACGTCCCCGACGGGATGACATGGGAGAGATCACTATGATGAAGAAGTCCCTCCTCGGCGCTCTGGCCATCGGCCTTGCGACGAGCACCTCCGCCTTCGCCCAGACCGAGATCCAGTGGTGGCACGCCATGACGGGCGCCAACAACGAGGTCGTGAACCGGCTGGCGGACGAGTTCAACAAGTCCCAGAACGAGTACAAGGTCGTCGTCAGCTACAAGGGCCAGTACGCCGATACGCTGAACGCCGGCATCGCGGCCTTCCGCGCCGGCAATGCTCCCCACATCCTGCAGGTGTTCGAAGTCGGCACGGCGACCATGATGGGCGCCCGCGGCGCGATCAAGCCCGTCTACCAGCTGATGACCGAGGCCGGCGAGAAGTTCGACCCGAAGGCCTACCTGCCGGCGATCACCGGCTACTACTCCACGGCGAAGGGCGAGATGCTCTCCTTCCCGTTCAACTCCTCCTCGATGGTCATGTGGATCAACAAGGACGAGCTGAAGAAGGCCGGCGTGAACGAGATTCCGAAGACCTGGCCTGAGGTTTTCGAAGCCGGCAAGAAGCTCAAGGCCGCCGGCCACGACACCTGCGGCTTCTCGAACGCCTGGGCTCCCTGGGCCAACATCGAGCAGCTTTCCGCCTGGCACAACGTGCCGATGGCCACCAAGGCCAACGGCCTCGACGGCTTCGACACGGAGATGAAGTTCAACTCTCCGCTGCACGTGAAGCACCTGCAGAACCTCATCGACCTGCAGAAGGACAAGACCTACGACTACTCGGGCCGCGACAGCCGCTCCGAGGGCCGCTTCACCTCGGGCGAATGCGCGATCTTCCTGACCTCGTCGGGCTTCTACGGCAACGTGAAGGCCAACGCGAAGTTCGACTTCACGTCGGTGCCGATGCCGTATTATCCGGACGTCCAGGGCGCTCCGCAGAACTCCATCATCGGCGGCGCTTCGCTGTGGGTCATGGGCGGCAAGTCGGCCAACGAGTACAAGGGCGTGGCCAAGTTCTTCACCTTCCTGTCGGACACCGACCGTCAGGCCAAGCTGCACCAGGAATCGGGCTATCTCCCGATCACCAAGGCGGCCTACGAGAAGACCAAGGCTTCGGGCTTCTATGAGAAGAACCCCGTCCTGCAGACGCCTCTGATCGAGCTCACCAACAAGGAGCCGACCGAGAACTCCCGCGGCCTGCGCTTCGGCAACATGGTCCAGATCCGCGACGTGGTCTCCGAGGAGATCGAGGCTGCCCTCGCCGGTCAGAAATCGGCCAAGGACGCGCTTGATTCCGCCGTGACCCGCTCTAACCAGATCCTGCGTCAGTTCGAGCGTTCCGTCAGCCGCTAAAACGACCTAACGTCACCACTTGTCATCCCGGGCGGTCCTGCCGCCCGGGATGATCTTATAGATCACCTTCGCAGACCGGTTGCTGCCGTCATCTGCTACCCATCATCCGGACAGCCGTAAACGCGATGGAAAAAAGAGCACATTTTTCAGGTTGGACGCTGCCGCTTCTGCTGATTATTCCGCAGATGGCGATCACCGTCATTTTCTTCTATTTGCCCGCATCCCAGGCGATCCGGCAGTCCTTCCTGCGGGAAGACGCCTTCGGTCTCGCCTCCGAATTCGTCGGCTTCGAGAACTACAGCGCCGTCTTCGAGCAGCCTGAATATTACCGGGCGATGATCACGACCGTGATCTTCTCGACGCTCGTGGCCTTCTTCTCGCTCGCGGTTGCGCTTCTTTTCGCCACCCAGGCCGACAAGAGCCTGCGCGCCGGCCATGCCTTCAAGACCCTGCTGATCTGGCCCTATGCGGTGGCTCCCGCCATCGCCGGCGTCCTCTGGATGTTCATGTTCCATCCGACGCTCGGCACGCTCGGCCGTCCGCTCAACCTCATGGGACTCGACTGGAATCCCATGCTTGACGGCACCGATGCGATGATCCTGCTCGTGCTCTCCGCCACCTGGAAGCATGTCAGCTACAACTTCCTCTTCTTCCTCGCCGGTCTGCAGGCGATTCCGAAGAGCGTGATCGAAGCCGGCGCCATCGACGGCGCAGGGCCCGTGCGCCGCTTCTGGACGATCGTGTTCCCGCTTCTGTCGCCGACCACCTTCTTCCTTCTCGTCGTTACCATCGTCTACGTGTTCTTCGAGACGTTCGGCATCATCGATGCCGTGACGGGCGGCGGTCCTGCCGGATCGACGACAACCCTCGTCTACAAGGTTTTCGCGGACGGCCGCTCCGGCGGCGATCTCGGCCTGTCGGCCGCCCAATCGGTGGTCCTCATGGTCATCGTGATCGCCCTGACCGCCATCCAGTTCCGCTATGTCGAACGCAAGGTGCAGTACTGATGGTCGAGAACCGTCCCTTTAGAGACTTCATGGCCTATCTGACGCTGGTTCTCGGCGTCGTCCTGGTGGCCTTCCCGGTCTATCTCGCGATCATGGCGTCGACCTTCGACACCGCCACCATCATCAACGGCAACATGCCGCTGTTCCCGGGCGATCAGGCGCTGGAAAACTACTCCCGCGCCCTGTTCTACGGCGGCAAGACGGCCCGTGAGCCCGTGATGGGCATGATGGTCAACTCCATGATCGTTGCGCTGGGCATCGCGTTCGGCAAGATCCTGATCTCGATCCTGTCGGCCTACGCGGTGGTCTATTTCAGGTTCCCGTTCCGCAGGACGGCGTTCTGGGTCATCTTCATCACCCTGATGCTTCCGGTCGAAGTGCGTATCTATCCCACCTACAAGATCGTCGCCGATCTGGGGCTTCTCGATACCTATTCCGGCCTCGTCCTGCCGCTCATCGCGTCGGCCACCGGCACGCTCCTGTTCCGGCAGTTCTTCATGACCATTCCGGAAGAGCTTCTGGAGGCCTCGAAGATCGACGGCGCAGGCGCATTCCGCTTCTTCAAGGACACGCTGCTCCCGCTCTCGATGACGACGATCGCGGCCCTCTTCGTGATTCAGTTCATCTATGGCTGGAACCAGTATCTCTGGCCGCTGCTGATCACCACGAAAAGCTCGATGCAGACCATCGTGATCGGCATCAAGAAGATGATCACCACCACGGACGCGCTGACCGAGTGGAACATCGCCATGACCACGGCGGTGCTCGCGATGGTGCCGCCGGTGCTCGTCGTCATCTTCATGCAGCGGCTCTTCGTGAAGGGACTCGTCGAAACGGAGAAGTGACGCAGGTCGCGCACGGCCCTCCCGGCCCCATGGCGGGAGGGCTCCTTCTCACATCATTTGAATTTTCGCCCGGTGCCCATGCGGCGCGGGCAGCGGTTAAAGGAACGAAACAATGGCAGGAGTAACACTCGACACCGTTCGCAAGATCTATGCGGGCAATGTGGAGGCCGTGAAAGGCGTGTCGCTCGGCATCGAGGACGGCTCTTTCTGCGTGCTCGTCGGCCCGTCCGGCTGCGGCAAGTCCACCCTCCTCCGCATGATCGCGGGTCTCGAGACGATCTCCGACGGCGAGGTGAAGATCGGCGACCGCGTGGTGAACCAGGTCGAGCCCGCCGATCGCGATATCGCGATGGTGTTCCAGAACTATGCGCTCTATCCGCATATGAGCGTCTACGACAACATGGCCTATGGCCTGAAGAACCGGAAGACGCCGAAGGACGAGATCGAGAAGCGCGTGAAGGAAGCGGCCCGCATCCTCGCCATCGAGTCGTTCCTCGAGCGCAAGCCGCGTGCCCTTTCCGGCGGCCAGCGCCAGCGCGTCGCCATGGGCCGCGCCATCGTGCGCAAGCCCCAGGTGTTCCTCTTCGACGAGCCGCTCTCGAACCTCGACGCCAAGCTGCGCGTGCAGATGCGCGTCGAGATCAAGCGCCTGCAGAAGGCGCTCGGCGTGACGTCGATCTACGTGACCCACGACCAGGTCGAGGCGATGACGCTCTCCGACAAGCTCGTGGTGATGTCCGGCGGCCAGATCGAACAGGTCGGCAGCCCGTCCGAGGTCTACCGCCGTCCCGAGACCCGCTTCGTCGCCACCTTCATCGGCTCCCCACCCATGAATATCCTGCCCGGCAAGGTCGAGGGCTCGGGCCGCGTGTCCGTCGGCGGTCAGGTGATCTCCGTCTCTGACATGCGCGACGGACTCACCCCCGGCTCGGCCATCGAAGTGGGCCTGCGTCCCGAGGACGTGCAGGCGGGGGGCGTGGGCTCCAGCTCGCTTTCCATGGATGTGGATTTCGTCGAGGAGCTCGGCGCGACCCAGCTCTTCCACGGCAAGGTCGCAGGCGCCGACTTCGTCGTGCAGGCCTCCACCGGCCAGATCGCAGCGGACACCCGCAAGCTGACCCTCGCGGTCGACCCGGCCAACGTCCACCTCTTCGATCCCCAGACCACGAAGCGCCTCGGCCGCGTCTGACGGCAGAACGCCGCTTCGACGGAAAAGCACAGGGCCTCGGCACAGCCGGGGCCCTTTTTGGTTCGTCATCAAGGCTTAGCTTATAATCCGGCACGACCTGAGCCCTCATCCTGAGGAGCGAAGCGTCTCGAAGGACGAGGGCGTCTGCAGAGACCACTGGACGATCCTTCGAGACGCAGCTGCGCTGCTCCTCAGGATGAGGTGGGAGATTTACGAGCCAGCCTCTCAAGTCCCGACACTCTCTGCCGTCGTGGTCGCCCCAGAATCGGTCCTGAGATTAGTCCCAGCCATCCATGTCTTTGAAACCACAGCGCTTCCAAGCCGTGGATTTCGGAAACGCCATCCGCACATCCATCCTCGGAAAAGCGGCGGTTGCGCCGCGTCCGAAGCCTCGGTATCCCTTTGTCTTCAACGTGAGGAACAGCGATGACGGTCAAGCTCGACGGCGCCACTCTCGGCATTCAGGACGTGGTCAGCGTCGCGCGCGCCGATGCCCAAGGGACCTTTGCCACGGCCGCCCTGGCACCGGAAGCGCGCGAGCGCATCGCCGCCACCCGGGATTATATCGACCGCACCTGGATGCATGACGACGCGCCGCTCATGTACGCCTTCAACACCGGCGTCGGCCTGTTCAAGGATCAGCGCGTCCTCATCAGCGACATGGCGGCCTATCAGCAGAAGACCGTCTACGCCCACGCCACCGGTGTCGGCGAACCCTTCGCCGAAGACGTGACGCGCGCCATGATGCTGCTGCGCGCCAACGCCTTCGCGTCGAACTATTCCGGCCCGCGCGTCGAACTGGTGGAACGCCTCATCGCCTTCCTCAATGCGGGCCTGCATCCGGTCATTCCGCAGAAGGGCTCGGTCGGCGCTTCGGGCGATCTTGCGCCGCTCGCGCACATGGCCGGGGCGGTCTGCGGCTTCGAGGAGGCCGAGATGGTCTATCGCGGTCGGCGGATGCCGGCGCGCGAAGCCATCAGGGAGGCCGGCTTCGATCCCGATTTCGAGCTCGGCGCGAAGGATGCCTCGGCGCTCATCAATGGCTCGACCACGTCGCTCGCCCTCGGCGCCCTCGCCACGCACGATGCGCGCCGCCTGCTCAAGCAGGCCGACATCGCCATGTGCCTGTCGCTGGAAGCCATGCGCGGCGAGCTCGCGGCCTTCGACCCGCGCGTTCACAAGGCGCGTCCGCATCCGGGCCAGGCGCGCACGGCGCGCAACCTGCTGCGCATTCTCGAAGGCACGAAACGCTGCTCGCAGGATGCGCGCGACGTCGTCTTCCCCGACGAGCCGCGCCAGCCGGGAACGCCTGCCGCTCCCCGGGTGCAGGACGTCTATTCCCTGCGCTGCACGCCGCAGGTTCACGGACCGGCCGTCGAGGCGGTCGAATACGTGGAGCGCATCATCGGCACGGAGATGAACTCCGCCACGGACAACCCGCTGATCTTCGACGACGGGCAGGGCGGTTACGTGTCGATCTCCGGCGGCCATTTCCACGGGCAGTACATGGCCCAGGCCATGGATTTCCTCGCCATCGCCATGGCGGATCTCGGGGCGATTTCCGAACGGCGCCTCGCGCGCCTCATCGATCCCACCATGTCCTACGGGCTGCCGCGCAACCTGCTGGCCGGCAAGCGCGGCCTCAACACGGGTTTCGCCACGGTCCAGTGCTCCATGTCGGCGCTCGTGATGGAAAACCGCGGTCTGGCGACGCCAGGTTCGGTCGATTCCATCCCCGGCAAGTCCAATGCCGAGGACCACGTCTCCAACTCCACCTGGTGCGGACGCAAGGCGCGCATCGTGGTCGAGAACGTGGAGCAGATCGTGGCTGGCGAATTGCTGATGGCCGCTCAGGCCCTCACCCTCGTGGAGCCGCTCGCCAAGGATTATCCCCTGGGCCGAGGTTCCCGCGCCGCCATGGATGCGATCCGCGCCGCCATCCCGCCGGCGCTCGACGGCGACCGCTGGTACGCGACGGAGATGCGCCAGGCGCTTGACCTCGTGCGCTCGGGCGCCGTGGTCGAAGCCGTCGAGAGCGCCATCGGCACCCTGGAATGAAAAAGGGCCCGGCGATCCCGGGCCCTTTCTTTTGGCTGATGTGGCCGAGCTTGATCAGCGGCAGCGACGGATGTCGCGATATACGACGCGGCCGTTGGGACGCACGACGCGCTCGCGCACGGTGCGGCAGCGTTCGACGCGGCGGTTCCAGCCCGGCCGCACGCCGCAGTCGCGCACGGTGCGATACACCACGCGGCCGTTGGGACGGACGGTGCGGACGCGCCGCGTCACGCAGGCGACATCGTCCACGAGGCTGTGCGCCTGCAGGCGTTCGGCGCCGAACCGGGCCTGGGCTTCTTGCGGTGCAGCAAAGAAGCCGGCACCGAGGGCAAGGGCGAAAGCGGGGAGAATGATGGCTCGCATGGTCCATTCCTTTTGTTTTGAGAAGGGCTGACGACAACGACATGTCTATGCCAAGGTTCCTGAAGATGGGATGAACTTCATGTTGCCTCGCGTTTTGATTCGCCTCGTACACGCCTCGGACGCCGCCGAGCTGATCGCCGCCAATCTCGCGAGCATCGACCTGCACGAGCCCTGGGTCTCACCGTGCCGCGACCATGCGAGCTTTCAGGGTTATCTCGCCCGCTGCGACGGCGACCGCTCCATCGGCTTCATCGCCCGCGAGCGGGAGAGCGGCAGGATCGTGGGCATCGTCAACCTGAGCGAGATCGTGCGCGGCTTCTTCCAGAGCGCCTACATGGGCTATTACGGCATGGCCGGCATGAACGGGCGCGGGCTGATGGGCGAAGCCGTGAGCCTCGTGGTCTCGCATGCCTTCGGCGAGCTCGGGCTGCACCGCATCGAGGCCAATATCCAGCCGGGCAATGGGCCGTCCCGCGCCCTCGTGAAGCGCCTCGGCTTTCGCCAGGAGGGCTTCTCGCCGCGCTATCTCAAGATCGGCGGTGAATGGCGCGATCACGAACGCTGGGCCGTGCTCGCGGATGAATGGCGGGGATAGAGCATCGAACGCAAAAGTGGGAACCGGTTTTGCGGGAAAAGATGCGTCAAGGCCGTTCAGGCGACGGGTCCGAGCTTCTTCTGCAGGAAGAAGCGGCTGCCGCCGACCGGATAATCCTTCAGCTCGCCGAAGACCTCATAGCCTAAGCGCCGGTAGAGCGTGAGCGCCTTGGGATTGAGCGTGTCGATCCAGGCCGAATGACAGCCCCTGTCGCGAGCCTCTTCCTCGGCCATGGCGATCAGTTGCGTGGCCAGCCCCATGCCGCGATAGATCTCGGGCACGAAAATGAGTTCGACGGCAAGCCAGCCGCCATTCATGCGGCCGCAGAGCCCTCCGACGGGCTCGCCGCTGTCGGGATCGCGAATGGCGATGGCGAGATCCCGTCCCGGCGGATGACCGGCGAAGAGAATCCTGTTGAACTCCCGCACACCCTCTCGAAGGATCGGCTGAAGCGCGGAGGCATCGTCGACGAACGCGATCGGGGGCCTCTCTGTCATCGCCCGAAGCTCACGCCGCAATCCGCTTGACGGCATCGATCAGCACGCGCGCCGCCACATCCGCATCCTCGACCGTGATGGATTCCGCCGGGTTGTGGCTGATGCCGCCCTTGCAGCGCACGAAGAGCATGGCCGAGGGGCAGAGATTGGCCATCGCGACCGCATCATGGCCCGCGCCGGAGGACAGATGCAGCGGCGCAATGCCGAGGCTTCCGACAGCTTCTTCGAGCTGCGCGATCAACGTCCTGTCCATGGGCGTGGCGGGGGATTCCATGAACGGCTCGATGGTAAAGTCCACACCGCGCCTCTGGGCGGTCGCCCGGCATTCGGTCACGATGTCCTCGACCATGGCCAGACGCACCGCATCGTCCGGCGAGCGGGCATCGAGGGTGAAATCGACCCGTGCGGGAATGACATTGATCGCCCCCGGCTGCACCTGCGCGACACCCACCGTCGCCACCGTGTCCGTGCGCGTGGAGCCCGCGCGCTCCACGATGCCGATCATCTCGGCCACGGCCGCGAGCGCATCGCGGCGCATGGTCATCGGCACGGTGCCCGCATGGCCCGCCTCGCCGACCACGCTGGCGCGGGCCCGGGTGATGCCGTTGATGGCGGACACGATGCCGACGGGCAGGTCCTTCGCCTCGAGCTGCGGCCCCTGCTCGATATGCACCTCGAGATAGCCGCGATAGCGCGCCGGATCGCGGGCCAGAGCGGCTGCGCCATTCGGATCGCCGCCGAAGCGGATCAGCGCGTCGCGCAAGGCGATTCCGTCCTGATCCCTGCCGTCGAGCCACGCCGGATCGAAGCGGCCGGCCAGGGCCTGGGACGTGGAGAGGTTGGAGGGGAAGCGCACGTTCTCCTCGTCGCCGAACGCCACGATCTCGAGAGGGCAGGCCGGCGCGATGCCTTGTCGCTGCAGCGCCTCGACCACGACGATGCCGAGCACCACCCCGAGATTGCCGTCATAGCGGCCCGCATCGACGACGGAGTCGATATGCGAGCCGATGAGCAGGGCGGGGGCTTCGGGATTGGCGCCCTCGATGCGCCCGACCACGGAGCCGAGCGCATCGATATGCGCGTCCAGGCCGGCCTGCCGCAT
>Ga0182740_1001127_pt1 | contig 19414 bp, 21 predicted proteins | sample eDN5th37CKraftBY_FD_128872 | JGI IMG/M metagenome (GOLD analysis project Ga0182740, IMG submission 128872) | Enriched backyard soil microbial communities from Emeryville, California, USA - eDNA 5th pass 37_C Kraft BY (version 2) (version 2) | ecosystem: Environmental > Terrestrial > Soil >...
AGATCGTCGGCGGCTACTCGCTGGGCGGTGCCGACCTGCTGCGCCGCGCGATGGGCAAGAAGGTGCCGGCGGAAATGGCCAAGCACCGCGAGATCTTCCGCGAGGGCGCGGCCAAGGGCGGCGTCGATGGCCCCAAGGCCGACGAGATCTTCGACCTGATGGAGAAGTTCGCCGGCTACGGCTTCAACAAGTCGCACGCCGCCGCCTACGCGCTTGTCAGCTACCAGACCGCGTGGCTCAAGCGCCATTACCCGGCCGAGTTCATGGCGGCCACGCTGTCCTCGGACATGGACAACACCGACAAGGTGGTCGGCTTCCTCGCCGAGGTGCGCAACCTCGGCCTGAACGTGCTGCCGCCGCGGGTCAATGAATCGGCCTACATGTTCGAGGCGTCCAGCGCCGACACCATCCGCTACGGGCTCGGCGCGATCAAGGGCGTCGGCCAGGGCGCATGCGAAGCGGTGGTGGCCGAGCGCCGGCAGGGCGGCGAATACGCCTCGCTGCTGGATTTCTGCACCCGCATCGAATCGGCCAAGCTCAACCGGCGCACGCTGGAGGCGATGATCCAGTGCGGCGCGCTCGATGGTTTGGGCAAGAACCGCGCCTCGCTGATGCTGCAGCTGCCCGAGGTGATCAAGGCCACCGAACAGATGGCGCGCGAGAAGGCCTCTGGACAGAACTCCTTGTTCGGCGCACCCGACCCGGTCAACACCGCCGCGCAGCTCGACCTGCCGGAAAGCCGCGAATGGCCGGTGGGCCAGTTGTTGAACGGCGAGCGCGAGACGCTGGGCTTCTACCTCAGCGGCCACCCGTTCGACCCGTATGCCGACGACGTGAAAGAGCTGGTCGGCACCGACCTCGGCGCGCTGGACAAGCTGGTCGCCCCGGCTCCGCCGCCGCGCGACGGCGAGAAGCGCAGCTGGCGCCAGGAAGCGCAGGTGATCCTGGCCGGCATGGTCGTGGGCGTGCGCCGCAAGGGCGACAGCCAGGTGTTCGTGCAACTGGAGGACGGCAAGGGCCGGGTGGAATGCAGCGCGTTCTCCGATGGCCTGGCCGAGTTCGGCCAGCTGATGACCAAGGACCGCATCCTGGTGGTCAAGGGCGGCCTGCGCGAAGACGAGTTCAACGGCGGCTACGCCCTGCGCATCCGCCAGTGCTGGGATTTCGAACAGCTGTGCGCCGACCACGCGGTGCGGCTGTCGCTGCGCGTGGATGGCCGCGGCGGCCGGGTGTGGCAGCGCATCGAACCGATATTGGCGTCGCACCGCCCCGGCCGCACCCCGGTCCGGCTGGACTTGCTGCTGCAGGGCCAGGACGGCGGCATCGCCGGCATGCTCGACCTTGGCAGGGAAGGCGCGGTGCGGGCCAGCCCGCAGCTGCTCGACGCCCTGCGCGAGGACCCGGCGGTGCGCAAGGTCAAGCTGGCCTACAGCCCGCCCTGGGCCAGCTGACCCCACCGGACGGCCGCGTACGGGTTGCCGCAACCCGTTCGGCTACACTTTCCCACTTTCATTCAAGACGGTTTCCGATGAATCCGAATTACCTCGATTTCGAGCAGCCCATCGCCGATCTGGAAGCCAAGATCAAGGACCTGCGCAGCGCCAGCGCCGGCCCGGCGGTCAATGTCGAAACCGAAGTCAGGGCGCTGGAGGACAAGCTGCGCCTGCGCACCGCGCAGATCTTCCGCAACCTGTCCTCGTGGCAGGTACTGCAGGTGGCGCGCCACCCGCAGCGCCCCTACCCGCTGGACTACATCGGCATCTTCTGCGACGAATTCCAGGAACTGGCCGGCGACCGCGCCTTCGCCGACGACAAGGCCATTGTTGGTGGCCTGGCCCGCATCGGCGGCCGCCCGGTGATGCTGATCGGCCACCAGAAGGGGCGCGACACCAAGGAGAAGATCCGCCGCAACTTCGGCATGCCCAAGCCCGAGGGCTACCGCAAGGCGCTGCGGCTGATGAAGATGGCCGAGCGCTTCAAGCTGCCGGTGCTGACCCTGATCGACACCGCCGGCGCCTGGCCGGGCATCGATGCCGAGGAGCGCGGCCAGTCCGAAGCCATCGCCCGCAACCTGATGGAAATGGCCGAACTGAAGGTGCCGGTGATCTGCACCGTGATCGGCGAGGGCGGCTCCGGCGGCGCGTTGGCGCTGGGCGTGGGCGACCGCACCCTGATGCTGGAATACAGCGTCTATTCGACCATCAGCCCGGAAGGCTGCGCCTCGATCCTGTGGAAGGACGCCGGCAAGAACAAGGAAGCGGCCGAGCAATTGGGCATGACCGCCGCGCGGCTGAAGGGCCTGGGCCTGATCGACAAGGTGATCCGCGAGCCGATCGGCGGCGCCCACCGCAACCCCACGCAGATGGGCAGGCGCCTGAAGGCGGTGCTGCTCAACGAGCTGGACGCGCTGGAGAAGCTGAGCATCGACGAGCTGCTGGACAAGCGTTACAAGCGCCTGCGCGGCTACGGCACCTACGAAGCCGTCCCGTCTACCGAATCCACCACCAAGGGCAAAGCAGCAAAGAAATAAGCCACTTTGGTGAAGGATGAAACGCAAAGGCCGGCAATGCCGGCCTTTTGTTTACGCACGCGACGACGGGTCTCGATTCAACGTAGGTGCGGGGCTTGCCCCGCACGGGACTTTCCCGGCGAACCCTGTGCGGGGCAAGCCCCGCACCTACGGCATTCCGGCGATTCTCCACTCAGAACGGCTTGGCGATCACCAGCCATACCACCGCGATGAACAGCAGCAGCGGCAGCTCGTTGAACCAGCGCAGCGTGCGCGACGACGGCAGTACGCGGCCCTTGGTCGTGCCCTTCAACCAGCGCCCGCTGACAACGTAATAGACGAACAGCAGCGCCACCAGCGCCAGCTTGGCATGCAGCCAGCCGGAGCCCTGCGCCACCATCGTCGGAAAATCCGGCAACACCCGGTAGCCCAGCCACAGCACCAGCCCCAGCACGAAAGCGATACGGAACATCACGTGGCCGAAGCGGTACAGCCGCCGCCCCATCAGTTGCAGCCGCTCAGCCACCTGCGCCTGCCCGGCGGCCTCGGCGATGTTGACCAGGATGCGCGGCAGGTAGAACACCGCCGCCATCCATGCCACCACGAACACGATGTGGAAGGTCTTGACCCAGAAATACGACTGCATGCGCTGGCTCCGGCGGCGGGCGTTAGGATGGTCGCCATTTTCGCCCATCCTTGATGCCCATGCAGGAAAAACACTACGACGCCACCTACTTCCAGCGCTGGTACCGGCGCGGCGACATCGGCGGCGCGGCGCGGCTGGCGCGCAAGGTGCAGCTGGCCGTGGCCACGGCCGAGTACTACCTCGAACGCCCGGTCCGCAGCGTGCTGGACATCGGCTGCGGCGAAGGCGCATGGCGCGCGCCGCTGCTGAAACTGCGGCCGAAGCTGCGCTACATGGGCTTCGACGGCAGCGAATACGCGGTGCAGCGCTACGGCCGCACGCGCAACCTGCACCTGGTCCGTTTCGGCGATTTCCAGTGGCTGCGCCCCTGCGCGCCGGTGGACCTGCTGGTGTGCTCGGACGTGATGCACTATGTGCCCGACCGCGAGCTGCGGCGCGGGCTGGAAGGGCTGGCCGAGCTGTGCGGCGGCGTCGCCTTCCTGGAAACCTTCACTGCCGAGGACGACTTCCACGGCGACCACGAGGGCTTCCAGCCGCGTCCGGCGCGCTGGTACCGGCGCCAGTTCCAGGCCGCCGGCTTCCGCGCCGTCGGCTCGCATTGCTGGCTGGGGCCAGCGTTCGACGACGACGTGGCCGCGCTGGAAGGCAACGGCTGAAACCTCGCGGGTGTCGGGCTTGCCCGGGAAAGCCCCTGCCGGGCAAGCTCACCAGCTACGGATCAACCGTAGGTCGGGGCTACGCCCCCGACGCTCCAGGCATCAGGCGCAAAGCGTCGGGGGCGTAGCCCCGACCTACGGTTGCCCGTGGGCTTAACTCCCCGCCTGCCGGTTTGCGCTATGCTGCATAGCGTCATATGACCATACATATTGCCCGGCATGCTCTACCAACTGCATGAACTGACCCGCAACCTGATGGCGCCTTGGGTGCACCAGGCGCAAGCCAACGCGGCGTTCTTCAACAACCCCGGGCACTGGTGGTCGTCGATGCCGGGCGCGGACCGGCTGGCGGCGATGAACGAGTTGTTCCACCGCCTCGGCAAGGACTACGAAAAGCCCGAGTGGGACATCCACGAGCTGGAGCTGGATGGCGAGGTCGTCCCCGTCGCCCAGCTTACCGAGCTGGAAAAACCGTTCTGCAGGCTGCTGCGCTTCAAGCGCCACAGCAACGACGGCGCGCGCGTGGAGGAACTGCTGGCGCAGCCGGCGGTGCTGGTGGTGGCGCCGCTGTCCGGGCACCACGCCACCCTGCTGCGCGACACCGTGCGTACCCTGCTGCAGGACCACCGCGTCTACGTCACCGACTGGATCGACGCGCGCATGGTGCCGGTGGCAGCCGGCGAGTTCGGCCTCGACGACTACGTCGAATACGTGCAGGAATTCATCCGCCACCTCGGCGCCGACAAGCTGCACGTGGTCAGCGTCTGCCAGCCCACCGTGCCGGTGCTGGGCGCGGTGTCGCTGATGGCCGGCCGCGGCGAGACCACGCCGCGCTCGCTGGTGATGATGGGCGGCCCGATCGACGCCCGCTGCAGCCCCACCGCGGTCAACAACCTGGCCACGCGCAACCCGCTGTCGTGGTTCGAGAACAACGTCATCCACAGCGTGCCCGCGCCCTACCCCGGCCAGGGCCGCCGCGTGTACCCCGGCTTCCTGCAGCACGCCGGCTTCGTGACCATGAACCCCAGCCGCCACCTGATGTCGCACTGGGACTTCTACACCGACCTGGTCAAGGGCGACCTCGACGACGCCAACGCCCACCGCCGCTTCTACGACGAGTACAACGCGGTGCTGGACATGCCGGCGAAGTTCTACCTGGACACCATCCGCGTGGTGTTCCAGGAATTCCTGCTGCCGCGCGGGCAGTGGCACGTGCGCGGCGAGCGCGTGGACCCGTCGGCGATCCGCGACACCGCGCTGCTGAGCATCGAGGGCGAGCTGGACGACATCGCCGGCCTCGGCCAGACCGAGGCCGCGCAGGCGCTGTGCACCGGCATCCCGGCCGCGCGCCGCAGCCACTTCATCGTCGAGGGCGCCGGCCACTACGGCATCTTCAGCGGCCGCCGCTGGCGCGAGGTGGTGTACCCGAAGGTGCGCGACTTCTTCCATGCGCAGGCGCAGGTGGCGCCGGCGAAGAAGGGTCGCAAGGCCGCCGCCAGCAACGTCACCCCGCTGCGCCGCCGCGCCCAGCGCTGAGAGGTGCCGCGCTTGCCCGGCACGATGTCTTCCCGGTGAAGCCCATGCGGGGCAAGCCCCGCATCTACACGCATTCGTAGGTGCCGGGCTTGCCCGGCACGGGCCCTCCCGATTACAGCCGCACCAGCAGGTGCTTGGCCATCGCTCCGTGTACCTTGCCGATGCCGCGTGCCAAGTGCAGGGTGGCGAACAGCAGCAGCACACCCACCAGCACCGTCAGCGGCCACAGCCAGAGCGCGCCGGCCACGTTCACGCCGTCGATCCAGATGCCGACCGGCTGGTCGAACAGCAGTTCCGCCAGCGGCGCGAAGACCAACGCCAACGACAGCGACAACAGGGTGGTGGCGATGCTGAAGTAGGCCACGCCCAGCGGCAGCATCAGCAGGAAATACAGCATCGTCAGCCAGGTGCGGCTGTCGGTGAACATCGTGCCGATCCGCACCGTCCAGCCCTGGCTCCTGTCGGTATAGGCCGGCCGGCGCGGCATGCGCACGCCCAGCATGGTCTCGATGATGCGGCCCTCCACCAGCGACAGCACCCGCACCGAGCCCAGGAACAGCAGCAGCACAGGGATGCCGATTATCAGGATCAGCAGCGACATCGACAGCGACAGCCCGGTCACCACCCAGCTGAAGAAGAAGATGCCGGTGGCCAGCGACAGCAGCATGTAGAACAGCGCGCCATAGGTATGCGGGTCCAGCACCACGCCGAAGAAGCGCGCCAGCCACGAGCGCGGCCTGGCCGGCGCCGCGGCGGCGGCCGCCGCCGTTGCCGCCAGCGCCGGGGCAACCGGGGCCGACCGCGCTGCCGGGCCGGGTGCGCGCAGTGCACGGTTCACCGTCACCTCGGTCTCGCGGTAGATTTCGGCCACTTCCTCCGGTGCGCCATAGCTGCCGGCCACACCGGCGATCACCTCGGCCTCGCTCTTGCCGGCCTGCTCGGCCAGCTCCGAGCGCAGGTATTCCTCGGCGTCGTACAGCGCGTCCTGGATCATCGCCGGGTCGGCGCCGGCCAGCGCCGCGCGCAGTTGTTCCAGGTATTCGGGAATCGTGGTCGGCAGCGGCCGCGCATGGATGTCGTTGTTCATCAGTTGATTCCCTCCAGTACCGACTCGACCGAGTCACGGGTGGCAGTCCAGGCCGCGATCCACTGCCGCAGCGCGGCGCGGCCATCGTCGTTGATGCGGTAGTAGCGCCGCGGCGGCCCGGCCACCGACGGCTCCACGTGGCTTTCCAGCAGGCCGGCGCCTTCCAGATTGCGCAGCACCGGGTACAGCGCGCTCTGCTTGCCGCTGAGCACGCCGTCGCCGACGCGCTCCAGCTCCTTGGCGATCAGGTAGCCGTACATCGGCTCCGGCGCCCTGGCCAGCACCGCCAGCAACGCCAGCGACACCGTGCCGGTGCTCAACTCCTTCTGGAACTTGCGCAGATGGACATCGGGATCGGACATGCCCTGTTCCTGCCAACTAGCCTGAAGCGAACACTATTGCGAAGTTCGCTATAGCGAATGTGCCGGTAGTCACCCCCGCCACGGTCATGTGCTGGCCGCCGGTACCCGCGTTCACGCAGAATCGGGACACCACCACCGCCAACGGACCCGCACCCATGACGTTCCGCCCACGCCTGCTCGCCCTTGCCCTGCTGCTGTCGCCGCTGCCGCTGCTGGCCGCCGACGCCCCCGCCAAGTACCGCAGCGCGCAGGAAATCATCGACGCCGCGCCGGACGGCGACTGGCACACCCCGGCCGCCGAGAACCTGCTGTACATGGAGCTGGACGGCGGCCGCGTCATCATCGAGCTGGCCCCGCAGTTCGCCCCCGAGCACGCCGGCAACATCCGCACGCTGGCGCGCGAGGGCTTCTGGGACGGCACCAGCGTCTACCGCTCGCAGGACAACTTCGTGGTCCAGTTCGGCGACGCCGAGGCCGACGAGGCCGGCAAGGCCAAGCCACTGGGCAGCGCGAAGACCCACCTGCCGGCCGAGTTCCAGCGCGCGGCCGCCGGGCTGGACTTCACCGCCCTGCCCGACCGCGACGGCTGGGCGGCCAGGACCGGCTTCGTCGGCGACTTCGCCGTGGCCGGCGATGGCGAGCACGCATGGCTGGCGCACTGCTACGGCACCGTCGGCGCCGGCCGCAACAACGATGACGACAGCAGCATCGGCGCCGAGCTGTACGTCGTCACCGGGCAATCGCCGCGCCAGCTCGACCGCAACATCACCGTGGTCGGGCGCGTGCTCGAGGGCATGGAGCTGCTGAGCACGATCAAGCGCGGGCCGCCGCCGATGGGCTTCTACGACGATGCCGCGCAGCGCACGCCGATCCGCGCCATCCACCTGGCCAGCGAACTGCCGGCCGGCGAGCGCGTACCGCTGCAGGTGCTGCGCACCGACTCGAAGAGCTTCGCCGATGCGGTGGAAGCGCGCCGCAACCGCGTGGACGGCTTCTACAAGCGCGCGGCCGGGCACATCGACCTGTGCAACATCCCGCTGCCGGTGCGGGTGCTGCCCAACTGACGCCGTGCCCCGTGCCGCGGCCGGCCATGCACCGGCCGCGGCCAGCGCACCGCATCATCGCGCTTCACGCGCCCTTGCCCGGCGGCTGCCCAAGCTGGACCTCCCCCACACGCGGAGACCACCATGTCCCTGCTGCGCATCCGCATCACCGGCAGCGCCGACGATGCCCTCGCCGTGAGCGACCTGCTGCACGGCCTGGAAGGCATCGAGCACGTCGAGGAAACCGACGACCTGATGGCCCACATGGACGACGAGGATTCCAGCTCGGCGGGCCTGTCCGACGACATTGGCCCGGGCATCCACGAACTGGAGGTCGAGGTCGGCAACGCCGCCACCGCGCAGAAGGCGCGGCAGGCCGTGGAACGGCTGGCGCAGGAGCGCGGGCTGGTCATCGAATACGAACACGACGAGGGCTGAACCATCGTGGCACGGAGTACGCGCAACCGGACGTGGCCATCCCGAAAAGCCGCGCCCGCGATATGCCGCTCCGCCCGCAGCCCCGGCGCCGCCTCGCGGGCAGTCGCCATCGACTTGCGGACCGTGGCCGCCGCCGGCAATTGATTACTGCCGCGGGTGGAGATCGCAGGGGCACGCCTTGGCGCGCCCCACGAAACGATCAACCCCGCTTCCGCCGCCCGCGCCGCCACAGTTTCAAACCACCCCACAGCACGCCTCCGCCGATCAGCGCCACCGGCAGCAAACCGGCGAACAGGCGGATCAGCCATGCCAGGCTGGCGGTGAAAATACCGCCGAACTCGGCGAAGGCCCGGCCGATCTCGCTGCGGTTGCGCTGGCCATTGGTGGCTTCCATGTGGATCGCCAGCTTCTGCGTGTCGATGCGCCGGTGCTGCTGCGCCGCCTCGCGGTTGGCCTGCTCCAGCCCTGCCTCGATCTCGGACAGGCGCTGCGAAATGGTCAGCAGATCGGCCACCGCCAGATCCTTGCGCTGTTGGTAGTCGAGCAGGCGCGCGTGTTCGTTCTTCAAACGCGCCTGCGTCAACTGCGTATCGGCCACCTGCTGCGCCAGGTCCTCGGCATGCGTGCTGCGCGCGGTCACTTCGCCCTGCTCGCCGGCAAGCGCGACCAGCGGCTCCACGCCCTTCGGCGCAACGCGCACTTCGATGGAACCAGAGGCGCCATCGCCGCCAGCTTGCGACAACTGCAACACCGCGCAATCACCGAACCTGCCGCTCTGGCACGCCTCGGCCACCGCCTTCAGGCGCGGCGCGATCCGCTCACCCGGCAGCCGCAGCTGCACGGTGTGTTCGTAAGCGAGGAACGCCCCCTCCGGCGAAGCCAGCGCCATCGCGTCGGCCGCGCCCAGGCGCTCCTGCTTCGCGCAACCGGCAACGGCCAGCAGCACCAGCATCCCACCCACGATCCGGCGCGGGGGCATCAGCGGCCGGCGCCGTCGTAATGGGTCACCGCCAACGCATCCAGGTCCAGCGCCGGCACGCAGCGCAGGTTGACCGCCACCGTCGGCACGCCGGTGCGCGGGTCCTGCGCCTCGCTGAAGGGCGCCACGCCGCACACGCGGCAATGGTGGTGGTCGATATGGCCGGTGTTGAAGCGGTAGCTTTCCAGCTCGGCCGGATCGCTCTTCAGCTCGAACGCATCGCGCGGCCCGAACCACAGCAGCGAACCACGCCGCCGGCAGATCGAGCAGTTGCAGGACAACGCGCCGGTGATCGGCTCGCCGGACTCGAACGCGAACGCAATGCGCCCGCAATGACAACTGCCTTCGTAATGCATCGCCATGCTCCGTGGATACCTGCGGCGATGGTAAGCCAATGGCAGGGGCACCGACGTGGCCGCCGGCCCATACTCGGGCTTTCCCCGCCACAACAGGATTCACGATGCGCAAGCACCTGCTCGCCGCCGCCCTGCTCGCCAGCCTCGCCGGCTGCCAGAACAGCGACGCCCCGAACACCCCGCCAACCGCCACCGAGCAGGCCGGCCAGAGCCAGGCCGATGCGCAGTTCGCCGAACTGTCGAAGAAAGCGCTGGACACGTGGATGCAGCTGTCACCGGTCGGCGCCACCCAGATCGGCGATCACCGCTTCGACGCCGAGATCGACGACCTCAGCGCCGCCGGCCAGCAGAAGGGGCTGGATGCCAGCAAGGCACTGCTCGCCGAACTGGACAAAATCGACGTCGCCAAACTCAACCGCGAGAACCAGGTGGACGCGGCCATCCTGCGCAACCAGCTGCAATCGGACATCTGGAACAACGAAACCCTGCAGTCATGGCAGTGGGATCCGCAGGTCTACAACGGGCTGGCCGGCAGCGCCATCTACGGGCTGATGGCGCGCGAGTTCGCGCCGCTGCCCGAGCGCCTGAAGTCGGCCACCGCGCGCATCGAGAAGCTGCCGCAGGTCTTCGCCGCAGCCCGCGCCAACCTCGACCCGGCACGCGTACCGAAGATCCACGCCGAAACCGTGGCCAAACAGAACAAGGGCATCCTCAGCCTCGTCGATACCTTCATCACCCCCAACATCGGCCAGTTGGAAGCCGCCGACCAGAAGCAGCTGAAGGCCGCCATCGACACGCTCAAGACCGCCGTCGCCGAGCAGCAGGAATGGCTGGACAAGACGCTGGTTCCGAATGCCAAGGGCGACTTCCGCATCGGCGCGGACCTGTACGACCAGAAGCTGAAGTTCTCGCTCAACTCCTCGCTGTCGCGCGCCGAGATCGGCGAGCGCGCCCGCGCCGAACTGGCGCGCGTGCGCAAGGACATGTACGGCATCGCCCAAGTGGTGCTGAAAGACAAGCCGGACGCCCCGGAAATGCCGGCCGAACCAAGCGATGCGCAGCAGCAGAAGGCCATCGAGGCCGCACTGGAACTGGCCTATGCCGACAAGCCGGCGCGCGACAAGGTGGTGGAAGACGCCAAGGCCTCGCTGGTGCAGTCCACCGAGTTCGTGCGCACGCATGACCTGATGACCCTGCCCGACGCGCCGGTGGACATCATCCTGATGCCCGAATTCCAGCGCGGCGTGGCCGTGGCCTATTGCGACTCGCCCGGCCCGCTGGACAAGAACCTGAAGACCTTCTACGCGGTATCGCCGATTCCCGACGACTGGAACGACCAGCAGGTCGATTCATTCCTGCGCGAATACAACAGCCGCATGATCCACCTGCTGTCCATCCATGAAGGCACGCCGGGCCATTACCTCGAAGGCTGGCACTCGGGCAAGTTCCCCTCCACCCTGCGCGCCGTGCTGCGCTCGGGCCTGTTCGCCGAAGGCTGGGCGGTCTATACCGAGCGCATGATGCAGGAACAGGGTTACCTCGATAACGACCCGCTGTTCCACCTCGTGCAATTGAAGTTCTACCTGCGCACGATTGCCAACGCCATCCTCGACCAGGGCGTGCACGTGGACAACTGGAGCCGCGAGCAGGCCATGCAACTGATGACCCACGACGCCTTCCAGCAGGAAAGCGAAGCAGCCGGCAAATGGGTACGCGCGCAGCTGACCTCGGCACAGCTGCCGACCTATTTCGTCGGCGCGCAGGAGCATTTCGACACCCGCAAGGCGACGCAGGAGAAACTCGGCGACACGTTCGACCTGAAGGCCTATCACGACCAGATGCTGTCCTACGGCGCGCCGCCGGTGCGGTTTGCGCGGCAGCTGATGCTGGATCAGCCGATCGAGTAACTCTTCTGCTGTGCAGGGAGGGCCAGGAAAAGACCGGCTTTGCCGTCAAATTCCAGTGGCCCGCATGAAGAAGGCCCGGGGAAATCCCGGGCCTTCTTCGTTCCAGTTCCCAAGAGGCGCGGTGCACCGCAGATGATTAGGCCGCATTTCTGCCGGTGTAACCGTTATGGCTGCAATCCTGCGGCGTTCGCTCGAAGGTTCTGCGTCCCAGCATGCTTCCTCATCCTCGCCAAGCCCTTGATCCTGCACCCATCACGGCATCTTCACATCAGGGCCAGAAAGCGGGACACTTGGGCAAACGCCGCGATTAGGCGGCCGAATAAGCGTTAGGCAAGCATGGACAAGTCGAAGCCCTCACACGAGCAAATGCTTGATGCCGTCAAGGACTCTGGATTTCTGTTCGAGCATTCGACGGCGACCGTCTTCGAGAATGCCGGATTCCATGTTGAAACTGCGTGGCCGTTTGAGGACCCGGAATCGAAGAAGTCTAGAGAGATCGATGTCCGCGCTATCAAAGGGCTGCACAACAGCCCGAGCGATGATGTTCAAGTCTTTTTGGAGCTTTTGATCGAATGCAAAGCATCGAAGAGTCCGTTCGTCTTTCTGGAGCGGCACAAGAACAAGCGCGAATTGAACAATCTTCGATTCGAGCAGTACGTGTTCAAGAAAAAACAATACGAAAAACTTACAGCCCCCAACACGCACACCATCCTCTGGCCATCGGAGTACTTTGGGCTCGACGAGCATTACTATCTTGCCGAAGAGAAGAAGGCGAATAACTTCACAAAAGTTGTCCGTAAGGGCAGCGCCTGGGTGGCAAATCACGACGGCATCTATGACTCTCTAATCCTTCCAATCGCAAAGGCCGCGGCGCACCGAATTAAAAGCCATCGGAAGGGAATGGAACACATTAAGAAGGAACTCGTATTTCTCATCTTTCCTTGTGTTGTTCTGGAGGGTGATCTTGTAGCAATTGATACATCTGACGACAACAACATATCCGAGCGGAAACGAGTGTCGTTCGTTCGCAACTTCGACTCGGGCGCGGTCCAAGGCGAACTGCTAATTGATTTTGTATCCGCGGACGGAATCGGCCAGTACATTGAAGACATTGAAGTGTTCGGGCGACACGTGCGAGAAAGAATCACAGCTTTGCGGGGCCTTGCCTAACAATGCGTTCAAGCCGACATTGCATCGCTACGCCGCCAACATGGCAGAAAGAGCTTGCCATGTTGCCAGCTACGCGCTGCAATTCGGCTTAACTTGAGCGTTAGGCACCACACTCAACATAAGGGCAACTCATGCACGGCGAAGAGCTTGCAATCCCACCTGATGCACTCACTGACCCAGACGCCTTTGAGCTTATGCGTCTCTGGGCAGCTCACGAGCAGTTGCACGTGACAATCAACAGCGATGTTAGTGGCGGTGCAGAGGACTTTGGCGAGCTTCTTGCAGACCTCTTTGAGCATGCTTCACGCATGTTCGCCCAACGAGACAAGGTTCCACTTACCAAGTGCCGGGACTTGATGCTCCAAGACTTCTTGCGGCGGGTAGATTCGCCCAAGGCGAGTATTGAGGGGTCGCTCCCGGTGGAGCACTAGGTGGTGCCTAACAATTCATTCAAGCCGACGTTGCTTCGCAACGCGGCTTAATTCAGGCGTTACACCCCGCGGGGAAGTTCATGGCTAACAGAGCAAATCTCGTCAATCTCGATGCAATGATCACGCGCGAGGATTTCGCCGCCAAGTCATCGCAGACGTCTCCGCATTACGACAAGCAAGACAAGATTTCGGTTCGTGACTTCACTGCGGATGGACTTCTTGGCTCCCTGCTACGCAAGCCGGATTTCCAACGGGAGACAAATCACTGGACCCCGGAGCAAGTCGTCTCACTGCTTGAATGTTACGTTGATGGCGACCTGATCCCTTCAGTGATTCTCTGGCAATCCGAGATGGCAACATTTGTGATTGATGGTGGGCACCGCCTCAGTGTCTTGCGCGCTTGGATTGAGGACGACTACGGAGACGGGCATCTTTCACTCTCGTACTTCGGGACAGAACTTTCTAAAGAGCAGAAACGCGTAGCTCATCGCACGAGACAACTGGTCGAATCAAGAATCGGGCGCTGGTCCACCTTACAAAAGAAGGCTAAGGACTCGCTTGCTGAAGAGGAAAAGAAGCGACTGCACGTCATCTCAACGCGTGCGCTGCCGATTCAGTGGGTCAATGGAGACGTAGATAAAGCCGAAGCGTCATTTTTCAAGATCAACACAAAAGGGACGCCACTAGACAACATTGAAGAACTTCTGCTCAAGAATCGTCACAAGCCGATAGCTATTGCAGCAAGAGCAATCATCCGCTCCGGCAAAGGGCATAAATACTGGTCCAGCTTCGACGATGAGATTGCAGAGAAGATCGAACGCTCAGCAAAGCAGATCAATGAGCTACTTTTTGACCCCGAGATTCAAAGCCCGATCAAAACACTAGACCTTCCATTGGGCGGATCTAGGGGCATGCGCACTGCAATTCAAACTCTTATTGACTTGTGCATCATTGCCAATCGCGACCAGAGCGGAAAGCCGGTCAAGCTGAGCGACACATTTGACGATAGTGATGGCAGCGGCACTCTCAAGGCCCTACAGAAGACAAAGTCGCTAGTAGAGAGAGTTACAGGCAATGCACCTGGCAGCCTCGGTTTGCACCCCGCGATTTACTTCTACGGTCCGAGCGGAAGGCACTCCAGCTACATGTTCATGGGCACGATGGAATTGATTGCCAAGAAGGCTGCCAATAACGACTCTGAGTTCTTCAAGAAATTCACTAGTGTCCGCCGAGATCTAGAGAGTATCCTGATCGAGAAGAAGGACCTCCTGTCGACAATTATTCAGCGACACATCAGTGGCCGCCGCGCAAGCATTCACGCTACTGTGCTCGAGTTCATCGTCAAAAAACTACGCGATGGAGTGGTTCCGGCAGACGCAGATCTCGTCTCGATTGCCAATCTAGAGGGGAAGATTGTAGTCGGCACCCCGATCACATCAGGAACCGAATTCAGCGACGACGTGAAAAGCAAAGCCTTCATCGCATCAGCGATTAGCTCCGCACAGCGTTGCACAATTTGCGACGGATACCTGGACCCCACTAAGTCGGTATCTTACGACCATGTAAAGGATAAAAAGTTTGGCGGCATTGGAGACGTGGGCAACTGCAATATGACGCACCCGTACTGCAATACCGGATACAAGAACGTCGGTGGGGTATAACAATTCATTCAAGCCGACGCCGCTTCGCGGCGCGGCTTAACTCAGGCGTTAGGCATCACTGAAGGATCTTAGCGATTATGAAGAAGTGGAACATCACTGACTTGCCGGCAGCACTCAGCGCTCATGGATTGGCCGTTGGCGACATTCGTGAAATTCAGCACGGTCACCAGATATCGTTGGCTAATGGAACTAAAGTGAACTGCTTCACTTCGGGGAAAGCGCTAGTTCAAGGTCCTCATTCAGAAGAGCGCGATCTTGCTCAGGTCGTCGTTGACGGTGGACACAAGCCTGGAGCTGCTGTGGCCGAGCCGCAGGCTGCCGGTGTCGCCCCTGCTGTAGCCGTGAAAGAGCCAAAGGTTTTTGTCGTATATGGCCATGACACTCAGGCCAGAGATCAACTTGAGCTTCTGCTCCTGAGAATGAACATAAAGCCGGTGATACTTGGCAACATGACGCCAGATGGAAAGACGATCATTGAGGCGCTAATTGCAAGCACAGACGTCCCATACGCTGTAGTCCTACTCACGCCGGACGACGAAGGCCATCGTAAGGGCACCCCCGACGAGAAGAAGCCTAGAGCTCGTCAGAACGTGGTGCTAGAAATGGGCATGTTCCTCTCAAAGCTTGGTCGAGAGCGGGTTGCAATACTTCACAAGGGCAACCTAGAACTGCCATCAGACATCAACGGCCTCATCTACATTCAGTTCAACAACTCTATTCAAGAGGCAAAGAATAAACTTGCCGCCAGCTTGCAGAAAGCTGGCTTCTACATTGACATAGAACATCTGCAGGCGGAGTGATGCCTAACAATTCATTCAAGCCGAACGGGCTTCGCCCGTCGGCTTAATTCAGGCGTTAGAGATCACTAAAGTGTTCAGGCGGCTGCCACAAGCAAAAGAAAAGTATGTCTCGCTTGAGCGCGCGGCCGATGCGCTGCGCCTCGACATGAGCCAGCTCAATCAATTCTTAGTCACTGGCCAACTTCTCGCTTCGATCGTCTATCACAAGCCATTCGACTACCGCGAGCAACGAGACGTCACTCTTCCAGACGGTTCCACGGCTGTGCACACCAAGACCAGCCGCGCTGCGGTTAGGTTCATAGCACCGAATCATGAATATGCATCGCTGGTGTACCTTCATCGAGAAGACACGGCAAGAATTCTTCTCAATCGCGCAGCTAACCGAGAGATGCTCGTTGCCCGCCTTTTCTACGATTCATCACTCACGCCAAAACGCGGTATTGGTCTACCCGGAGAGTCGGCCGTTGCCGTCCTACCTGGCGATCTAGTAATTTCTCCTGAGGAGTTGGGGCGATTTGCCAAAGCCGCAAAAATACGTATCGGGTCAGGCGCCACTAGCTCAATAGACTTACCTCAAAAGCCTTGGTATGACCGGCCCATCGGCAGAACATGGCTCGCAATCATAGGTGCAGTCGTTGCCGGGCTCATCATCATGCGATTCAAGGGTGAGCTCTAACAATTCATTCAAGCCGACGCCGCTTCGCGGCGCGGCTTAATTCTGGCGTTAGCCCCCTTGAAACATCCCGAAGGAATTGTAATGTCCCGACTCTTGTTTCTCGCACTGTTCGCTGTGTCTTTCAGTGCCGGCGCGATCATCATTCGCGATGATGTTGATGACTCGAAGTATCGGGTTCCGGCATCCGAATTTCCCGCACTCGCCGACCTCCCCAGCGAAGGGCATGGCGTACTAATTGCGCCGCGCTGGGTCGTCACCGCCGCACATGCGGTCGCTTGGCAGCCTCAGATCAAGCAAATCACCATCAATGGAATCCCCAGGGATGTTGAACGCCTGGTGATGCATCCGGGGCACAAGACGCCATCACAGAAGCTGCTCGACCAAGCGCTGGCTACATGGGACTGGACGTTGTTTCGGGTGCTACTGGCTTCTTCGGACGACATTGCGCTTATCGAGTTGACTCAGCCTGTTACCGATGTCGCTCCCGCTGCAATCAACAAGGGCGATGACGAGTTCGGTCAGGTCGTCAAGATCATGGGGAAAGGTGCCACCGGCAATGGTGCCACCGGGTACGAATTCCGTGATTCCCATCGCACCGAACTTCGCCGTGCATACAACAAGATCACCAGCGCCGATGACCGCTGGCTCTGCTACATCTTCGACAAGTCGTCGGACGCCCTACCACTTGAGGGCGGGTCTGGAAGCGGTGACAGCGGTGGGCCCATCCTGATTCAAACTGGAAAAGATTGGCTATTGACCGGACTGACTTCATGGTCGGACGCTCAAAGTACTATTCGGACACCCGGACGGTATGGCCAGATCAGTTGTAATGTCCGTTTAAATCATTACAACGACTGGATTGAAAGTATTATCTCCGGACAGCCACAAGCGGGAGGCTAACAATTCATTCAAGCCGGCACCGCTTCGCGGCGCGGCTTAACTCAGGCGTTAGGCCTCACGACAGGAGTCATCCAATGCCACAGATATCGCTGACAGACTTTGTTGATGTTGTTTCGAAAGCCGGACGCCCCAAAGCTACTAAGGTGCGACAGGTTAAAGAGCGCCCCGAGTATGAGCCGGCCTTCGACTTCTACAAGGCTCTTCGAGAGCACATCGTTGAGAATCACCGCAAGAACGGCGGCAAAGCTGCAGTCTCGGATGTCACGAAGTCCTTGATAGACCCAAAAAAGATCAAGAGCTACCCTGAAGTTCTGAACGCATACAAGAAATGGTGGGGGCGCAAAGACCTGACGTGGTTCAATCCCCCGCGTGACGTCTACTCCGCTGGCGGATTCGACATAATATTGAATCCCGAGCTTGGTTTGGTCGTGAATGGCGAGCGACACATCATCAAGATGTACTTAAAGAGCGATGCTCTGACCACATTCAAAACCGAACTGATCATTGATTTGCTCGAACACCAACTTCGATCGAAGACAGCGCCAGTTGACAACTTTTCCGTACTTGATGTCCGTCGCTCAAAGTTGTTCTCAAATGGACCGCACACTCCAGCCTCGCTCTCAATCGTTAACGCCGAGATCGCTTACATATCAAGCATATGGCAGCGGTGAGGCTTAACAATTCATTCAAGCCGATACCGCTTCGCGGCACGGCTTAATCCAGGCGTTAGCTGCCTTCCAAAATTCAGGGATGCGGATGGACAAGGCTCAAGCTCTTCACTTGCTTAAAGCCGCACTGACAGAAATCGCTCAGTCGAACGGCGTAGCAAAGACCGACCAATTCAGCGGCCTCCGCGAAGTCGACGCAAAGGTGCGCGAGGTGCGGATGATCCTTGATGGCGTTGATGGTCTGCCCGCGTCCCTTCTTACGTCCATGTCAAATGACTTGGACTTCCAAGCCAACAGCCGCCGAGTTCGTCTTGAAGCATTGGCTGGGTACGTAAAGAGCGCATTGAAGTTCGTCGATACAGGCGCATTCGAAAAGCCAAAGAAATTGATCCATGCGCCACCCGACTTCACACGCCTAACAAGCGCAGTTCCAGGTTTAAAGGAAGAGCTAGATCGTCGCTGGCGAGAGGCTCAGAAATGTGTGCACGTTGAAGCATTCACATCTGCAATCATCCTGATGGGAAGCGTTCTAGAGGGTTTGCTCTTGGCAAGGGCGCAGCTTGCCGCTTCCACTGCATATCGGTCTTCGCGGGCGCCAAAGGACAAAACTGGAAAAGCGGTCGCAATTCAAGATTGGACGCTCAGCGCTCTAATCGACGTCGCTACTGACACTGGCTGGATCAAAACAGATCGTGGCAAGTTTAGCCATGCACTACGCGAGTCAAGAAACGTTGTGCATCCGTGGCAGGCGGTCATGTCTCGTGCGAATTTCGATGCGGCAACTTGCAAGACTTCGTGGAACGTACTTGATGCTTCGGTTGCAGATCTTATGCAGTCTCTGCCGTGAGGAAGCTAACAATTCATTCAAGCCGAACCTGCTTCGCGGGTCGACTTAATTAAGGCGTTAGGCCTCTACAGGATTTTTATACCAATTGGAAAGATCGCTGGGGAGGCACTTGGAGGCATGCTCCGGCTTATTGGTCGCATCTTCTTTGAACTCTTCTTTGAAATTATTCTTCATGGCACTGGCCATGTACTGATTCGCTTTGTCAAGCCAAAGTCTGAGCCAAGCGACACCGCTTGCGCTATCGTTGGCATAGCTTTCTGGATTGCTGTCTATGCCGGCGGTTACGCAACCTACCGTGCAGCAGCGGCCTAACAGTTCATTCAAGCCGACGCCGCTTCACGGCGACACTTAACTCAGGCGTTAGGCGTTTACAGACAAATAAGGACCCATCTTGTGCATGCACTGCGTTCAATCGGCTCGGTGATTCTCGGTTACTTGGTGTTCGCCCTGTCCGCCGTTGCCTTCTTTCAATTGTCCGACTAACCGCCCCATGCAGAAGCTCCGCTTCCCATCATGCTCGCCAGCATTCTTGTGGGCATTGTGGCCGCCTGCGCCGGTGGCTATCTGGCCGCATATCTCGCAGGGCGTAAGCCTGCCGCTCACGGCGTGGCCGTCGCAAGGGTTCACCCCCGTTTTCACGGACACTTACGAGAAGGCCGATCGAGGCCTGAGGAGTGTTCATGTCGAAGCGAAGGAAGTTCAGCGCCGAGTTCAAGCGCGGTGCTATTGAGCAGGCCAGCCA
>Ga0182740_1001128_pt1 | contig 19391 bp, 16 predicted proteins | sample eDN5th37CKraftBY_FD_128872 | JGI IMG/M metagenome (GOLD analysis project Ga0182740, IMG submission 128872) | Enriched backyard soil microbial communities from Emeryville, California, USA - eDNA 5th pass 37_C Kraft BY (version 2) (version 2) | ecosystem: Environmental > Terrestrial > Soil >...
CCATCGACGTTACCCGGGAGACCCGCGGCTGGCAGCGCCCCTCGGACCACGCCCCAGTGACGGCGGTGCTGGAGTTTTAAAGCGTCGAACGCAAAACCGAGTACCGGTTTTGCGTGAAGATGCGTCAAGCCGCTTTTTCCTCTCTCGAACGGACATTTCTCCATGTATGGCATTGGCATGGTCGGGCTCGGCACGATGGGCCGTCGCCTCGCGGAAGGATTCAAGGCGAATCCCGCCTTCGAAATCGTTGCGGCCTACGATCCGGCGCCATCGGATGCGACGTTCCCGATGGTCGGCAGCGTCGATGATCTCGTGAGCCACCCGTCCGTCCGATGCGTCTACGTGGCGACGCCTCCTCTGACCCATGAGGCAATCGTCAAGACAGTCGCGAAGGCCGGAAAAGCGCTCTTCTGCGAGAAGCCGCTCGCCGCTTCGCCGGAAGCGGCCCGGGCCTGCTTCGATGCCGTGGCCGAGGCCGGCATCCCGGCTGCCGTCAATTTTCCCTTCGCGACGGCTCCCGCGGCCGTTCGCCTCAAGGAACTGGTCGAGACCGGAGCGCTCGGCACCGATCTCTCGGCCCATCTGACCCTGCGCTTCAAGCAATGGCCGAGAGGGTGGCAGCAGGGCGCAACCACATGGCTTGCCCGGCCCGAGCAGGGCGGCTTCACGCGAGAGGTCATTTCGCATTTCGTCTTCCTGGCCCTGCGCCTCTTCGGCCCGGGACAGATCATCGAATGCGCCGTCGAGCGGGGAGAGATGGGAACGGAGACCCGAATCCAGGTTGTGCTCCGTTTCGCAGCCGCGACCATGACCATCGACGGGGCCGTGGCGGGGGCCGAAGACGAATTCAACCGCTTCGAAGTCAAAGGCAGCAAAAGCTCCGCCGTCATGAGCGAATGGTACCGTCTCACTCACGAGAGCGGCAACATCGCGCCGATGCGGGCGGATGCGGGACAGATCGCAGAACTTGCCCTTCTCCTCGAAGGCAAGCCGAACCGGCTGGCCACTTTCGAGGAAGCAGCTCAGGTCGTTCTGCTCATCGAAAAAATGCTAGCTCATTAGGGAGCCGCTCTTCAGTCGTTCTTTTGAGAGCTTGTTAACCGCTTTTTGCGAAAGGTTCTGCACGACTTTCCCTAAGGTAATCACCCGTGCAGTTCCTCGCCAATCGGAAGCTTTCCCACCTCACGACGGCCGCCATGGTGGCGTTCGTCGTGCTGACCGCCGCCGCGTTCTTCGCGGTCGTCTCCCTTCAGACCCGCGCGGACGTCCAGGACAAGGCGCTGGCTCAGCTGCAATCCAATGTGCGCACCTTCGTGGGCATCCTGCGCGGCTCCATCGACAGCCTCGACGTGAAGAAGGACGCCACGGGTGCCATCACGGGCATCACCGTGAAGGACGACGCGGTGTTCTACAGCGACGAGCTCGCCGACCGGATCGCCGAGGCGACGCAGGCTCCCGCGACCCTGTTCGTCAAGGACAAGGCCAGCGGCGACTTCATCCGCCGCGCCACCAACATGCGCAATCCCGACGGCTCCCGCGCGGTCGGCACGGCCATGGACCGCAAGGGCGGCATCTTCCCCGTCGTGTCGGCCGGCGGCACCTATGTGGGCAAGGCCACGATCCTCGGGCACGAGTATCTCCTCGTGAACCTGCCGGTCTTCGGCCAGTCCGGGCAGATTCTCGGCGTCCTCGGCAGCGGCTTCCAGGTCACCGCGCTCGAAGCCGCGGCCAGCCGCTTGATGTGGCAGATGGGCATGGTGTCCCTGGTGACCGTCCTCGTGCTGACGCTCGTCGCGGTCCTGTCCGCCCGGATGCTGTTCCGGCCGATCCCGAAGCTGGCCCAGACCATGAAGAGCCTGGCTCACGGGGAAACCGCGCTCACGGTTCCCTATGTGGCCTGGAAGAACGAGATCGGCGAGATGGCCCGGGCCGTGGAGATCTTCCGCGACAACACGGTGGAGCGTCAGCGGCTGGCCGCCGAGCAGGCCAACGAGAGCGACGCGAAGATGCAGCGCGCCCTGAAGCTCGACGAGCTGACCCGCCAGTTCGAGGCCAATGTCTCGGCCCTGACGCAAGGGCTGGCCGCCGCTGCGTCCGAAATGGAGGCGACCGCCCAGACCATGACCGTCACGGCCGACCGGACCAACCGGCAATCCGTCAGCGTGGCGGCGGCCGCCGAGCAGACCTCGAGCAGCGTGCAGACCGTGGCGGCGGCCACCGAGGAGATGTCGATCTCGATCCGGGAGATCGCCCGGCAGGTCAACCAATCGTCCCAGATCTCCTTCGAGGCGGTCGAGAACGCCAAGCGGACGAACGGCATCGTGCAGGCCCTGTCGAGCAGCGCCGAGCGCATCGGCGACGTGATCACGCTGATCAACAACCTGGCCGCCCAGACCAACCTGCTGGCGCTCAACGCCACCATCGAGGCGGCGCGCGCGGGCGAAGCCGGCAAGGGCTTCGCCGTCGTGGCCTCCGAGGTGAAGAACCTCGCGACCCAGACCGCCAAGGCGACCGAGGAGATCGGCTCGCAGATCGCCCAGATCCAGGGCGCCACGCAGGAGGCCGTAGGGGCGATCCACGGCATCCAGACCATCATCGACCAGATCTCGGCCATCTCGACCGGCATCGCGGCCGCCATGGAGGAGCAGGGCGCCACGACGGGCGAAATCTCGCGCAGCGTCCAGGAGGCGGCCCGCGGCACTGGCCAGGTGACGGAGAGCATCGACAGCGTGAAGCACGGTGCGGGCGAAACCGGCGCCGCGGCCACGCAGGTGCTCGGCGCCGCCCAGGAACTCGCCCGTTATGCGGAGAACCTCAGCCGCGAGGTCGACGTCTTCCTGTCGGACGTGAAGGCCGCGTAAGGGGCGCGAAGCCCCTTACTTTTCCTCCGGCTCTTCCGGCGCCTTTGCCGGGATCTCCTCGCCGTCGATGGCGATGAGTTGCTGGCGGACCCGCTCCAGGCCCTCCGTGAGGCGGGCCAGCTCGTCCGCCATGACGTCCTGGATGGCCGCGGCGGCGTCCGGGAACTCCTCCAGCACCCGGCGCATGAGGCTCGGCGTCACGCGGATGATGGCCGAGGACTCGCGGGCGGTGGCGGTGGCGCGGCGTTCGATGCGGGCGAACAGCGCCGCCTGCCCGATCAGGGCGCCCGGACCGACCACGAAGGCGTCGGGCGACCCGTTCTCGCTGGCGTCGAGCGCGATCGCGCCGCGGCTCACTACATAACCCCCGTCCGAGCGGTCGCCCTTGCGGAACAGCACGCCGCCCTCGCGATAGGTCCGGCTCTCGGACGCGAAGGCGACGAGGCGCAGGGCATCCCGCCCCAGCAGGTTGAACAGGGGAGCCTGGCTCAGGATCGCGATGTCGTCGTCGAGGGCCATGGAATGTCAGGGGATCAGCTTGTAGCCGCCAGGCTCGGTGACCAGGATGCTCGCATTGGACGGATCGGCCTCGATCTTCTGGCGCAGGCGGTAGATATGCGTCTCGAGGGTGTGGGTGGTCACGTTGGAATTGTAGCCCCAGACCTCGGTGAGCAGGGTGTCACGCCCGACCACCGCCTGACCGGCGCGGTAGAGATAGCGCAGGATCGCCGTTTCCTTTTCCGTCAGCTTGAGCTTGGAGCCCTTGTCGGTGGTCAAAAGCTTCGAGCCCGGGCGGAAAATGTAGGGGCCGATCTGGAACACCGCGTCCTCGCTCGCCTCGTACTGGCGCAGCTGCGCCCGGATGCGCGCGAGCAGCACGGCGAACTTGAACGGCTTGACCACGTAGTCGTTGGCGCCAGCCTCGAGGCCCATTACCGTATCGGCGTCGGACCCTTGGGCCGTGAGCATGATGATCGGGCTGCGGAAGCCGTTCTGGCGCATGACTTTGACCGCCTCGCGCCCGTCCATGTCGGGCAGGCCCACATCCATGATGGCGAGATCGATCCGGTCCCCCTTCACCGCCTCGATGGCGCCCGTGGCGGTCTCGGCGGTCGCAACCTGAAACTCGTCATAGAATCCGAGCTGTTCGGCTAGGGTGTCGCGCAGGTCCTGATCGTCATCGACGACGAGGAGTCGGCTGGCATTCGACATCTCAAACCCTTCAACACGAGGAACCGCGAAATGGCAGGAGCGGCCTTCCAATAGCGAAAAACCTTCAAGCCTCAAGCCGGTTCGTTCGCTCTCTTGTCGCCGCGCAGGATCCGGTTCGATCATCGCCTCCGGGTTTCGCCGGCGCGAGGCTTGAGCTTCGGATCATGCTCGACGCATAAGAGTAATCATTCCCAGCTTGACAACAAGAGGGACCTCCCGTCCCTTCCACTGCCGATGAAACGTTCTCGCGTCAATGTCATCCGCGTCTTCCGCTCTCCGCTCGACCACCGGCGTGGGCGGCTCGAGGCCGGCAATCTCGTCATCCCGTGCGCCCTGGGGCGTTCCGGCACGCGCCGTGCCAAGCGCGAGGGCGACGGGGCCTCGCCGGTCGGACGCTTCCGGATCCTGCAGGCCTTCTACCGGGCCGACCACGGCCAGCGTCCCCGGACCGGCCTCCGTCTCAGGCCGATCCGCCCCGGCGACGGCTGGTCGGACGACGTGAGGGACCGCCGCTACAACCGCCTCGTCCCCCTGCCCTGCCCGACGGGCCACGAAAAGATGTGGCGGGACGATCATCTCTACGACGTGGTGCTCGACATCGCCTGGAACCGCGGCCCCATCGTCAAGGGCCGCGGCAGCGCCATCTTCCTCCACCTCGCCCGTCCGGGGTTCCTGCCCACGGAAGGCTGCGTCGCCGTCGAGCGGCGCATGATCCGCCGCCTGCTGGAGCGGATCGGGCCGAGGACGCGGATCGAGATCGTGGGCTAACAGCGGTCGTCATGGCCGGGCTTGTCCCGGCCATCCACGTCTTGGGAACCACAGCTTGGGAACCACAGCGGAACAAAGACGTGGATGCCCGGCACAGGGCCGGGCATGACGCCTAAGGCTTTGTGTCTCTCGGATTGGTGGACTCTCACTTCCGCACCTAAATTAAGCGCGGTAGCCATCCTCACCCGAGCACATGCTCGTAAAACTCCTCCGGCCTGTCGATCTCGCGCAGTCGGCCCTTGTCGATCAGCAGAAACCGCGTGCCGATGGTGTTCACGAAGCTGCGGTCGTGGGACACCACGATGCAGGTGGCTTGTGCGTCGAGAATTTCCGATTCCAGCTGCTCGCGGCCCGGAATGTCCACGTGGTTGGTGGGCTCGTCCATGAGATAGAAGTTCGGCTCCGACAGGCGCACCGCCAACAGGCCGAGCCGAGCCTTCTGGCCCGGCGACAGTTTCGCGATGGGCAGGCCTTGCCGCTCGATGGAAAAGCCCGCTTCCGCCAGCACCGCGCGGCTGCGCTGATCGCCGAGACGGAAGCGCGACAGGATGAAGTCGTGCGCAGTCGAGCCTTGCGGCAACTGAGCCATGTCCTGGTCCACGTAGCCGAGGGCGAGGCTCGGAGTGACGCGGATGCCGGGTAACGCATCCGGTCGACTCATCGCTTTATGCAGGAGGCGGACGAATTGCGATTTGCCCGTGCCATTGCGGCCGAGCACGACGATGCGCTCGCCCTGCGCCACGTCGAGTTTCGGAACCGTGAAGAGCTTGCGCCCATCCGGCGCCTGCACGATGACGTTCTCCAGCGCCACAAGGACCCGCGCATGGGTGCCGCGATTGGTGAGCCTGATCTCGCCCGGCCGCTCTTTGTGCGTGGATCGCGCCGTCTGCTCCAGGGCGTCGGCGCGGCGCTTGATCTGCGCGGATTTGATTTGTGCTGCGTCGCTGCCGCTGTTGATGCCGACATTGCGCAAGTCCTGCGCGCTCTGGCGCAGGCGTTTTACCTCGCGCAGGGTCTTGTCGCGCTGCGTCTGCGCCGCCGCATCGTGCGCGTCGAGCAAGATACGGGCACGGCGATAGGGATGCGCGAAGGCGACGGATTGCTCCGGCCGCAGGAAGAGGGTTTTCGTCGTGCAGGCATCGAGGAAGTCGCGGTCGTGGCTCGCCACCACGATGGGCGCGGTATAGCCCGCCGTGTTGATCCAGGATTCCAGCTTGAAGAGCTTTTCGAGATCGAGATGGTTCGTCGGCTCGTCGAGCAGGAGCAGGTCCGGTTCCGTGATCCACGCCCGCGCGATGAGCGCAAGACGCTGCCAGCCGCCGCTGAGCGCCCGCATCGGTACGGTGCGCACATCTGCCGGCGCCTCGAACTCGTCGAGCACCCTATCGACGCGCCATTCCTGCCCCTCGCGCTCATCGACCGGGAGCGCCCGGTGCAGCATGTCGTGGAGAGACAGATCGAGCAGGTTTGCGGGAACGTCCTGCTCCACGAGCGCGACGTTCAGGCCCCGCGAGCGGACGATGTCGCCCTCGGTCGGCTCGACGAGACCGGCGATGCATTTCAGAAGGGTCGTCTTGCCGGCGCCATTGGCGGCCACGAGACCGAGACGGTCGCCCTCGCCGATGGCGAGGTTCAGGTTCTGGAACAGGGGCGTGTGGGCAATGACGGTGACATTGCGAAGGCTCAAAGCGGCCATGGAGATATCTCATCGGTGCCGCGCGTTCGGGCAAAAGCCATCGGAAGCGCGAAGAATCTGGAACGTGTCAGGCGCCTGGATCCTTGCGGAGCCACGGGCGCGATGAGCCGTTCAGAGCTGACCAGAATGAGATGAGGACGCGGGGAGCATTTTCAGCAAAGGCCGCGATCGGCTTTGCATCTGAAAATGCGGCTATGAATTCCCGCCGTCAGACCCGTTCGATGGCCGGCCCTGCAACAAGCTGCTGCAGGGCATTCCAGGGACCGAACTTATGTTGATGCATCGCTTCAATCATGCAGCCCTCCCTGGTTCGAATGGTGATCTGGAATTTAAGCTTAACCGGGATGCGCCCGTGACGCAATCTCAGGACGTCATCGCTTCTTGATGAAGTCCACGAAGGCGCGCAGGGGTGCCGGCATGTGGCGTCGGCTCGGGTAGTAAAGAAACGGCCCGGAGAACGGCTGCTGCCACTCCTCCAGCACCGGCTCGAGGGCGCCGCTCTTCAGCTCCTGCTCCAAAAATCCCTCGAAGGTGGCGATCACGCCGAGGCCTTGGATCGCGGCCGCGACTTCCAGGTCGATGCTGTTGGCGATCACCCGCGCGGTCGGCGTGATCTTGACGACCTCGCCGTCGCGCTCGAACTCCCAGGGGTGCATCACGCCGCTGGCGAAGCGATGGCGGATGCAGGCGTGGTTCAGAAGATCCTTCGGATGCGATGGCCGACCGTAAGCGGCGAAATAGGCCGGCGCACCGGCCACGACGAAACGCTGCACGCGCGGGCCCAGGGGCACGGCGATCATGTCCTTCTCCAGCCGCTCGTCGTAGCGGATGCCCGCATCGAATCCCGCCGCCAGCACGTCGACGAAGCTGTCGTCGCTGATCACCTCCAGAACGATCCCGGGATGGGCTGAAAGGAACGGCCCGAGGATCGGCGGCAGCACCAGGCGGGCCACCGCCGTGGGCACGTTGAGCCGCAGCGTCCCGGTCGGTGAATCGCGGAACCCGTTGACCGCGTCGAGGGCGGCCGCGACCTCGCTCAGGGCGGGGCTCAGCCGCTCCAGCAGCCGCTGGCCAGCCTCCGTCGGAGTGACGCTGCGGGTCGTGCGGTTGAGGAGCCGCACGCCGAGACGGGCCTCCAGCCGCCGCAGGGCCTCGCTCAAGGTGGAGGCGGACACGCCGCGCAACCGCGCCACGCTGCGGAAGCTGCGCGCCCGCGCCACCGCCGCGAAGGCTTCGAGATCGGCCAGGTCCACATCAGTCATTGTTCGAAATTCCAAACAGCCTGTCCTGTTTATGCCGGATTATCGCACGAACCGGAAGCGGGCATGATCCGTTCATGCCGACGGACCCGTCGGCCGACATTTCAGGAGATCGAAGGATGCAACACCGCCGCTTGGGCCGAACCGGCCCTTCCGTATCGGCCCTCGGCCTCGGCTGCATGGGCATGTCCGGCATGTACGGACCAGCCGACCGGGCAGAGAGCATCAGCACCATCCATGCGGCTCTCGAGGCCGGCATCACCCTGCTCGACACGGGCGACTTCTATGGCATGGGGCACAACGAAATGCTGATCGGCGAGGCGATCCAGGGCCGCGACCGCGACCGGGCGCTCATCAGCGTGAAGTTCGGCGCCATGCGCGATCCGACCGGCGCCTGGCTCGGCTACGATGCCCGGCCGCAGGCCGTCAAAAGCTTCCTCGCCTATACCCTTCAGCGCCTCCGGGTCGATTACATCGACATCTACCGCCCGGCCCGGCTCGATCCCAACGTGCCCATCGAGGACACCATCGGGGCCATCGCCGACATGGTGAAGGCGGGCTTCGTGCGCCATATCGGCCTCTCCGAGGTCGGCCCCGAGACCATCCGCCGGGCCGCCGCCGTACACCCCATCGTCGATCTCCAGATCGAGTATTCCGTCATCACGCGGGGCATCGAAGATAGGATCCTGCCCGTCTGTCGCGAACTCGGCATCGGCATCACGGCCTATGGGGTGCTCTCGCGCGGGCTGATCAGCGGCCATTGGAGCCAGGCCGCGACCGGCCCAGGCGACTTCCGCACCCATTCTCCCCGTTTCCAGGAAGGCAATGTCGAGAAGAACCTCGCCCTGGTCGAAGGCCTGCGGCGCCTGGCCGAGGCCAAGGGCGTCAGCGTGGCGCAGATCGCCATCGCCTGGGTGGCGGCCCAGGGCGACGACATCGTCCCGCTCATCGGCGCCCGCCGCCGCGACCGACTGAACGAGGCGCTGGGCGCCCTCGACATGAGGCTGACGGACGAGGATCTCGCGGCCATCGAGCAGATCGTCCCCAAGGGCGCCGCCGCCGGCGACCGCTACCCCGCGGCCCAGATGGCCATGCTCGACAGCGAGCGGGGATAACAAACCCACCCCGCCATGGCCGGAACGAGCCCGGCCATGACCCGGGAGGGCGCTCTCCTCAGCCGGTCTTCGTCCGGTTTCCGAAAATCGCGCTGCCCACCCGCACATGGGTGGCGCCGAGCTGGATCGCGGCGTCGAAATCGGCGCTCATGCCCATGGAGAGTGTCTTCAGCCCGTGCTTCTTCGCGATGGTGTTGAGCAGGGCGAAATGCGGGGACGGCGGGTCCTCCGCCGGCGGGATGCACATGAGGCCCTCAATCTCCAGGCCGTATGTCGTGCGGCAGGCTTCGAGAAACGCATCCACCTCGGCCGGGATCACGCCGCCCTTCTGCGGCTCCTCGCCGGTGTTCACCTGCACCAGCAGGTGGGGCTTTTTCCCCTGCTTGGCGATCTCCTTGGCCAGCGCTTCGGCGAGGGACGGGCGGTCGAGGGTGTGGATCACGTCGAAGAGCTCCACCGCCTCCTTGGCCTTATTCGACTGCAGCGGGCCGATCATGTGGAGCTCCGCGTCCGGATAGCGGCCGCGCAGGGCCGGCCACTTGGCCTTGGCCTCCTGCACGTAATTTTCGCCGAAGACCCGCTGGCCCGCGGCGAGGACCGGTTCGATCGCTTCCGCCGGGAAGGTCTTCGACACCGCCACGAGGGTGATCCCGGCCGGATCGCGACCATAATCGGAGGCCGCGCGCCGGATGCTCTCCTGCACCTGCCTCAGGCCTTCGACTGCGTCGTTCTCGCTCATGGAATCTTCCTTCTTGTACGCTCGAATTCCTCCCCTTCCGAGGAGAGAAATCACACCGGCGCAAAACTTGGCCGCCTCTCGCGCGCGAAACCGTTGACCGCGCGAGAGAGCTGTGTCCTAGTCCGCCGCAACCCGGCGGCGCAAGCCGCTTCGCTGATCAATGACGGATGTGACGAGAAAAATGAGGCCCGAGCGCTACAACGCCAAGGAAGCCGAGCTGAAATGGCGGAAGGTCTGGAACGACCGCGACCTGTTCAAGACCAACAACGACGATCCCCGCCCGAAATACTACGTGCTCGAGATGTTTCCCTATCCGTCGGGGCGCATCCATATGGGCCACGTGCGCAACTACACCATGGGCGACGTGGTGGCGCGCTACAAGCGGGCCCGGGGCTTCAACGTGCTCCATCCGATGGGCTGGGACGCGTTCGGCATGCCGGCCGAGAACGCCGCCATGCAGAACAAGGTCCACCCCAAGGAATGGACCTACGCCAACATCGCCACCATGCGCGCCCAGCTGCAGAGCATGGGCCTGTCGCTGGACTGGAGCCGCGAGGTCGCGACCTGTGATCCGAGCTATTACAAGCACCAGCAGCGCATGTTCCTGGACTTCCTGGAAAAGGGCCTCGTCGACCGAAAGACCGCGAAGGTCAATTGGGATCCGGTCGACCACACGGTGCTCGCCAACGAGCAGGTGATCGACGGGCGCGGCTGGCGTTCGGGCGCCCTGGTCGAGCAGCGCGAGCTGACCCAGTGGTTCCTGAAGATCACCGATTTCGCCCAGGACCTGGACGACCGGCTCGACACCCTGGACCGCTGGCCGGAGAAGGTGCGCCTGATGCAGCGCAACTGGATCGGCCGCTCCGAGGGCCTGCTGGTCCGCTTCGCCCTGAAACCCGAGACGGTGCCGAACGGCGAGACCGAGCTGCAGATCTACACCACGCGTCCCGACACCCTGTTCGGCGCGAAGTTCATGGCGGTCGCGCCCGACCATCCGCTGGCGAAGGCGGCTGCCGCGAAGAACCCGGAGCTGGCCGCCTTCATCGAAGAAACCAAGCGCATGGGCACCGCCCAGGAGACCATCGACAAGGCCGAGAAGCTCGGCTTCGACACGGGCATCCGCGCCGAGCACCCCTTCGATCCGAACTGGACGCTGCCGGTCTACGTGGCGAACTTCATCCTGATGGAATACGGCACGGGCGCCATCTTCGGCTGCCCGGCGCATGACCAGCGCGACCTGGACTTCGTCAACAAGTACGGCCTGGGCAACACGCCCGTGGTCTGCCCGCCGGACGTGGACCCGGCCTCCTTCGTCGTCACCGACACCGCCTATGACGGCGAAGGCCGGATGATCAATTCCCGCTTCCTCGACGGCATGACCATCGTGGAGGCCAAGGAAGAGGTCGCCCGCCGCCTGGAATCGCAGAACCGCGGCAATCACGCGGTGGCCGAGCGCAAGGTGAATTTCCGCCTGCGCGACTGGGGCATCTCGCGCCAGCGCTATTGGGGCTGCCCGATTCCGATCATTCATTGCGATAGCTGCGGCGTCGTGCCGGTGCCGAAGAACCAACTTCCGGTTGAGCTTCCGGAGGACGTGTCCTTCGACGTGCCGGGCAATCCGCTCGACCGCCACCCGACCTGGAAGCACGTGGACTGCCCGCAATGCGGGGCCAAGGCCCGGCGCGAGACGGACACGATGGACACGTTCGTCGATTCGTCCTGGTACTTCGCGCGCTTCACGGACCCGACCCTGACGGACGAGCCCACCGACCGGGCGACGGTCGATGCCTGGCTGCCGGTCGACCAGTATATCGGCGGCATCGAGCACGCGATCCTGCACCTGCTCTATTCGCGCTTCTTCACCCGGGCGATGCGGGAGACCGGCCATGCCGGCCTGGACGAGCCCTTCGCGGGCCTGTTCACGCAGGGCATGGTGGTCCACGAGACCTACCGGGACGCGAGCGGCGCTTGGGTGCTGCCCTCCGACGTGCGCTTCGAGACTCAAGGAAACACGCGCAAGGCCTTCCATGTGGAGACCGGCGCACCCATCGAGATCGGCTCCATCGAGAAGATGTCGAAGTCGAAGAAGAACACGGTCGATCCGGACGAGATCATCGCCTCCTACGGGGCCGATACGGCCCGCTGGTTCATGCTCTCCGACTCGCCGCCGGAACGCGACGTGATCTGGACCGAGGAGGGCGTGCAGGGCGCGGGCCGCTTCGTGCAGCGCGTGTGGCGCCTCGTCGGTGACATCGCCGAGCGCATCGGCGGCGCCGACGGCGTTTCCGGTGATGGCCCCATCGCCACCGCCGTGCGCAAGGCCGCGCACAAGGCCCTGGCGTCCGTCGAGGACGATGTGGAGCGCCTGCGCTTCAACCGCTGCGTGGCCCATCTCTATGAGTTGGCCAATTCCCTGCAGGATCTGTCGAACCAGGCCAAGGCCAGCGACGAGCCGGGCTTAGGCGCGGCCTTCGCCGAGGCCGGGCGCATCTTCGTGCAGCTGCTCGCGCCGATGATGCCGCATCTCGCCGAGGAATGCTGGGAATCCTTGAGCCAGCCGGGCCTCGTGTCCGACGCCGCCTGGCCGGTCCTCGACCGGTCGCTGCTGGTGGAGGACACGATCACCCTGCCCGTTCAGGTCAACGGCAAGAAGCGTGCCGACGTGACGGTTGCCCGCGATGCGGATCAGGCTACAGTCGAGGCGGCTGTGCTCTCGCTCGAGGCCGTGCAGAAGGCCATGGAAGGGAAGCCCGCCCGCAAGATCATCGTGGTTCCCCAAAGGATCGTGAATGTCGTCGCTTAAGTTGAAGAGCCTTGCTCACGTGGCTGTCGTGGCGGGCCTGTCTCTCGGCCTGTCCGCCTGCTTCCGTCCGCTCCATGGGCCGACGGCCTCGGGCGAGTCGCTCCAGACGGTGCTCGCCTCCATCGACGTGCCAGAGGTGGAATGGCCACCGTCGCTCGCGAATGTCGGCCATTACCTGCGCAGCGAGATGATCTACGCCCTCAACGGCTCGGGATCGGCAGCGCCCAAGCACTACAAGCTGGCCCTGAGATTGAGCGAGAGCCGGTCGACCCCCGTCGTGAACAGCGAGACCGGCACGGCGAGCTCCGTCATCGTCGCCGGCACCCTGACCTATACCCTGACCAGCCTGGACGGAAAGACCGTGGTCACACAGGGCACGGCGACCTCGTCCACCAGCTTCGACCGCTTCTCCCAGCGCTTCGCCAACATCCGGGCGGGCCGCGACGCGGAAATCAGGCTGGCCAAGGATCTGGCCGAGCAGGTGAGGACCCGCTTGTCGGCGGCGCTCGCAACCGCAAGCTGAAGCCGATGGTCGCCGTCAAAGCAGGTGACGTGGAAGGGGCGCTGCGGCGCCCCGATCCGCGGGTCGGCGTGTTCCTGTTCTATGGGCCCGACATGGGCCTGATCAACGAGCGTGCCCGCGCGGTCGCCGAGCGGTCGGTGGACGATCCGTCGGATCCCTTCCAGCTCATCCGCATCGACGGCGACGACATCGCCGCCGACCCGGCCCGTCTCGCGGACGAGGCCGGGACCATGGGCCTGTTCGGCGGCAAGCGCGCCATCTGGGTGAAATCGACCTCGCGCAACATCGCGCCGGCGGTCGATGCGGTCCTGAAGAGCGAAATCCAGGATACGGTGATCGTCATCGAGGGCGGCGACCTGCAGAAATCCTCACCCCTGCGGACACTCTGCGAGCGTTCGCAGAAGGCACTCGCCCTGCCCTGCTATGCCGATACGGGCCGCGACCTCGGCACGGTGGTCGACGAGACCCTGAAGGCAAGCGGCTTTTCCATCCAGCGCGAGGCTCGCACGGCCCTGATCGCGAGCCTCGGCGGCGACCGGTTGGCCACCCGGGGCGAACTCGCCAAGCTCATGCTCTATGCCCACGGTCAGCGCGAGATCACGCTCGCCGACGTGGACGCGATCATGAGCGACGTGTCGAGCCTCGCCATGGATGCGGTGGTGGATGCCGCCTTCGCCGGCGAGGGCACGGGCCTGGAGACCGGCTCCCGGCGCCTCGCGGCCGAGGGCGTCAACGCGGCCGTGCTGCTCGGCGCCGCGCTGCGCCACGCCCTGATGCTGCTGACGGCCCGCCTTTCCGTAGAGGAAGGACGACCGATTCCCAGCGTCATGGAAACCATGCGCAGCCTGCATTTCCGCCGCAAGCCCCTGGTCGAACGCCACCTTCAGCGTTGGACGAGCGACAGCCTCAAGAACGCCATCGCGCTTCTCCAGGCGAGCCTTCTGCAAACCCGCCGCATGGCCGATCTCGACGATACGATCGCGGCTAAGACCCTGCTCGACATTGCGCGGGCGGCGAGGCGCTAGAAGTCGACTTCAGCTTTTCTATTGCGGAAGCACCACCTCATCCTGAGGAGCAGCCGTCAGGCTGCGTCTCGAAGGAGCATCCAGAGAGCACTGGACAATCCTTCGAGACGGTCGCTCTGCGACCTCCTCAGGATGAGGTCTGCATGGTGTAGAGCGGGTTTGTTTACGGATTCAACCGCCGGCACAGGCCGTCGAGCTGTTCCAGGGTCTTGTACTTGATGCGCAATTCGCCGCCCTTGGCCTTGTGGTCGATGCTGACCGTGAGGCCGAGCACGTCCTGCAGGGCTCTCTCGAGGGCGCGGGTATCCGGGTCCTTCTCCGCCTTCGCGGCCTTCTCCGCCTTGGCTTCCGTCTTCTCGGGCGTCGCGTTGTCGTTCTGCGCGATCTCCTCGACCTGACGCACGCTCAGGCCCTCGTCGATGACGCGCTTGGCGACCTGCACCGGATCCTTCACGGACAGGAGCGCTCGGCCATGGCCGGCGGTGAGCTTGCGCTCCATCAGGAGCTTGCGCACGCCGGCGGGCAGATCAGCGAGGCGCAGCATGTTGGCGATGTGGCTGCGGCTCTTGCCGATGATCTTCGAGAGGTTCTCCTGCGTGTAGGAGAACTCGACCATCAGGCGCGAATAGCCTTCCGATTCCTCGATCGGATTGAGATCGGCGCGCTGGACGTTCTCCAGGATCGCGTATTCGAGCGAGGTCTTGTCGTCGATGGAGACGACCACCACCGGCACCTTGTGCAGACCCGCCTTCTGGGCCGCGCGCCAGCGGCGCTCGCCGGCGACGATCTCGTAGTTCTCCGTCGATCCGGGGATCAAGGATCGGACCACGATGGGCTGGATGATGCCGCGATCTTTGATCGACTGGGTCAGCTCCTGCAGATCCTCGTCGTCGAAGACCTTGCGCGGGTTGCGCGGGTTCGGACGCAGGAACTCCACCGGCACGTGGCGGGGCACGAAGCCCTTGCGCTCCAGGTTGCCCATCTCGTCCCCGACTTCCCCGATCAGGGCGGCCAATCCACGGCCCAGGCGCGACTTACCTTCTTCTGCCATTGTCTCTCTCAAATGTTTTATGCCGCGCGCAGGGCGCGTTCACGCTGAATGACTTCGGATGCCAAACGGAGATAGGCCTGCGATCCGGCGCATTTCAGATCGTAGAGCAGAACCGGCTTGCCGTGCGACGGTGCCTCGGACACGCGAACATTGCGCGGGATCATGGTCTCGTAGACTTTGCTGCCCATGAACTCGCGCACGTCGGCGACGACCTGACCCGAGAGGTTGTTGCGCGGGTCGAACATGGTCAGCACGACGCCATGAATGGATAGGTCCGGGTTGAGGGCCGAACGGACCTGCTCGACCGTCTTAAGCAACTGGCTGAGGCCTTCCAGTGCAAAAAATTCGCATTGAAGGGGGACCAGAACGGCGTCAGCAGCCACCAAGGCATTGATGGTCAAAAGGTTGAGCGATGGCGGACAATCGATCAAAATATAGGTAAAAGGTTCGCTTACCTCAGAGGCCGAAAGACTCAGGATCGCCGAGCGGAGACGGTGCGACCGGTTCCGCTCGCTGGCGATCTCCAACTCGACGCCAAGCAGGTCGAGAGTCGAGGGTGCGACCGACAATCCAGGCACCACAGTCTCGGTGATCGCCTCGGACAGAGACGATTCCCCGGCAAGCACGTGATAGGTCGAGACCTGACGGCTCTTGCGGTCGATCCCGAGACCGGTCGAGGCATTGCCCTGCGGGTCCAGATCGATGATCAGCACCTTCTCGCCAATGGCGGCGAGCGCCGTGCCGAGGTTGATCGCCGTTGTAGTCTTGCCGACGCCTCCCTTCTGGTTAGCGAGCACGAGAACGCGTGGAGTCACGCCACGCGCGCCTGCTTCGGGTCCGTTGCGGTCGGTCATCATGAATGGCTCTCGATGGAGGTTATGCGAAGAATCCTGGCTTCGGAATCGGTCAGGCTCGGCAGGATCTCTGCCTCGAATGTCCACTTTTTCCGAGCCTCGGTCAATTCGATCTCGGCGTCCCGCCCTTTGGGAAACAGGCCCATTGTCCCCGCTTTCAACAAGGGGGCGGTCCAGTCCAGGAGCATGGCGAGCGAGGCCAGAGCGCGCGCCGAGACCACATCGGCCGTGCCGATGAAGTCCGAAACCACCGCTTCCAGCCGCGCTTCGTGGATGGTCGCCGAGGCGCCTGTCAGGCGGACGATGTGACGGAGGAAGGCGCATTTGCGCGAATTGCTCTCGACGAGATGGACCTTGAGGCCCCTCTCCGCCCCCGCGATAGCGAGCACCAGACCGGGAAAACCGGCGCCGGAGCCGAGGTCCAGCCACGTCTTCGCATCAGGGGCAAGGTCGAGAAGCTGGAGCGAATCGACAATGTGTCGGTCCCAGATCTGGGTCAGGGTGGCCGGACCGACGAGGTTCTTGATCGCCTGCCAGCGGCGCAGCTCGCGCTCGAGCAGCTCCAGCTTCTCGAATGTTTCACGTGAAACATTCAGGTCGGAAGCGGTTTTCATGCCGGGTCGAATCATGACAATGCCCCTGCCGCACGCCCGCTCCTTCCGGAGCCCTTACGGGCATGGGCGGCGAGAAGGGTCAGGGCTGCCGGAGTAATGCCCTCGATCCGAGCCGCCTGGCCCAGGGTTTTGGGCCGGACCAGATCGAGCTTGGCCTTGATCTCGTTCGACAGACCAGGGAGTCCCTGGAAGTCGATGCTGTCCTCCAGCACCACGCCTTCGTCCCGGCGATAGGCGGCGATATCGGCCTGCTGCCGGTCGAGATAAACCGCGTAGGTTGCGTCCGTTTCCAGCCGCTCCTGAACATTGCGGTTGACCTGGGACAGTTCCGGCCAAACCCGCTCAAGGTCGGTCCAGCCGATGTTCGGATAGGACAGAAGCTGATAAGCCGAGCGGCGGACACCATCCTGATTCAGCTCAAGGCCGTGACGGGAGGCTTCCTGAGGGGTCAAGGTGAGTGCCTGGAGCCGCTGCCGAGTGTCCTGGATCTCAGACTGGGACTGCCGAAAATGGCCCTCTCGCTCGGAGCCGACGCAGCCCAGCTCCAGCCCTTTGCCGGTCAGCCGTTCGTCCACATTGTCGATCCGGAGACTCAGGCGATATTCGGACCGGGAGGTGAACATCCGGTAGGGCTCGCTCACGCCCCGGGTGATCAGGTCGTCGATGAGCACGCCGATATAGGATTCGGCCCGGTCGAACACGACACCGTCCTGGCCGGAAGCCCGGCGGGCCGCGTTGAGTCCGGCCACCAGGCCCTGGGCCGCCGCCTCCTCATAGCCCGTCGTGCCATTGATCTGGCCGGCCAGGAAGAGGCCCTGGACCGCCTTCGTCTCGAGCGCGGCGGTCAGGTTACGCGGATCGACATAATCGTACTCGATGGCATAGGCGGGCTGGAGCATCGTGACCTTCTCCAGGCCCGGGATGTGCTGCAGGAAGGCGAGCTGCACGTCCTCCGGCAGGGAGGTCGAGATCCCGTTCGGATAAACCGTAATGTCGTCGAGACCTTCGGGTTCGAGGAAGATTTGGTGTCCGTCCCGGTCGCCGAACCGCACCACCTTGTCCTCGATGGATGGGCAGTAGCGCGGCCCCCTGCCCTGGATCTCGCCGGAATACATGGCGGAGCGATGCAGGTTGTCCCGGATCAGCGCATGAACCTTGTCCGTGGTGCGGGTGATGCCGCATTCGATCTGCGGGTTGGCGATCCGGGTGGTCAACAGGGAAAACGGCACCGGCTCATCATCGGCCGCCTGCTTGTCCACGCCGGCCCAGTCGATGGTGCGGCCATCGAGGCGTGGCGGCGTACCGGTCTTCAACCGTCCAAGGGTGAAGCCGAGGCGCGCGAAGGTCTTCGGCAGGCCGAGCGAGGGACGCTCACCCATGCGACCGGCCGGAATCTTCTTCTCCCCGATATGGATCAGGCCCGACAGGAACGTGCCCGTGGTGATCACGACGGCCCCGGCGGGGAGGGTGCGGCCGTCCGTCAGCAGAAGGCCAGCGATCCGGCCATCCTGGACAATAAGGTCGTCCGCCTCTCCTTCCACGATGGTCAGGTTCGGCGTTTGCAGCAGCTCCGCCTGCATGGCGCGGGCGTAGAGCTTGCGGTCCGCCTGGGTGCGCGGCCCTCGTACGGCCGGCCCCTTGCGGCGGTTGAGCAGGCGGAACTGGATGCCCGCCCGGTCGGCGATGCGCCCCATGATCCCGTCGAGAGAATCGATCTCGCGCACGAGATGGCCCTTGCCGAGGCCGCCGATGGCCGGATTGCAGGACATGGCCCCGATCGTCGCGAGCTTATGGGTCACGAGAGCCGTGCGCGCGCCCATGCGAGCGGCCGCGGCGGCCGCCTCGGACCCCGCATGGCCGCCGCCTACGACGATCACGTCGAACACCTGACTCATGCCATTCTCCATCGAGGAAAGCCGGACCCACAGGCGAGCAACCGCCCTGGACTGCATCGGCTTTCCCTCCGTGCCGGCAAACGATCCGGCTTAAAAGACTGAAAGGACCTTTCCCGCACCTTGTGCCTGGGCTCGAAGCGCCAGCGGGGACCTTGGGTCCTGTCTGGCACCTCATGGTCCCGCCTTGCGCATCTCTTCGCGCAGAACCGGCGAAAGCTGTTGCGTCCGATGCTCTAGTGCGCCACGCCGCAGAGGTCAAAAGGGCAAAATGTTTCACGTGAAACATTTTGGGTCCGATCCCGGTTCTGCACATTCCATTCACAGGATGTGCCGGTCCGATTCAGCATTGTTCCACCGATTCGTGAACAGCTGAAATGTCGACTCTCACCGATTCGATTCAGGGTTACCATTGGCACCGATGGTTCCTGGCGCCGGTATCTTTCCCGGCCTTGCGGTCACCAAGGATGACCCGATCACTTGCCAATGCAGAAGCTGGAGAACAGGCGGTCGAGCACGTCTTCCACGTCCACACGGCCGGTGATCTCACCGATGGCGCGGGCCGCGAGCCGCACCTCCTCGGCCGCCAATTCGAGCGGGCCATGGCTCACCAGCATGACACGGGCGCGCTCCAGAGAAGCATGGGCCCGCTCCAGGGCTTTCCGGTGACGCTCCCGGGTGACGATAGCGTCGCCCTGCCCCATCAGGGCTGCCGCTTCCTCTTCCAGGCGGGCAATCAGCTCCGGCAGGCCCTCCCCGGTCGCGGCCGCGATCCTCAGGTCACAACCATCCGCGGCACGGCTGAGGTCGGACTTCGTCCCCACCCGAAGGAGGCGGCGGGCTGGGGGTGGCGTGCTTTCCTCCCCTTCCGGCGGCACGAGCCAGAGCACGAGATCGGCATCCTCCGCGCGGGCGCGGGCGCGGGACACACCCTCCTGCTCGATCATGTCGGCACTCTCCCGCAGGCCCGCCGTATCGA
>Ga0182740_1001131_pt1 | contig 19385 bp, 28 predicted proteins | sample eDN5th37CKraftBY_FD_128872 | JGI IMG/M metagenome (GOLD analysis project Ga0182740, IMG submission 128872) | Enriched backyard soil microbial communities from Emeryville, California, USA - eDNA 5th pass 37_C Kraft BY (version 2) (version 2) | ecosystem: Environmental > Terrestrial > Soil >...
AGACTACGAATCTGGGGGTCAGAGGTTCGAATCCTTTCGGGCGCGCCATTTTCCTTCCCTGACATCGATGACGACGAAGCGATGGTTCGAGGCTCGGCTCCCGAGCGTCCGGTCGCCTTCGCGCGCGTCACGTATGCCGATGTTGAGCAGCGCTCCATCGAAGCGAGATCACCGGCACGAGGCCGGTGATGACGTGGGAAGGGGACGCGTCTTTCGGTTCCGCGCAATGCGCCCTCACGGGCGCCCTTGCACGGACATCCAGGTCTCGCAGGTTCTAGACCTCGGCCGCCGGAGTGATTCCAAGATCGCTGAGCTTGGCTCGAACCTCCGTGACCGGCCGTTTCAGCTTCAGGCTGATCACCGACACCGGGGCTCCTTCCCGGGCAAGGGACAGAAGAGCTTGGACGGCTTCATAACTCCAATGGTTTTCAGCAGGATTCATGGCGTGCTTCTCCCTGTGAACGAAGCGCAAGCGTCGGTCGCAAGTGCGGCGAGATCATGAAATGGCGGTTTGGGAAACGGTTCAGCCGCAACCTTAGCCGAGGATGCGCGTTCCTTGTGGAGGCAACGCAGACCAAGGACCCCAACATGAGCATTCTCTGGACCATCATCATCGGCTTCGTGGCGGGTGTGATCGCCAAATGGATCATGCCCGGCCGGAACGAGCCCTCCGGCTTCATCATGACGACCATCCTCGGCATCGTGGGCGCCGTGGTGGCCACCTATCTCGGACAGGCCCTTGGCTGGTACCGGGCCGATGAGGGGGCGGGCTTCATCGGCGCCATCGTGGGCGCCATCATCGTGCTCTTCATCTATGGCCTGATCGCCGGACGCCGCTCGACATCGTCGTACTGACCGGCTCCGAAATCGAGACCAAGGGATCGGACGCGAATTCGAATTCACGTCCGATGCTTTCTCTTTTCGCGCAGAACCGGCTCCCCCTTTTGCGATCGATGCTCCAACGCCAAGGGCCACAGCGAACTGTGGCCCTTCTTGCATGGAATGGATCCCGGAAGCGGCGTCCGCCTCCGGGTCCGGTCGGTTAGCCGTGATGCGCGATGCGGTCCTGGTCGTGCGAGCCCATGAGGGCTGCCTTGACGGGGCAGTTGCCCACGTAGCCGCGCCAGGCGAGATAGGAACCGCCTGCGAGCGCGAGGATGTTCAACAGGGGATTGGGGCGCGGTTTGGCCGCCGCCGCCGCGAGGCCGAGACCGGCCAGCATGTAGGCCCCGCGCTCGACCGTGCTGAGGTTGGGCTCTGCGTCCATCATGTTCGTTTCTCCTTTTATGACCTTGGCCGAACGCGACGCGAAGCCGTGTTGTTCCCCTGCGACGAGAAGCGGAAAATCGGGCAGGAACCCCGAAGCTTGACCTTCGTTGAGTCCACGCCCAACGAATGGAGTGTTGACGATGGCAGCCAAGGAAAAGACCCTGAACGACCTGTTCCTTCACACGCTGAAGGACGTCTATTACGCCGAGAAGCAGATCCTGAAGGCCCTGCCGCGGATGGCGAAGAACGCCGATTCCGAAGAGCTGAAGCAGGCCTTCGAGACCCATCGCGAAGAGACCGAAGGCCAGATCGAACGCCTCGAGAAGGTGTTCGAGATGCTCGGCAAGCCGGCGCGCGGCGTGCAGTGCGAGGCCATCAACGGCATCATCGAGGAAGGCAAGGAAGTCATGGAGGACTTCGCGGACAGCGAGGCTCTCGATGCCGGCATCCTCGCGGCCGCGCAGGCCGTCGAGCATTACGAGATCACCCGCTACGGCTCCCTGAAGACCTGGGCCGGCGAGCTGGGCCTGAACGACGCCGTGAAGCTCCTCGACCAGAACCTCGAGGAAGAGAAGAAGACCGACAAGCTGCTGACCCAGCTCGCGGAAGCGCGCGTGAACACCAAGGCCGCCTAAGCCGCGCCTTCGACAGAAAGGCCTCGCGCTTCCCCCGGGCGCGAGGCCTTTCTTGTTTCTCGACTCGTTTCAAAGAGTGGAGCATTGGATGAATCCCAAAAGTGCAAGTCCACTTTTGGGTCCGATGTGCTCGCCTCAATGCCGATGCGCCGGATCCGGCGCGACCTTCGTGTCCAGGACCAGGCGCATGGATCCCGACGGCGTGACCTCGAGTGTGGCTTTCATCGTGTCGGGGTATTCCACCAGATGCATGAAGGCCAGAAGCCTCAGGCGCGCAATCGGTGGAAAATGAGCGAGGCAATTTGCCATGTTCTGGGTCGCATGCTCGATCAGCTCTTCCTGGGTCGCATGAAACATGGGCGGGATTTCCTCAGGCAGCGACATAGGGCACCCGATCAAGATCAGAGGAGGCTTCGGAATCTCGTGAAAGGAAGGCGCCGCGCAGGCCGGCCAGCCTGCTGACATGCTCCAGGCTTTCCGCGGAGATGCGAATGGCGGCTGCGATGCAAGGCTGGCCCTCGACCATGGTCGGCAGACCCAGCGGGCGCACCTTGAAGCCGACCTGCTGCCAGCGGGGCAGCCACCACATCTCGACCACCGCCGTGAGCTCCGTGATGCCTTCCTCCAGGCAGAACTGCTGTACGGCCGCGAGAAGGCGGCAATCCGTCCGTCCCATGCGCCTTTCCTTGATGACGAAGTATCGCGTCCACTCGAAGATGCGGTCCGCCCGGGGAAGACCCCGTTGCGCCATGTGGCCGAAGACCTCGCTCAGCATGTGAGGCAGAACCGTCGGGTAGAGCCTCTGGCCTCCCACGACCCGATCCTGGTCGATGGCCAGGAGATAGACCGCGTTGCCGTTGTCGTAGGCATCGATCTCTCGTCCGTCGGGGCGATGCAGATCGCGCCACCCGCGCTCCTCCACGAAGACCTCATGCCGCAGGCGGAAGTATTCCTCTAGTCTGTCGCCGTAGAGTTGCTGATTTTCCTTGGTGATCACATGTATTGTCGTCATCGGATGCTGTTCCCCCTTTATTATCGGGGGGATTCTTCCCGCGTCCGTGCGAAGAAAGATATTGTAGGAAATTACAGGGGAGGCATCACAAACGGATCAGCTTGTATTGCAGCGCCCGCGCCACGGCCTGGGTCTTGTTGACCGCCTCGAGCTTCTGGCAGGCACTGACGATGTGAGCCGTCACCGTACGCTCCGTAATGCCGAGGATCTCGCCCGTATCCGCGGCTGATTTTCCCGCAGCGGCCCAGATCAGGGCTTCGCGCTCACGGGGAGAGAGCAGGCTCGGGGCGACTGGCGGCTTGGCCTCGAGCAATTGCCGGGCGCGCTCGAAGGCATACATGGCCATCAGGTGGAGGGCAGGCTTCGTTCGCGGGGAGAGGTCGAGGTCCACGCCGCTCATGGAGAAGCAGGCCTCGTAGCCGTTGATCCCATGAATGGGCAGGCAGAAGCCCTCCCGCATCCTGAAGTCCGTAGCCCGATCCATGACCTCGGCGGCCTTACGTTCCGTCATCGGATCATAGGGCGCCTCCGACCATTCGAAGGGCTGAGTGGTGTTCTTGCACAGGCGGATGATCGGATCGGACCTTACGTAATCCTGCTTGGCATAGATGTCGAACCAGCCCATGGGCCACTTCTTGAGCAGGACGACCTGTTCGAACCGCTCCTTGGGGTTCGGCAGGCCGGTCATGATGAAGTTCTCGAAGCCGAACAGAGAAAAGGCCCGCGCGACCGCCTCCACCACGTCGTCCGGGCTGGTCAGGTCGTCGAGGCCGTCGATGAAAGCGAAGGCTTCCGTCGCATAGTCGAAGGCGCGGTCGCTCAAGGGCATCTCCGAGAGATATACAACCTACACGCTATTTTATAATATAACACAACCACAAGCTCAGTATTGGCTTTGTGCTACCAAAGGTTATACAATTCGGATAAGCAGTACAAGATATCCAGAGTCAGGAGCGCTCCTTGCAGAAGAAGTCCCCCAACGAGGTCGATCGGCATATCGGACGCCGTGTCAGGGCACGGCGGATCATGCTCGGGATGAGTCAGGAGAAGCTTGCGGACGCCCTGGGGCTCACGTTCCAGCAGGTCCAGAAATACGAGAAGGGCACGAACCGCATCGGTGCGAGCCGCCTGCTCCACATCGCGGGCATCCTGGACGTGAGCTTCGAGTTCTTCTTCGAAGGGATCCCCGGCCTGCGCGCCGGCGGGTTCTCCGGCGACAGCCTGATGGCCGAGTTCCTGACGCGCTCGGACAGCGACCGCCTCGTGCGCGGCTTCCTGAAGCTGAAGGACGAGGAGTCCCGCCGCAAGGTGGCGGATCTCGTCGACTGGCTCGCATCGGCCGGCTAGAGCCTCGGACCCAAAAGTGGACACCACTTTTGGGATCCATCCGATGCTCCTTCTCTTGGCTGGCGCATCGGATGAGGCGGAAAACCGGGTCCACTTTTCCGCCTCATCCGATGCGCTAGGGAAGCCGGGCGACCGCACCCTTGCCTGAACGATGCGCCTTCGAAGAGGGCAGCATCGGAGACCTTCGGAACCCGCCGCGCTTCTAATGGTTACTCACTCACGATTGAGAGAGGTTGACCATGGGCGTGGGACAGCAGAACACCGATAGGCAACAGGACAACGGCAACGAGGATTGGGATGCGCTCAAGGGCGATGTCGGCGACATGGCCGACGCCGCAGTGGAGCGCAGCCGCTACTTCATCGATTCCGCACGGGAGCAGGCGACGGATTACGTCGACCGCCGCAAGGACGATATCGCGCAGTCCGTGGCCGATTTTGCCAACTCCTTGCGCGAGTCCACCCATTCCTTCGACGAGCGGCCCAACATCCGCGCCGTCGTCGACACGGCGGCCGAAGGTTTGGAGCAGCTTGCGGGCTCCATTCGCGAGCGCACCTTCGCGGATTTCTTCAACGAATTCGAGGATGTGGTTCGCCGCCGGCCGGCAACCGTGGCGGCGGCGTCCGTCGCCATCGGCTTCCTGGCCGCGCGCTTCATCAAGAGCACGGCGGAGGATCTTCGCTATGACGATGTGCGCGCAAGCCAGGCTCAGAACGCACGGGCCCGCGCGCGGCAGGCCCAGCGCTCGCGCTCCGGCGCCTGACGGAGGCCACCATGCAGGGCAACGGCAACCAAACGATCCAGGGTCTCGTGGGTGAGGCGCTGCGGGAATCGACCGATCTCGCGCAGAAGGAATTCACCCTCTTCAAGACCGAGGTGTCCCAGAACATCCGCACGCTCTTCATCGGGCTCGCCATGGTGGTCGTGGCGGCGATCTTCGCCATCGCGGCCGTCATGCTGCTGACCGACTCCCTGGTGAAGTGGCTGGCAACCGTCGTCAACTCGGAAGCGCTCGCCGCACTCATCGTCGGCGGCGTGCTGGCGGTGATTGCCATCGGTCTCGGGTTGTGGGGACGCAGCGCCATGTCGTCGTCCACGCTCACGCCGAAGCGGACGATGCATTCGCTCAAGCGCGATGCGGAAGTCCTGTCGGAAAGAGGTGCATGATGACGTCACAGAATCTGCAGGAGCTGGAGAGCGACATCGAGCGCAGCCGCGCGCAACTCGACCAGACCATCGATCGTCTCCAGAACAAGATGACGGTCTCCGGTGTGGTCGACGACATGCTCGGCACCGCCAGGAACGGACAGTACGGGCCCCTTTACGACAAGGTTCTGGACACGGTCAGGCGCAATCCCGTTCCGGTCATGCTGATCGCCATGGGCGTCGGGCTTCTCGCCTATCGTCTTGGACGTTCCGTCGCGCCTCGCAGAACCCGCCTGATCGCGGCCGACGAGGATCTGATCACGGAAGAGCATCTCTTGATGGAGGCGGAGGATCCTCGCCTCTACGGCGAGGAAGCCGCGCCGCTGCGCACGTCCGATCCGATGTTCGAGCGTCCGGGCATGAGTTCCCGATATTGATGGATGAAACAGGAGTTTTCGATGGCCAACAGCAAGAACGAAACCGGCAAGCCGAGCGGGGCTCAGTCGGGCACGACAGGGAACGTCTCTGCCGGAACGTCGGTGGGTAACATCGGCGAGCCGCCGATGCCGCAGTCGCACGATCAGCGCTCGACCCAAGGATCCGGTGCTCAAGGCTCCAGCGCCCAAGGCTCCAGCGCCCAAGGCTCCAGCGCCCAAGGCTCGGGCACGGCCGGCAGCCATCAGGCATCCGGCCAGCAGAAGGGCCAGTCCTCGCAGCAGCAGAATGCGCAGGATCAGGGTGGGTCGATGGCCGACAAGGCCCAGCAGGCTGCCGATCAGGCGCGGCAGAAGGCGGGAGAAGCCTATGAAGGCGCGTCCGACTGGGCGCGCGATACTTACGAGCGCGCCTCCAGCTGGGCATCCGACACCTATGAAGGCCAGCGCCGTCGCATGAACCAGATGGGCGGACGGTCCACCCGCGCCTTCGGCAATGCCCGTGGCGGCGTGCAGAACTACGTGTCCGAGAACCCGATGGTCGTCGGCCTGGTGGGCCTGGCCGCGGGTCTTCTCCTGGGCGCCCTGCTGCCGCGCACCCGTCGCGAGAACGAGATGTTCGGCGAATGGGCGGACGAGGTCCGCAACCAGGGCCTGCGCTATGCCCGCGATGCCGCCAGCCGCGGCCGCGAATATGTCGAGGATACCTTCAGCGGCGACGAAGCGCGTTTCAGCCGCCACGAGAGCGAGTTCAACGGCCAGCGCGACGTCAATCGCCATTGATGTCGGAGCCACTGTAGCGAAATGAAAAGCGCCGGCTTCTGCCGGCGTTTTTTATGGGCGTGCAGGGATCGACAGGCCGATGACCGCACGGTCGAAAAAGGCTTCGCGCAAATGATAACGGCCACGGCGAGATGATGCGCGTACATCCGGCGTCATCATCTCGGCATCGTGACCGCTTCTGGCAGGCGATTGTGCCGCCAGGTTGAGATCGAGATAGGAACGAAGACTCCGGTTTCAAGGGCTTCTCAGGAGCTTCGCGGTCAACCGCTTCTTAACCGTAACTCTCCAAAAAATCGGCGCGACGCTGGTTGCGCTGGAACGAGCCGCCGTCGAACTTGTTGCTCCTGCACAAGACAAAAAAGTCCTATCGTCGAGCCGTCTGGGAGAGTTGCGATCCCGTCGAAGGATCGGGTGGTGGAGTTGGGTATGCGTATTCTGATCCTGGAAGACGATCCGTGGATTGCGACCGACCTGCAGGCGATCCTCGAGTCGGACGGACACGAGGTCGTCGATTCCTTGAGTTCCCTCGACGAAGCTTACCGGCATCTCGACGATGGGTTCGATTGCGCGCTGCTCGACATCGACGTGATCGGCGGCAAGTCTTTCGGCGTGGCGGAAGCTCTCGCCGAGCGTCGGATCCCGTTCGTCTTCGTGTCGGCATCGCAGCCCTCCGACCTGCCTCAGACCCTCAGCCAGGCGGCTTTCGTGGCGAAGCCCTTCGAGGAGCGGACGCTTCTCGAATCCGTCGATCATCTCGCCCTCGACCGCTTGCCGTGCTGACGGCATCGCAGGAACCGGACGCGGCCTGATGGCGTCATCTCTCGTCATGCAAGATTCCCGCTTCGGCTTCTGCTGCAAGTACATTCCCGAGGACGGCGACGCCCAGGCCGCGCGGGCGATGAACACGAGCACGGTGACGATGGCCTATCTCGGCCGGCTCGATCCGAAGGCCGCCTACGACAAGGTCAGCGCGGTCGTGGCCCATAATCTCGAAGCCTTCCGGCTGCAGATCGCCCATGTGGCGACGCGGCCGAAGATCGAACGCCTGCATCGCCTGTCGAGCGATCTGCTCCCCGGCTATACCCATGCGAGCTGCAAGGACATCTACCGCGACCCGGATCTGCGCCGCCTGATCGAAACCAGGCTCGCCGCCATGGGAGAGTTCGCGCGCGACAACGATGTGCGGCTCAGCATGCATCCGGGCCAGTTCTGCGTCATCGCATCCGCCAATTCGTCAGCGGCAATCAACGGTCTGGCCGAGTTTGAATACCATGCCGAGGTCATGGCGCTGATGGGATACGGCGACGGGTGGCATCCCCACGGCGCGCATATCAACATCCACGGCGGCGCGAAGGCTCTCGGCGCCGAGGGCATCCGGGGCGGCCTCGCGCATCTGTCGCGCACGGCCCGCAACCTGATCACGATCGAGAACGACGAGGTCAGCTTCGGTCTCGACGACCTCCTGCCCCTCGCGGACGACGTGCCGCTCGTCCTCGATCTCCATCACCACTGGATCATGAGCCGGGGCGAATACATCGAGCCGGAGGATCCCAGGATCCGGAGGATCGTCGCCTCCTGGCGCGGCGTTCGTCCGGTCAGCCATGTGAGCGTCTCCCGGGAGGACCTGCTGCCCGATCCGGATATGGGAACGCTGCCGGACTTCCAGGCTCTGGTCGCGGCCGGGCTCAAGCCGAAGGACCTGCGGGCCCATTCGGACCTCATGTGGAACCAGGCGGTCAACGACCTCGTGATGCGCCACCTGTCCTGGTCGGATTTCGAAATCGAGGCCAAGCTGAAGAATATCGCTTCGGAAGGCCTGTCCCGCCACATGGAGCTGCGGCAGACGGAGAGGATCGGATCGACATAATATTTCGTTTCTTGGGGCTTTCCTGGAACCAAACCGATTTGGCTGCGTTGTTGAGCATTGTGCAGTGAATCAAGAAGTCGATGTCCGCCGATCCCTCCACGGTTCTCCTCGTCGAAGACGAACCTCTCATCCGCCTGTTCATCTCAGATCTGCTTGAAGATGCCGGCTTCAGGGTGGTCGAGGCTGCCAATGCCACGGAGGCGATGGTGCTTCTGGAGGCAGGGCTGTCCGTCAACGTCCTCCTGACCGATGTGGACATGCCCCTGGGGTGCAGCGGCTTCGAGCTGGCGCACCGGGTCCATCGCACCTGGCCCGAAACCGAGATCCTCATCATGTCGGGTCGGCAATGGCCCTCGCAGGGAGACCTTCCGCCCGGCGCGGCGTTCCTCGCCAAGCCTTGCCCGAACGAGGCCATCGTGTCCCATGTGGCCTCCGCTGCGGAGCGGACCCGGCGCTTCAGCCATGTTGCCAAAAGTCCACGACCGGCGGCCGATCACGCAGGGAAAATCCTTCCCTTTCCGAAAACCGCCTAAATTCCTGAACTGCGGCTTGCTGCTGGCGCTGAGCGGACATAAGCTCTGCCGGAATTGACCTTCTGTCAGGGGGCCGGGCTCCGGTAGTGTTGCCGAGAGGTCCGACCGAAGGCTGGTCAATGAGCTTTTCGGGCCTGGTTCAGGGCTGTCGATGAGCTTTCCCATACCATTCCCGGAGGAATAAATGCCGACCAAGACTACAGACGGAAAAGCCGGTGCGAAGAAGGCTGCCACGAAGACCGAAGGCTCGAAGCCGAACGCTCTTCAGAAGCCCCTGCAGCCGTCCAAGGAACTGGCTGCCATCGTAGGCTCGGATCCGCTGCCGCGCGGTGAGGTCGTGAGCAAGATCTGGGATTACATCAAGAAGAACAATCTTCAGAATCCCGAGAACAAGCGCGAGATCCTGGCTGACGACAAGCTGCAGCCGATCTTCGGCAAGCCGAAGGTGACGATGTTCGAGATGAACAAGCACCTCGCTCAGCACCTGAAATAAGCCTGCTGACGATCCTTGCCGCTATGAATCCTGCCGCCACCGCGTGAGCGGCAGGATATCCGGCCTCTGGCCGGGCGCCTTCTTCCAGGGATCCACCGCCCAGGCCGTGCCCGTCCGTCTCTCGCTGATCACGGCGGTGAAGTGCGGGTAGCGCCCGTCGAAGAAGAAGCCACGCGATTCCGGGTACTGTACCGCGTGATGGGCCAGAAGCCCCTGTTCCTGGAGAACCAGGAGTACGCTCGTGGTGTTCGCGGTCTCGTCCAGGCAATCCATCTGCCCGTACACTCCCGACATCTGGGGCGGCGAACCCGGAATATCCGGCCTGCCCCCGAGCGAGGTGGCGAGATAGGCCGTATAGGACCGGATCACTTCGGCCAGAGCCCGGCGTTCCGCATCGGGCGAGCCCCGGCCGGCCCTGAGCGTCTCCCGTGCCCGGCTCAGCCACGCCCCATCGACCGAAAGCGCCATCCGCCGCACGCAGCCATAGCCGTGACAGGCGATGATCCGGCTCCCCGACGGCCCCACATAACCCTGCTGGTCGAACCAGCTCTGGGCCGGCAGGGATGCGGCGGCGGCCGGCGGGGCCATGAGCAGCAGGAAGGGCAGGGCCTTCAAAATGAGAAGTGGCGTCGTTCTCATGATGAGTTTACCTATCGGCGAGAGGTTGCAGCGATCCTTGACCGTATAGATAGTTCGAGCGGTTCGTCCGCCCATAGGTCAAGCTTGCGGACCCGTCCTGACTCTGGAGTTCCCATGTCCCGCATCGTCTTCCTGAATGGATCCTTCCTGCCGATCGAAGAGGCCAAGGTGCCCTTCATGGACCGCGGCTTCATGTTCGGGGATGGTGTCTATGAGGGCATCGGCATGCTCGGCGGCCGCCTGATCGACAACGAGGCCCATCTGGAGCGCCTGGAGCGTTCGCTCGCCGAGATCCGCATTCCCAACCCCTATACCAGGGCCGAGTGGACCCACCTCCAGGAAGAGCTCGCGCGCCGCAACGGCATGACCGAGGGCTTCATCTATTTCCAGGTGACCCGCGGGGTCGCGGAGCGGGATTTCTTCTTCCCTGACGATGCCAAGCCCACGGTGGCGATGTTCACCCAGGCCAAGTCCATCGCGGACGCCCCGGCAGCCCGGACGGGAATCGCCGTCGTCACCGTGCCGGACCTGCGCTGGCAGCGGCGGGACATCAAGTCGATCAACCTGCTCGCCCAGGTCCTCGCCAAGCAGGCGGCCAAGGAGGCGGGCGCCCAGGAGGCCTGGCTGGTGGAGGAGGGCTTCGTGACCGAGGGCGGCTCGTCGAGCGCCTTCATCGTGACGAAGCAGGGCAGCATCGTCGTGCGCCCACTCTCGAATGCCATCCTGCCCGGCATCACGCGCAAGTCCCTGCTCAGGCTCTCGCAGGAGGACGGCATCGTCCTGGAGGAGCGTCGCTTCACGGTCGAGGAGGCCTACGATGCGGCGGAAGCCTTCCTGACCAGCGCATCGAACTTCGTTCTCCCCATCGTGTCCATCGACGGGCGTCCGGTCGCCGACGGCAAGCCCGGTCCGGTCACGAAGCGCCTGCGCGATCTCTACCTGCAGATGGCCGCCGCGCCGGCCCTGGCGGCCGAATAGCTTTACCGGAACCCGCTCCTGGGTCGCCCGTTGCCTTTTCAAAGGAGCGACCCATGAAGCGTGTGCTGGTCCTATCCACGATCCTGGCCGCCGGCCTCGGCTCGGCGGCCCTGGCGCAGAATCCCGAGGTCCTGAAGCAGCAGGCCCCGAACATGCCTGCGCCCAGCCAGATGCCGGCCGAGAAGGTCGAACCCGACAGCAACCTCTCCGGGCAGGACAACGGCCCGGCCGAGACGGGCTCGACCAAGAGCCTGAGCGACAAGCTGGAGCAGTCTGACGGCGTGATCCGCCCGCCGGCGAACATCTCTCCCGACAACACCGTGCCGGCCCCGGTGCCGAATCCCGGCACGACGCCGGTGATTCCCGCGCCGGGCAGCCCCGGCGGCAATCAGCAGGTCGAGCCCAAATAATCTCTCGACTGAGTCATCCCTGAGGACTGGCGGGGAGGGCTACTTCCCCGCCGAGCGGCGACGCTTGCCCTCGCGGGAGCGGTTGTTCTCCCGCGCCTTCCCATTGCCCGCGTTGTTGTTGTCGCCCTTCATGATCTGGGCGGCGACCTCGGTGATCTGGCGGCGCAGCTCGTCCGTCTGACTTCCCGAGCTTTCCAGGTCCGCGAGGCGGGCCTGGGCCTCGTCCCGCTCGCCTTCGATTTCCCGAATCCGCTGCTCCAGGATCAGGCCGCGCTCCTGCTCGGCCGCGAGGCTCTTGGCCAGCTCGGCGAGGCGCAGGCGCTCGTCGGAGAGCTCGCTGTGGCGCTCGCCGAGCGCCCGTTCGAAGTCGTTGCCCCGGGCCGTCTGGGTCATCAGGCGGGTTTCCAGGTCCGAGATGGTGATGCGCTTGGTGTCGAGGTCGCTCAAGGAAGCCGTGAGGCGCCTTTGGGCATCGGTAAAGTCCGCCTCCAGGCTGGCGAGCCTGTCCTCCAGATGGAGGAGCTCGTTCTTGAGCTTGGAGCGCTCGCTCTGGGCGATGTCGAGTTCCATGCGGGTGTTGGAGAGTTCGTCCAGGGTCGCCCGGTGGGCGTTCTCGAGGGCCGTCAGAGTCTCGCGCGTGCCCGAGAGATGGGCCTGCGTCTGGGTCTGATCGGCCTCGGTGGCAGCGAGCCGGGTCAGCGTTTCCGCCAGGCGCGTCTCCAGCTCGGACACGGTGCGATCCCGCTCCGCCAGGGTGGCCTCCAGGGCCTCGATCCGGATGGCCCGCCGGCCGAGCTCTTCCATGCTGTCGTGCTTGGCCGCCAGGGCCTCCTCGGCCTTGCGCTCGATCCGCCGCTGCAGCACCGCGAACTCGGCCCGCAGATGGTCCTTCTCGGCCGTCAGTTCCGAGATCGACATGGGAAACAGCGCCTCCGCCCTGCGGCGGGCCAGACGCTCCGCGCGGGCATTGACGGCGGGAATGATGAGAAGCGCGATGAGGGATGCTGCGACGAACCCCAGCGCAAAGATCATGATGCTTTCGATCACGCGGACGCCAACTCCAAAATGCTTGACCGTTAACGCTCAAGCACCTTGCCTTGTGCCTGCGCAGCTTTCCAGAGACGCGATGCTCCAGACCGCCCGTTGTAGCGCATTCGGGGGCGGTTTCCACTGGCCCCGCGGAGCCTTGTTTCAAAGCTGGCCCGCATTCCTCCCCACGTCATCGCCGGAACGAGGCCGGCCATGACGTCAGAGGAACCTTAGAGTCGAGTGACCCTAGAAAGGATTCCAGGTCGGTTCCGGCGTGAACTTCAGGTAGCCGACATTGACGCCGAGGCGGGCGCCGACGCCGGCCCGGATCGGCACCACGACCATCTCGTCCGCCGCGACCGCCGTCACGCCGAAGCCGCCGATGAAATAGGCCGAGCCGTCGATGCCCACGAAACGCTTATACAGCGCCTCCGTGAAGGGCATGTTGTAGACCAGCATCATGGTACGGGCGCCGTCGCCGCCCACGTCGAAGCCCAGCGACGGGCCCTGCCAGAACACCTTGCGCTGCCCGGCATTGCGGGTGAAGAGCTTGCCCTCGCCGTAACGCAGCCCGCCGAAGAACGCGCCCGAGGCTTCCTGGCCCAGGATGTAGCCGTTGGGCTCGCCCCAGCGCCGGACCGCCTCCTGCAGGGCGAGGGCGAGGCCGCGGGAGGCGGAGCCGAAGAACTGGTGGCCCGACTCGACCAATTCGTTGGAGTTGAACGAGTTGGGACCGCCGGGATTGCTCGCATAGGCGCGCTGGACGGATTGGGCCGAGGCCTGGAGGGGCAGGGCGCCGACCAGAGCGGCGAAAGCCGCTGCCGCAACAAAAATGGACCGGGAGCGCATGGGCTATCTCCTCGCATGAGACAGGGGACAATTCGGCTCGTTCAGGCCGGAAAGCTGCTATCGAGGTTCGAACCTTAAGATCATCAACCCTAACAATCTCTGTACGGCGTGCCTTTCGGGAAGGTGGGATTCATCATCCGGAGCGAAAAGTCCCGAGACGAGGCTGCTGGGTGATGGGATTTCAGGCTGCCGAGGCGGCAACCGGCAGGTCGAGGCGCTGGGCCAGGGCGTTGTCGCCGATGGCCGCGAAGGGACCGTTCCGGTAGCCCCTGTCCTCGTGGCCATAGGTCAGGGGAACGCCGCCGGGGCCGACGACGCTGCCGCCCGCGCAGGTCAGGATGTGGTCGCCCGCGGCCGTATCCCATTCCATGGTCGGGCCGCAGCGGACATAGACATCCGCCTCGCCGGACGCGATGAGGCAGAATTTCAGGGCCGACGAGGTCATGCGCCGCGTGCCGATGGACAGGGCCGAGAGGCAGGTTTCCGTGGCGCTGTCGCCATGGCGGCGGCTCACCAGGGCGATGAGATCCTTCTCGGGCGCCGGACGGACCTTCGCCTCGCGCCAGTCGAACTCCGCCGTCCCGTCGGGGAGGGGGCTCGTCCGGGCCGTCGCCCCGGCGATCCAGATCGAACCCATGGCCGGCGCGGCCACCACGGCCGCCACGGGCCTTTTGCCCTGGATCAGGGCGATGTTGACGCTGTATTCGCCGGTGCCGCGGATGAAGTCGCCCGTACCGTCGAGGGGATCGACCAGGAAGAAGGAGGCATCGACATGCTCGCCGCTGCAGGTTTCCTCCGCCACGACCGGCACCCCGGGCCAGGCTTCCTCGAGCCGCTTGAGGATCAGTTGCTCGGCCGCGAGATCCGCCGCTGTGGTGGGGGTTCCGTCGTCCTTGGTGCGCTGGTCGAGAAAGGCGGTTTCCATGTCGCGCAGGACACGGCCCGCCTCCACGGCGATGTGAGCGAGCTTCAGGGCGATTTCGTCCGGGGTATGACCATCGAAGCGCATCATCGATTTGTGCCCGTTCCCTCGAGATCTGTCGATCTCTTTTTGCCCGCTTCCCAAAGAACTCGTTGCCGGGTATCCGGGTTCACGTTCTCTTTCCTGTTTGGCTGTAGGGGTACGCGTCGAAATCTCGATTTCATGAACCTATAGCTGACATTACGGTGCCTCCGGAGCCCCCATGGCCACGATCTCGCTCGATTCGCTCGACCTCGCCGCTCTCCTCTGCTCGCGCGTCTGCCATGACGTGATCTCGCCGGTGGGCGCGATCGTGAACGGGCTGGAGGTCCTCGAGGACGACAGCGATGCCTCCATGCGCGATTTCGCGCTCGACCTGATCCAGAAGAGCGCCAAGCAGGCCTCCGCGCGCCTCCAGTTCGCGCGCCTCGCCTTCGGGGCCGCCGGATCGGCCGGCGCTTCCATCGATCTCGGCGATGCCGAGCAGGTGGCCCGGGGGCTCTTCCTGGACGACAAGATCAGCTTCTCGTGGTCGTCGCCCCGGCTCCTGTTCCCGAAGAACCGGGTGAAGCTGCTCCTCAACCTGGTCATGATCGCCACCACGGCGATCCCGCGGGGCGGCTCGATTGCCGTGACGGTGACGGGCGACGCGGAGAACTGCGCCTTCACGATCGTCTCGAAGGGCCTGAACGCCCGCATTCCCGCCCATTCCGAGGCGCTGCTCGCCGGCAATTCCGAAACCGGCACGGTCGATGCCCACGGCATCCAGGTCTATTACGCCGGCATGGTGGCCCGCGCCTCGAACATGAGCATCGTGTTTGGGATCGAAGGCGACGAGGTGACGATCAAGGCTGCGACGGTTTGATTTACGCCTTGTAGGCGACGAGAACCGCGCCCGATGCGATGAGCGCGATGCCGATCCAGTTCGGCATCGCCAGCTTCTCTCCGAGAAACAAGACGCCGAAGACAGCGACGAGCACGACGCTGAGCTTGTCGATCGGGGCGACGCGCGCCGCATCACCGAGCTTCAGGGCCCGGAAGTAGCAGAGCCAGGATGCGCCTGTCGCGAGCCCGGAGAGGACGAGGAAGAGATAGGTCCTGCCGGAGACGGATGTGGGGGCCTGCCACTGGCCCGTGCCGATCAGGATTGCCCCGAGCACGATCAGGATCACGATGGTTCGAATGAAGGTCGCGAAATCCGAATTGAGGTTTTCGATGCCGACCTTGGCGAAGATCGCCGTCAGGGCCGCGAAGGCCGCGGAGAGCAGGGCCCAGAACTGCCACGACAAAAGAACGGATTTCATAGGAACCTCCATGCGCGTGCATCGTGCGGCCCGGGAGCTTGCGCCGGCGATGCAATCCTGAAAGCGGGTCCGCTTGCGCGTTCGATGCTCACGGGCCAACAAAAAAGCCCGGGCTCGAGCCGGGCTTCTTTGAATTCCTGCCGGTCGCGACGATCAGATCGCGATGCGCTCTTCCGCCTCGTTCGGCTCGCGAAGCACGTAGCCGCGGCCCCAGACCGTTTCGATGTAGTTGCGGCCCTGCGAGGCATTGGCGAGCTTCTTGCGCAGCTTGCAGATGAAGACGTCGATGATCTTCAACTCCGGCTCGTCCATGCCGCCGTAAAGATGGTTGAGGAACATCTCCTTCGTCAGGGTCGTGCCCTTACGCAAGGAGAGGAGCTCCAGCATCTGGTATTCCTTGCCGGTCAGGTGAACGCGGGCGCCGCCGACTTCGACCGTCTTGGTGTCGAGGTTCACGATCAGGTCGCCGGTGGTGATCACCGACTGGGCGTGACCCTTCGAGCGGCGGACGATCGCATGGATGCGGGCCACCATCTCGTCCTTGTGGAACGGCTTGGTGAGATAATCGTCGGCGCCGAAGCCGAGGCCCTTCACCTTGTCCTCGATGCCGGCCATGCCGGAGAGGATCAGGATCGGCGTCTTCACCTTCGCGACGCGGAGCGTCCGCAGAACCTCGTAGCCCGACATGTCGGGGAGGTTCAGGTCGAGAAGGATGATGTCGTAATCGTAGAGTTTGCCGAGGTCGATGCCCTCTTCTCCGAGATCCGTCGTATAAATGTTGAAGTTCTCGGACCTCAGCATCAGTTCGATGCTTTGCGCAGTCGCGCTGTCGTCTTCGATCAGAAGTACGCGCATGTTCAATCCCCAGCCCTTGCCCTTGAGCCTTCGAGCAGCGGACAGCCGCCCATCCACCACCGGGCCTGCGGCGGATGCTCTTTTGAACTGATTCGAAACGCTAATTCAGAATGGTTAACAAACACTGATTCTGGGATGCAAGCGCTTAACGACCTGGAGAGGCAGATCATCTGCCGAAGGCGATAAACCTGTGGATTCTGGGTAACCATAGGGAACCGCCTCACATCATCCCAAATTCTTGTAACCTAAGCGTTTCAGGTGAACCCGGAGGCGGATCCGAAGCGGCCGCACCCGTGATCGCCCCAGTCTTAACGAAATCGGTAAACGAAACGTTTACGAGACCCGGCGGCGGCCGTCCCGGCGCGCGGCGTCCCCCAGGGGAGCGCCCAGGGTAGGAAATTTTTTGTCGCAGCCGGTAAGGAAAGCTCAACTTCCATGGGCGAAGGTGACGCATGTCTGGCGGATAACTGAGCGATCCGTGAGATGCAGTGAAACAGCGACGTGTGGAGTTCAATCAAGATGAAGTCGCGGGATACGCTCATCCGCCTCAAGCGCTTTCAGGTCGACGAGAAGCGTCGCCGGGTGGCGCAGATCGAGATGATGATCTCTGAGTTCGACCGCATGGCGGCTGACCTGGACCGGGAAATCGCCGCGGAGGAGCAGAAGGCCGGCATCGCCGACCCGAACCACTTTGCCTATCCGACCTATGCGCGCGCTGCCGCCCAGAGGCGGGACAACCTCCGCCACTCGGCCCAGAACCTGCACATCCAGCTCGACGATGCGAAGGCCGAACTCGGCGAAGCGTTCGAGGAGCTGAAAAAGGCCGAGAGCCTGGAGGACCGCGAGCGGACCCTCGATGCCGCCATCGCCCAGGCCGGGCACGGTCGCGCGGTTCGCGCATCGGCCTGACAAACGGCTTCCATGAATCTGGCGAAAGGGCGCGTCCGGCGAGGGCGCGCCCTTTTCCTATTCCGGAGACCTCAGAACGGGAACGTGAGGCGCTGCCTCCAGGGGAAGGAAGCCGAGGAGGCGGGGATCGTCGGCCACCTCGATGGCGCGCCGGTACGGCGTGAAGCCCGAGCGCATGTAGAAGGGCAGGGCGCCCGGCGAGTCGAGCGTGCAGGTATGGACGAAGAAGCGCTCGACCGGCCGGGAAAAGGCCCGCTCGACGGCTTCGTTCATCAGGAAACGTCCGGCGCCTTTGCCGATGAAGCCGGGGACGAGCCCGAGGAAGGCCAGCTCGACCTCGACCTCGGGGCGGAAATCGAGTTCGAGCAGGCCGACATCGGCCGTGCCGTCGTGCAGGGCGTAGGCCTCGACCTTCGGATCGTCGAGGATGGCCGCCAGCTCGTCATCCGGCATCATCGCCCGGCTGAACCAGAGCCATGGTTCCCCGATCGTCCTGAACAGGGCCCGGTAGCGCCGATGGTCGCCGTCGATGCGCTGAAGGCTCCAGCCCTCCGGCGTCCGGAACGGTGGAAGGGCGGGGCGCTGCCGCATCTCGAGATAGGTGACGATCGTCGCGATCTTGCCCGGCGGCAGGTCGGTATAGCCATCGAGGTTGAGAGTCGCCGCAGGTTCCGCCGTCATACACCCATGCCTTGTGAAGTCGGAGAAGGAGAGGAGCTGCGCTGCTTGATAAGGGGATTATTCCCCGGCGTCACGCCTCTTCGATCAGGCTTCATGCGGTCGTGAATCTCGCTCCTGCGGCGGATGCCCCCTTGGACCTTATGACATGGCCCGGGAGGGCATAATCCCCTTGCAGACCAAAGGGATTGTGGGCAGAGAAGAAACAACGAGGGAGTTCTGCCGGCTCGATGAAGAATGCGCGTGAGTTCATTTGGCCCGTGATCGGGCTGCTTGCCGTCGTCGTGTCGGGCTGGCTTCTTTATCGTGAATTGCGGGGGATGTCCCTCGACGATGTCTGGGACAGTCTGACGGCCGTTCCGATGCATCGGTATGCTCTCGCGGCACTCTCCACCCTCGTGGCCTATGCGGCCCTGGCCTGGTACGATCGGATCGCCCTGCTGCATCTCGGCGTGCGGCATATCTCGTGGCTGTTCGTGTCGATCACGTCCTTCACGACCTATGCCCTGTCCCACAATATCGGCGCTTCGGTCTTCTCCGGCGCCGTCGTGCGGTATCGGGCCTATACGTCGAAGGGCCTGGGCGCGCCCCAGATCGCCGTGCTGGTCGCCCTGTGCTCCTTCACCTTCGGTCTCGGCACCATTCTCCTCGGCGGGGTCGTGCTGGTGGCGGATCCGACCCTGCTGCACCGCCTCGAGGATCTTCTGCCGTCCATGCTGACCAACCCGTCGACGGCCCGCGTTGTCGGCTTCCTGCTTCTTGGGTTCGTCGCCCTTTACGTGGTGGGGTCCATCCTGCACCTGCCGCCGCTCGTGATCCGCAAGGCGAAGCTGGAATATCCCCGTCCCGCCGTGATGGTGCGCCAGCTGATCGCCGCGCCGCTCGAGCTCCTGGGCGCGGCCGGCATCATCTATTTCGTGCTCCCGGCCCATCTGGAGCCGAGCTTCATCATCGTGCTCGCGGTCTTCCTGGCCTCCTTCTCGGCCGCCCTGGTCAGCCATGCGCCCGGCGGGCTCGGGGTGTTCGAGCTGGTCTTCCTGACGGCCATGCCGGACATTCCCAAGGCCGACGTGCTGGCCGCCCTCATCATCTTCCGGCTCTTCTATCTGCTGATCCCCTTCGCGCTCTCGCTCGTGGTCGTGCTGATGTTCGAGCGGGCGCTGCCGGCGCCGGGGTGGCGCGGGCGGGCAGCACCTCCCGGCGGCGCCGTGCCGCCGCCTCTGTCCTCCTCTTCCGAGAAATGAACCCTTTCTGGC
>Ga0182740_1001133_pt1 | contig 19362 bp, 18 predicted proteins | sample eDN5th37CKraftBY_FD_128872 | JGI IMG/M metagenome (GOLD analysis project Ga0182740, IMG submission 128872) | Enriched backyard soil microbial communities from Emeryville, California, USA - eDNA 5th pass 37_C Kraft BY (version 2) (version 2) | ecosystem: Environmental > Terrestrial > Soil >...
AACGGGTCAGGCCGACGGCCTCACGCTTGAACTCTTCGCTGTATTTTTTCCGCTGTGGCATGACACTCCTCCTGCCCCATCATGGGGCCTAACTGAAGTGTCCGTGCTAGCGGGGGTGAACCCGGGATAGCCCTGTCCTCTTGTGAGTGGCGTACCAGTCGGCGGGCAGGGTCCGCATCATCTTTTCGTAATCGGCGAAATCCCTTGCTTGTAGCTGGGTAGTGAGCTTGTCGCCAACAAGGGCGATGAATTGCTGGACATAGGAGTCGTAGTTGCTGACGGTTGCTTTCTTCCAAGTGCCGCCGTTCTCAAGGCGGTTCTCCTTGACCCACGTCTCCTTTGCTTCGCTTAGGGCAATCGGCTCACAGTCTGTGGCAGCAGATGGCGAGGCAGCCGCTGGCGTTGCCTTGATGGCCGTTTGGCGTGCGTAGGCACTGGCGACCTTCAATTCGCTTAGGTTGCAGGTAATGGGCGAGGCAAGAACAACATCGTAGTAATTGCCATGCCCGCCACCATTGCGCAGACCGGGCTGGTCCGAGTGAACATGTTTGACCAACAGCAAGTTCTTTTCAGCAACCAAAGCGGCTCGAATGCTATCTCGGGTGAGACTGGCGTGGTCATCGGCGAAGTCGCCAAGCACCTCAATGATTTGAGGCGGGAGTACGCCATCGTTGCCGTAGCCATGCTCCCAGACTTCCACGGGTTGATTGCTCACCGCGATGTAGAACGTTGCGCCAGCCCGGTCCAAAGCGGCCAGAGCATCCTTGAGCTGTTGCACCTCAACCGTGCCCGCCACTTCTCCCAACGTCACCAGCGTATCGCCAGCAGCTTGCGCAGGCGCGGTGTTCCCATCCATCCCAACATGCCCCCTGATTGCGTTCAGGAGGTCGTTGTAGCGAATGGCTGAACGGGAGACAAGGACACGCTGCGCAACGTCCAGTGCGGCCAGCCAGTGCCTCGCGGCGAGGTGGCGAGCGGTGCCGGGATGGGAGGTTCGTAGGGAGGCTCGCAGTTCGACGGGACTGCCGGGAGGCATCCGTTGCCGGCAGGCGAGCGGGATGGGCCAGCGGAAGTAGTAGATGCCGTTGCGGCGGTACAGGTAGCTGCGGGCGGTCATGTGTGTGCTGACCGGCACAGCGACCTGTCACTCTCTGGGAACCACTGCTCCTGACAGGGTGCTCCAAAACGCGAAAACCCCGCCAGAGCGGGGTTTCGGGGGTGTTACCCTGAATCGATGGTGCCCAGGAGAGGACTCGAACCTCCACGGTTTTACCCGCTAGTACCTGAAACTAGTGCGTCTACCAATTCCGCCACCTGGGCGACTCAGGGCGCGCATTGTGCGGGTTGGGCATGGGGGTGTCAACGGTTTTTCGGCCGGTACACGCTGCGGTGCGGATGCAGGCGCTACCATGGCCGGCAATGAAGAACAAAAAGACCACCGGGGCCGGCAAGGCCCCCACGTCCGCCTCCGGCAGCACGCCGGGCAAGGCGCCGGCCAAACCACGCAAGGCCGCCAAGCTGCCGCCGTGGATGCCGGATGTCGCGGCCGCCCCGGCCAAGCCCAAGAGCGGCAGGAACAAGCCCGGGGACGGGGCGCCGCCGCAAAGCTTCGTGCGCGGCCGCCGTGCCAAGCCCCTGTTCGACGACCCGCAGGCCGCGCGCGAGGCCGAGCGCTACGAGAACCCCATCGCCAGCCGTGAGGCGATCCTGCAACTGCTCGACCGCTGCGACGGCCCGCGCAACGCGCAGGAGATCGGCGAACTGCTGGGCCTGACCGCACCGGACCGCGCCGACGCGCTGGGCAAGCGCCTGGGCGCGATGGTGCGTGACGGGCAATTGGTGCAGAACCGCCGCGGCGGCTTCGCCCCGGTGCTGGTGACCAACCTGATCCCGGGCACGGTCATTGCCAACCCGGAAGGCTTCGGCTTCCTGCGCCCGGACGAGGGCGGCGACGACCTGTTCCTGCCGCCCTACGAAATGCGCAAGGTGATGCATGGCGATCGCGCGCTGGCCAACGTCACCGGCATCGACCGCCGTGGCCGCCGCGAGGGCAGCATCGCGCGCGTGCTGGAGCGCGGCGTCAGCCGCCTGATCGGCCATTACAGCGTCGAGCTGGGCATCAATTACGTGGTGCCCGACGACAAGCGCATCCAGCGCAGTATCCAGATTCCGGCCGACGCCACCGGCGGCGCGAAGGACGGCCAGTTGGTGGTCTGCGAACTGATCCATGCCCCGGATTCACGCCGCCCGCCGATCGGCAGGATCATCGCCGTGCTCGGCGACCGGTTGACCCCGTCGCTGGTGGTGGAAACCGCGATCCACGGCCACAACCTGCCGCACGAATTCCCGCCGGAGGTGCTGGACGAAGCCACCGCCATCCCGATGACGGTGGAGCCGTCGATGATCGGCGGCCGCGTGGACCTGCGGCAGATGCCGCTGGTGACCATCGACGGCGAGGACGCCAAGGATTTCGACGACGCGGTGTATTGCGAGCCGAACCGCGACGGCTTCCGGCTGGTGGTTGCCATCGCCGACGTGTCGCATTACGTGCGCCCCGGCACGCCGCTGGACGATGAAGCACAGAAACGCGCGACCTCGGTGTATTTCCCCGGCTACGTGGTGCCGATGCTGCCGGAGACGCTGTCCAACGGCATCTGCTCGCTGCGGCCGAAGGAAGACCGCATGTGCTTCGTCTGCGACATGCAGGTGGATCGCAAGGGCGAGGTGACCGGCTCGCGCTTCTACGAGGCGGTGATGAACTCGCATGCGCGCCTGACCTATACGCAGGTATGGAAGGCGGTGGGCGAGGACGATGCGCAGGCGCAGGCCGAAATCGGCGCGCAGCTGCCGCAGGTGCAGCGCCTGCACCAGCTGTACGAAGTGCTGGCCAAGGCACGTGCGCGGCGCGGCGCCATCGAATTCGAATCCGGCGAAGTGCGCTTCGTGCTGGACAACCGCGGCGAGGTCACCCAGGCCGGCATGCTGGTGCGCAACGACGCGCACAAGCTGATCGAGGAATGCATGATCGCCGCCAACGTGCAGGCCGCGCGCCACCTGCTGGCCGCGCACGTCCCGGCGCCGTACCGCGTGCACGAGCGCCCGCCGGAATCCAAGTACGCCGACCTGCTGGAGTTCCTCAAGGAGTTCAAGCTGAGCCTGCCGGCGTGGAGCAAGGTGCAGCCGGGCGACTACACCAAGCTGCTGAAGAAGGTGCGCGAGCGCCCGGATGCGGCGCTGCTGGAATCGGTGCTGCTGCGCAGCCAGTCGATGGCGGTGTATTCGCCGGACAACAACGGCCACTTCGGCCTGGCGCTGGACGCCTACGCCCACTTCACTTCGCCGATCCGCCGCTACCCGGACCTGCTGGTGCACCGCGCGATCAAGTACGCGCTCACCGGCGGCGCGCCGGACAAGTACCTCTACACCCCGCGCGAGATGGCGGCGCTGGCGCTGCAATGCTCCGAGCGCGAGCGCCGCGCCGACGAGGCCGAGCGCGAGGTCGACGAGCGGTTCCGCGCGGCGTGGATGGAAAAGCACGTCGGCGGCCAGTTCGACGGCGTCATCAGCGGCGTGACCAGCTTCGGCCTGTTCGTGGAACTGGACGACTCCAAGGTCAACGGGCTGGTGCACGTCACTCAGCTGCCACACGACTATTACCAGTTCGACCCGATCCGCAAGACGCTCACCGGCGACCGCCACGGCAACCAGTTCCGCCTCGGCGACCGCGTGCGCATCCTCGTACTCAAGGCCAGCATGGAAGAGCGCAAGATCGACTTCCGGCTGGTCGAGCGGCTGGATGGCGGCGTGATCGACGACGGCCTGCCGCCGCTGCCGCCGCTGCCGCCACGCGGCAAGCCGGCCAAGCGGGTGAAGCAGAAGTATTGAAAGCGGGAACGAGTGCAGAGTAACGAGTGAAGGCAACAGCCTTGCCCGACCAACGGTCGGGCACCACCGGACAAGATGAAGTCTGGTGCCGGTGGGTGCCGACCGTTGGTCGGCACTGCTTTTGTTTCTGCCTTTGCTTTACTCGTTCCTCTTTCCTCTGCACGCGTTTCCGGCCGCAAGCCCACCATTCCCCATTCCCAACTCCCCATTCCCCGCAATGAGCAAACAAAACCAATGGATCGTCGGCGTCAACGCCGTGGCCTCGTCGATCGAGAAGGACGCCGAGAACGTCCGTGAAGTATTGATCGAGGCCGGCAGCAAGAACCCGCGGCTGGTCGAGATCGAGGAAAACGCGCTGCGCAAGGGCATCGACGTGCGCAAGGTCAATGCACAGGCGCTGGGCGGCGTGGCCGGGCAGGTGCGCCACCAGGGCGTGGCCGCGCGCTATGCCGCCGCCAAGCTGTGGGGCGAGAACGAACTGCAGGGGCTGGTCGAGGCCGCCGACGGCAAGGCGCTGGTGCTGGTGCTGGACGAGGTGCAGGACCCGCACAACCTCGGCGCCTGCCTGCGCAGCGCCGCGGCCGCCGGCGTCACCGCGGTGGTGATTCCCAAGGACAAGAGCGCGCCGGTCAACGCCACCGTGCGCAAGACCAGCGCCGGCGCCGCCGACCGCATCCCGGTGGTGGCGGTGACCAACCTGTCGCGTTGTTTGAAGGACCTGCAGAAGCTGGGTGTGTGGATTTACGGCTTGGCCGGCGAAGCGCAGCAGACCATTCACCAGCTCGACCTGCGCGGCAACGTCGCGCTGGTGATGGGCGGCGAGGCCGATGGCCTGCGCCGGCTGACCCGCGAAACCTGCGACGGGCTGGTGCGCATCCCGATGCCGGGCGATATCGAAAGCCTCAATGTGTCGGTGGCCACCGGCGTGGCGCTGTTCGAGGCGGTGCGGCAGCGGCTTTGAGGCAAGCAGCGAGAAGCGGCGTCGCCGTCTTCGTAGGTGTGGGGCTTGCCCCACACATGGCTTCACCGGGAAAGCCCAATGCGGGGCAAGCCCCGCATCTACAATCGTTTGGTTGGTAGGGCAACATGCTTTCCCTTCTCCCTCCGGGAGAAGGTGCCCCGGAGGGGCGGATGAGGGTACGGGGCGAAGCCTCATGCAATCAAACATTGCGAGGGCTTCGCCCCGTACCCTCACCCCAACCCCCGCTCCGCGCCCCGGCCCACGCCAGCGGCGTGGGCGCTCGACCGCACGCGCGCCAGTGGCGCGCAAGCCGTGCAGCCTCGCCCCGGTGGGAGAGGGGCTTCAAGCAAAAACTCAGGCGTGATCCACCGTGCTGGTCTCGTCACGTTTTTCACGCGGTGGCAGCGGGGCGTCACCGTGTACCAGGAACCACACGTTCTCGGCGATGTTGGTGGCGTGGTCGCCGATGCGCTCCAGATTTTTCGCCATGAACAGCAGGTGCGTGCACGGGGTGATGTTGCGCGGGTCTTCCATCATGTAGGTCAGCAGCTCGCGGAACAGCGCGGTGTACTGCGCGTCCAGCCGTGCGTCGTCCTGGCGCAGCGCCAGCGCGGCCTCGGCGTCGTTGTCGCGGTAGGCCACCAGCGCGCGCTGCACTTGCTGCGCGGCCAGCCTGCCCAGTGCGCGCAGGCCTTGTACCTGCGGCATCGGTGGCATCGCCACCAGCGCGATAGAGCGCTTGGCGACGTTGGCGGCGTAATCGCCGATGCGCTCGATGTCGGCGGGGATGCGCAGGCCGGCGAGGATCTCGCGCAGGTCGCGCGCCATCGGCCCGCGCAGGGCCAGGCGCATCACGTCATGGCTGATCTGCTGTTCCAGCGTGTCGATGGCCTCGTCGTTGGCGACGATGCGCCGGGCGGCCTTCTCGTCGCGGCGTTCGATCACGTCCAGCGCGGCTTCGAGCTGGGCGACGGACATTTCGCCCATGCGCACGATCTCGGCCACCAGCCGGTGCTGTTCTTCGTCGTAGCTTTTCACGATGTGGTCGTTGGGGAGGTTCATGGTCATGGGTCCGATGGATTCGTTCGATGTTGCCGCGGCCGTCCATGGCATTGCATTGCCGGTTGCGGCCGGGCGCGGCCACTCACCCGAAGCGCCCGGTGATGTAGTCCTCGGTCTGCTGCTTGGAGGGATTGGAGAAGATCACCTCGGTGCGGTCGTGCTCGATCAGGTCGCCCAGGTACATGAAGGCGGTGTAGTCGCTCACGCGCGCGGCCTGCTGCATGTTGTGGGTGACGATGGCGATGGTGTAGTCGTTCTTCAGCTCTTCGACCAGTTGCTCGATGCGGCTGGTGGAGATCGGGTCCAGCGCCGAGGTCGGCTCGTCGAGCAGCAGCACGTCGGGTTTGAGCGCCACCGCGCGGGCGATGCACAGGCGCTGTTGCTGGCCGCCGGACAGGCCCAGCGCGCTCTGGCCGAGCTTGTCCTTCACCTCGTCCCACAACGCGCCCTGGCGCAGCGCATGCTCGACGCGGTCGGCCATGTCGGCCCTGGACAGCTTCTCATGGTGGCGGATGCCGTAGGCCACGTTCTCGAAGATGGTCATCGGGAACGGCACCGGCTTCTGGAACACCATGCCCACCTTCGAACGCAGGCGGTTCATCGGGTACTTCGGCGAGAGGATGTTCTCGCCGTCCAGCAGCACCTCGCCGCGCGCTTCCAGCTTCGGGTACAGCGCATAGATGCGGTTGAAGATGCGCAGCAGGGTGGACTTGCCGCAGCCGGACGGGCCGATCAGCGCGGTGACGCGCTTTTCCGGGATTTCCAGATGGATGTTCTTCAGCGCGTGGAACTTGTCGTAGTAGAAGTCCAGCCCGCGTGCGGCGAGTTTGACCGGGGCCGGCGTGTCCAGATTCTGCTGCGAGGCGGGCACGTTGATGCGCTGCATCGGCACGGCGTTGGTGAGGTCGTTCATGGTCAAGTCCATGCAAGGAGATCAGTCGTTCGAAATGCGGTTGCGCAGCAGCAGGGCGCGCGCGGAGAGGCTGACCAGCAGCACGAACAGGGTCAGCACCAGCGCGCCGGCCCAGGCCAGCACCTGCCACGATTCGTAGGGGCTGCCGGCGAACTGGTTCATCACCACCGGCACCGAGGCCATCGGCTGGAACACGTTGCTGTTCCAGTACTGATTGCCGAAGGCGGTGAACAGCAGCGGCGCGGTCTCGCCGGAGATGCGCGCCAGCGCCAGCAGCACGCCGGTGACGATGCCGGCCATCGCGCTGCGGTACAGCACCTGCATGATCACCTTCCACTGCGGCACGCCCAGCGCCAGCGCCGCCTCGCGCATCTGCACCGGCACCAGTCGCAGCATCTCGTCGGTGGTGCGGATCACCACCGGCAGCACGATGAAGGTCAGCGACAGCGCGCCGGCGAAGGCCGAGAAGTTGCCGCCGGTCTGCATCACGTACAGGGTGTAGACGAACAGGCCGAGCACGATCGACGGCGCCGACAGCAGGATGTCGTTGACGAAGCGCACCACGGTGCCGGCCTTGCGCGCGTTGCCGTACTCGGCCAGCCAGGTGCCGGCGGCCACGCCCAGCGGGGTGCCGATGGCGATGGCCAGCGCGCACATCACCGCGCTGCCGAAGAAGGCGTTGAGCAGGCCGCCTTCCTGCATCGGCGGCGGCGTCATCTTCGTGAACAGGTCGAGGTTGATGCCGGGCAGGCCCTTGGCCAGCAGCGTCCACAGGATCCAGCCGAGGAAGAACAGGCCGAACAGCGCGGTGGCGCAGGCCAGCAGCAGCGCCAGCACATTGGTGGCGCGGCGGCGCAGGTACAGCGCCTCTGCGGTTTTCGGGGTGGCGGACATCAGTTGCCCTCCTTGCGGGACAGGCGCAGCAGCATCAGGCGGGCCAGGGCGAGCACCACGAAGGTGACGATGAACAGCACGAAGCCGAGCAGCAGCAGCGCCGAGCGGTAGGTTTCGGTGGCCTCGCCGAAGTCGTTGGCGATCAGCGCGGCGATGGTGGTGCCCGGCTCCAGCAGCGACGGCGTCAGGCGCACGCTGTTGCCGATCACGAAGGCCACCGCCATCGTCTCGCCGAGCGCGCGGCCGAGGCCGAGGAAGATGCCGCCGATCACCGCCGAACGGGTATAGGGCAGCACGATGTCCCAGCTCACTTCCCACTTGGTCGAACCCAGTGCGTAGGCCGATTCCTTCAGGCGGGTCGGCACGGTCAGGAACACCTCGCGCATCACCGAGGAGATGAACGGGATCACCATGATCGCCAGCACGAAGCCGGCGGTGAGCATGCCGATGCCTAGCGGCGGCCCCTGGAACAGTGGGCCGACCAGCGGCAGCTCGCCGAGGTGGTCGTTGAGGAACGGGGTGACGTATTCGGTCATCACCGGCACCAGCACGAACAGGCCCCACATGCCGTAGATGATCGAGGGGATGCCGGCCAGCAGCTCGATGGCGGTGCCGACCGGGCCGCGCAGCCAGCGCGGCGCCACCTCGGTGAGGAAGAAGGCGATGCCGAAGCTCACTGGCACCGCGATCAGCATGGCGATCACCGCGGTGACGATGGTGCCGTAGATCGGCGCCAGCGCGCCGAAGCGGTTCTCCACCGGGTTCCAGTCGGCGGTGTAGAAGAAGCTCAGGCCCTGCTCCTGCAGGGCGTGGCGGCCGCCCCACAGCATCGACAGCGCGGCGCAGGCCAGTGCGGTGAGCACCAGCGCCACGGTGGCGACCAGGAACCAGCGGAACAGGCGGTCGTTGCGGGCATCGCGCTGGTCGCGCGGGCTGGGCAGGGCGAGGGGCGGGGCGATGGTGTTCATGGGGGTCCGGGAAAAGTGGACAAGCCGTTGCGGGGGCGGCGCCGGCCGCCCCCGCCGATGCCGCTTACTTGAACTCGCTGGCCCAGTAGCTTTCGATTTGCGTCACCAACTCGGCCGGCAGCGGCACGTAGTGCAACTCGTCGGCCTGCTGCCGGCCGTTCTCGAAGGCCCACTTGAAGAACGCCAGCGTCTGCTGGTTGCGCTTGGCATCCTTGGGCTGCTTGTGCATCAGCATGAAGTTGGTGGCGGTGATCGGCCATGCGTCGGCGCCCGGTGCATTGGTGATGACCAGGTTGAAGTCGCGGGCGCCGGCCCAGTCGGCGCTGGCCGCGGCGGCGGCGAAGGTTTCGGCGCTCGGCTGCACCCAGTTGCCGGCCGCGTTCTGCAGCGAGGCATACGGCATGTCGTTCTGCAGCGCGTAGGCAAGCTCGACGTAGCCCAGCGAGCCCTTCATCTGCTGCACGTAGGAGGCCACGCCCTCGTTGCCCTTGCCGCCGACGCCGTCCGGCCATTGCACCGAGGTGCCTTCGCCGACCTTGCTGCTCCATTCGCCGCTGACCTTGGACAGGTAGTTGGAGAAGTTGAAGGTGGTGCCCGAGCCATCGGAGCGGTGCACCAGGGTGATGCGGGTGTCGGGCAGGGCCAAGCCGGGGTTGACCGCGGCGATGGCCGCATCGTTCCACTTGCCGATCTTGCCAAGGTAGATGTCGGCCAGCAGCGGGCCGCTCAGGCGCAGCTGGCCGGGCCGGATGCCTTCCAGGTTCACCACCGGCACCACGCCGCCGATGGCCGAGGGGAACTGGCCGAGGCCGGCCTGCGCCAGTTCCTCGCTGGAAAGCGGCTTGTCCGAGGAGCCGAAGTCGACGGTGCCGGCCTTGATCTGGGCGATGCCGCCGCCCGAGCCGATGGACTGGTAGTTGACCCTGGCGCCGGTGGCGGCGTTGTAGTCGGCCGACCAGCGCGAGACCAGCGGGAAGATGAAGGAAGCGCCGGCGCCGGAGATTTCCGCGCTCACCTTGTCGCTGGCGGCTGCCGGGTTGCTGGTGTCGGCATTGGCCGACGGGGCGGCCTGCTTGTCGCCGCAGGCCGACAGGCCCAGCGCGATGGCCAGGGAAAGGGCGGCAAGGCCGGTGGTGTGCAGCTTCATGCGTCGCTCCATAGCGGGAGAAGGGCCGGCGCTGCCGGCGGATGACGCTATGAAATGATGTTTTTGTTACAGGCTGATGACGGCGGGGAATAGGGAACAGGGAACAGGGAACAGGGAACGGGGAATGGGGAATGGGGAATGGGGAATGGGGAATGGAAGAAAGCTGTATGCGTTGCGCTGACGGTGTTCCCTGCCGGTTGCATCACGAAACTCGAATCCGCCATTGAGCCTTCATTCCCCGTTCCCTGTTCCCCATTCCCCGCCCCACAAAAAACCGCCGGGAGCGGTTTTTGACATCGCCCGTCGATGGCCCGAAGGGTTGCCGCCATGGATGGCGGCAACAAAAAAAGCGCGGATCACCTGATCCGCGCCCGAGGCGACGAGGGAGAGGGACTCGCGCCTCCTTGCTCCTGCTTATTTCAGGTTCTGTTGGTTCCAGTAGGCCTCGATCTGCTGCACCAGCGCGTCCGGCAGCGGCACGTAGTCCAGTTCGCGGGCCTGGCTCCTGCCGCTGGCGTAGACCCAGCGGAAGAAGTCGGTGGTGTTCTTCAGGCTGCCCGGCCTGGAGTTCTTGCGCACCAGGATGAAGTTGGTGGCGGTGATCGGCCACGCATTGGCGCCTGGCGCGTTGGTGATGACCAGGTTGAAGTCGCGGGCACCAGCCCAGTCGGCGCTGGCCGCGGCGGCGGCGAAGGTTTCGTCGCCCGGCTGCACGAAGTGGCCGGCGGCGTTCTTCAGCTGCGCGTGGGCCAGCTTGTTCTGCAGCGCGTAGGCCAGCTCGACGTAGCCGACGCCGCCGCGGATCTGCTTGACGTAGGCGGCCACGCCTTCGTTGCCCTTGCCGCCGATGCCCACCGGCCACTGCACGGTGGTGCCTTCGCCGACCTGTGCCTTCCACTCCGGGCTGACCTTGGACAGGTAATTGGTGTAGTTGAAGCTGGTGCCCGAGCCGTCGGAGCGGTGCACGACGGTGATCTTCAGGTCGGGCAGGGCCAGGCCGCCGTTGAGCGCGACGATGGCCGGGTCGTTCCACTTGCCGATCTTGCCGAGGAAGATGTTGGCCAGGGTCGGGCCATCCAGCTTCAACGCGCCCGGCTGCAGGCCCGGCACGTTGGCCACCGGCACCACGCCGCCGATCACCGACGGGAACTGCGCCAGGCCCGAGGTGGCGAGGTCTTCGGACTTGAGCGGCGCGTCGGACGAGCCGAAATCGACGGTGCCGGCCTTGATCTGGGCGATGCCGCCGCCCGAGCCGATGGACTGGTAGTTGACCCGGTTGCCGGTGGCGCCGGCGTAGTCGGCCGACCACTTGGACATCACCGGGAAGACGAACGAGGCGCCCGCGCCGGTGATGTCGGCGGCCTGCGCGGCCAGGGCGAACGAGGCAATGGCGGCGCCGGTGAGCAGGCGGAGTTTGAAGGAACGCATCGCAGTGTGACTCCTGAAGGGTGGTGTGGCCGGTGGGGCCGGCAGGGCGCCATTGCAGCGCCCGCGGATGAATCTTTTGCGACTTTCCGGTGACGGTTGGATGACATCGCGGCGCGGGCTCCGGCGTCTTCGGAATGTCATGGAGGTGTCGCATGACTGTCATCCAATTAACGGAACCTTCGCAAAACGCCTGCCTGGCCGCTGCCGGAACGGCGCTTTCGCAAAGCCCTTCCACCCTCATTGGAGAGAACCCAGATGCGTCCCCATTCGCTCGCCCTCGCGGTTGCCGCCAGCCTCGGCATGGCCGTGGCCCCGGCCTTCGCCGCCAGCAACCCCGCCGTGACCCCGGCGCAGCTGGAACAGCTGCAGGCGCAGATCGCCGCGTTGCAGGCGCAGGTGCAGCAGTTGCAGAGCCAGTCCGAATCATTGCAGGCGCAGTCCGACGCGCAGTCGGAAGTGAACGTGACCCAGGCGCAGGCGATCGAGACCGCGCAGAAGGCGCAGTCCGGCGTCGACAAGCTGGCCAAGCTGGTCAACGACAACAAGATCGGCGGCCGCATGTTCTTCGACGTCAGCAGCGTCGACCAGAAGCAGAACGGCCGGAAGACCGACGCCACCGGCACCGGCTTCGACGTCAAGCGCTTCTACCTGACCGTGGACCACAAGTTCAACGACACCTGGTCGGCCAACCTGACCACCGACTTCCAGTACAGCTCGGCGATCGGCAACACCGAACTGTTCGTCAAGAACGCCTACGTGCAGGGCAGCTTCGACCCGGCCTTCGTGCTGAAGATCGGTGCGGCGGGCATGCCGTGGACCGGCTACGTCGAGAAGTACTACGGCTACCGCTACGTCGAGAACACCCTGACCGACCGCCTGAAGTACGCCAACTCGGCCGACTGGGGCGTGCACGCCAGCGGCGACTTCGGCGGCGGCGTCAACTACGCGGTGTCCGTGGTCAACGGCGCCGGCTACAAGAACCCGGGCCGCAGCAAGGGCGTGGACGTGGAAGGCCGCGTGGCCTGGGAAATCACGCCGGAATTCGGCGTCGCCGTCGGTGCCTACAGCGGCCATCTGGGCCAGGAAAAGCAGAACGACGGGGCCGAGAAGCGCTACAGCCGCGGCGACGTGATGGTCGCCTACGCCGGCCCGGCGTTCCGCGTGGGCGGCGAATACTTCACCGCCAGGAACCTGGGCTACGTGCAGCAGGCCGCGGTGCCGGCGGTCAGCGACAAGGCCACCGGCTGGTCGCTGTGGAGCAGCGTGAACGTGGCGCAGGTGGCCAACGGCGACGTCAGCCTGTTCGCCCGCTACGACAACACCGATACCAGCAAGACGCTCAACCCGTTCCGCGAGGACAAGTACTGGAACGTCGGCGTCGAATTCCCGGTGCTGAAGAACTTCAAGCTGGCCGCGGTATACAAGGACACCGACGCGCTGGCCGGCTCGCTCGCCAGCCCGGTCCGGACCGAGACCAGGGAGCTGGGCGTCTGGGGCGACGTGAAGTTCTGAGGCCCCGCGCCCTTAGATGGAATCGCGCGACGGCGGGCCTCGGCCCGCCGTTTTTCCTTGCAGCGCCCCGGGCATGTGGATGCGGGGCCTGCCCCGCATGTGCCCTGTCGGTGGAGAGCGTGCGGCAGCCACGCGTAGGCCGGGGCTACGCCCCCGGCGTATCAGGATGCAGGCGACGGGCTGGGAGCATGTCGGGGGCGTAGCCCCGACCTACGCGTTGCGCGCACTTCAGACGGTCTTGTCCCGGTAATGGCACAGGTCGCGGATCACGCATTGCGGGCAATCCGGCTTGCGTGCCTTGCACACGTAGCGGCCGTGCAGGATCAGCCGGCCCGCAGTGGTGGATCGGCGCCATTGCGTTGAAGCCGCGCCCGCGGCAGGCAATGCGGCCGCATCAGGCGATGGTCTTGTCCCTGTAATGGCACAGGTCGCGGATCACGCATTGCGGGCAATCCGGCTTGCGCGCCTTGCACACGTAGCGGCCGTGCAGGATCAGCCAGTGGTGCGCGTCCTGCATGAACTCGGTCGGGATCACCTTCAGCAAGCCATCCTCCACCGCGCGCACGTCCTTGCCCGGCGCCAGCCCGGTGCGGTTGGCGACGCGGAAGATGTGCGTGTCCACCGCCATCGTCGGCTCGCCGAAGGCGGTGTTGAGCACCACGTTGGCGGTCTTGCGGCCGACGCCGGGCAGGGCTTCCAGCGCAGCACGGTCGGCCGGTACTTCGCCGCCGTATTTCTCGACCAGGATCGCGCAGGCGGCGATCACGTTCTTCGCCTTGGCGTTGTACAGGCCGATGGTGGAGATGTAGCGCTTCAGCCCTTCCTCGCCGAGCGCGAGGATGGCCTGCGCGGTGTTGGCCACCGGGAACAGCTTGCGCGTGGCCTTGTTGACGCCGACGTCGGTGGCCTGCGCCGACAGCGTCACCGCCACCAGCAGCTCGAACGGCGAGGCGTATTCCAGCTCGGTGGTCGGGTGCGGGTTGAGCTCGCGCAGGCGGGTGAACACCTCGCGCACTTCGGCGCCGGTCATGCGCTTGCTGCTGCGCGGCGCCGGCGGCTTCTTCGCCGCGGCCGGTTTTTTCGGCGTGGTCTTGTTCACTGCTTTCGCATTCATGCGGAGGGCTTTCCCGTGGCCCGTGCCTTGGCGCGGGCGAGGATGGCGGCCGCCGCCGGGGGCAGGGCGGGTTTGGCGTTCACGGCCGGGGGCGGCGCACGGCGCGCCTCGCGCTCGGCGGCGCGGCGGGCCAGGCGCGTGGCGCGGGCGCGGTGGCGTTCGCGCGCGGCCCAGGCATCGCGCAGGCGTCGTTGGGTGTCCTGCAGCAACTGCGGCAGGCGCGGGTCCAGCGCCGCGTCACCGGGCTGCGCCACGTAGTCCATCAGGCCGGCATCGAGCGCGGCATCGATGTCATCGTCCAGCACGTACTGCAGCAACTGCCGGGGCGATGCGGAAGGGGTGGGCATTGCGATGCGGCTCAGCAGTTGCGGAATTCCGGCTTGCGGCGTTCGAGGAAGGCGGCGGTGCCTTCGCGCATGTCCTGCGTGGAGAACATCAGCCCGAACTGCGCGCTCTCGTATTCCAGCCCTTCGGCGATGCCGCATTCGCCGCCGACGTTGACCGCGTCGAGCATGCCGCGCAGCGCCAGCGGCGCGGCGTTGGCCAGTTGCGTGGCGATCTTCAGGGTTTCCGTTTCCAGTTCGGCGGCCGGCACCACGCGGTTGACGATGCCCAGTTGCTGCGCGCGTGCGGCGTCGATCGGCGCACCGAGCAGGCACAGTTCCAGCGTCGCCGCGCGCCCGGCCAGCCGCAGCAGGCGCTGGGTGCCGCCGAAGCCGGGGATCAGGCCGAGGTTGATTTCCGGCTGGCCGAGCTTGGCGCTGTCGGCGGCGACACGCAGGTGGCAGGCCATCGCCAGTTCCAGCCCGCCGCCCAGCGCGAAGCCGTTGACCATCGCCAGCACCGGCTTGGGCAGGCGCTCGATGCGGCGCATCAGGCGCTGGCCGAGCAGCGAGAAGTCGCGGCCCTGAACCGGGGTGAGCGCATTCATTTCGGCGATGTCGGCGCCGGCGACGAAGGCCTTGGGGCCGGCGCCGGTCAGCACCACCACCCGCACGTCCTCGGCCTGGGCGGCCTCGGCGAAGGCCGCGTCCAGCGCCTGCAGGGTCTGCCGGTTCAGCGCATTGAGCTTTTCCGGGCGTTGCACGGTGATGGTGCGGACGCCATCACGGGTGCTGATCGAAACCGGTAGGTCGGACATGCGGCTGACTCCAGGGAAAAGTTAAGAAAAAGTAAGCGGGGAACTCCCGCCACGGCCGCCGGTCCGAGTCCGGTGTCGTCGGTGGCGGAGCGCCTTGGCGACGGCTATCCTAACCCGTCGCCTCAAGCGGCATGGTTGCCCTGAGACACCCTTCCTGGAGAACTGTTTGATGAAGTTGCGTTCTATCGCGGTCGCCGTGGCCGCCCTGGCCCTCACCGGCACTGCATTCGCCCAGGACGTTTCGTCCGAGAAGGGCAAGTTGAGTTATTACTTCGGCTACGACTACGGCAACAACCTCAATGAGCTCACCGCCCGCGGCGAGCAGTTGGACATCGCCTCGGTGGTCAAGGGCCTGCAGGACGCCTTCGCCAAGCAGCAGCCGGCGATTACCGCCGAGCAGCTGAAGCCGGCGGTCGAAGCGTTCCAGAAGCGCGAGCAGGCCCGCGCCGCCGCCGCCAAGGCCGAGTACGAGAAGGCCGCCGCCGAAAACAAGACCCGCAGCGACCAGTTCCTGGCCGCCAACAAGGCCAAGGCCGGCGTGCAGACCCTGCCCAGCGGCGTGCAGTACCGCGTGATCGAGGCCGGCAGCGGCGGCAGCAAGCCGACCCAGGCCAGCACCGTGACGCTGCAGGTCGCCGGCCCGTTCCCCTACGGCCAGCGCCCGGAGACCGTGCAGCCGCATGACGTGCCGGCGCTGAAGCTGAGCGAAGTGGAAATGCAGGCCATGCGCGAAACCCTGCTGCAGATGCAGCCCGGCGCCAAGTGGGAAATCACCCTGTCGCCGGACAAGGCGTTCGGTGCCGACCCGCGCACCGGCTTCCCGCCGAACGTGGCGGTGCAGTACGAAGTCAAGCTGGTCAGCGTCAAGTAATCCGCTGCGATGACCTGGACGCGCCGGTGGTTTCCACCGGCGCGTTTTCGTTTCCGCAGGCACCGGTGCAGGTGCCGGGCCCGCCCGCTGGTTCCGCCGATGCGCGGCAAGCCCGGCATCCATGCCGGCATTTCCACCGTAGGTGCCGGGCTTGCCCTGCACGGGGCTTTGCCGGGAAAGTCCCATGCGGGGCAAGCCCCGCATCTACAAGGTCGCCCCGTGGCACGGGCCTCTCCCGGCAATCCCCTGATACGCGGCAACCTGCATCCACGATGTTGTTTCGTGGAGTAGGCTTGCCCGGAGCCCCGCCCGATGAATGCCCCCTTCCGTGCCATACCCAGCCCCTGCATCGGAATCTGTTCGCTGGACAGTGCCGGCCGTTGCCGTGGCTGCCTGCGCACGGGCGAGGAGATCGGCGGCTGGCTGCGCATGAACGAGCTGCAGCGCCGGCAGTTGATGGACGAAGTATTGCCCGCGCGCGCGCTGGCATCCGGCTCGCTGGCCGCCACGCTGCCGGGCCGGGAGCGGCTGCTGCGCGCGCTGGAGCCGCTGGCCGCCGCACCGACCGGGCAGGGCTGGAACCGCAGCGAGCTGGCCGACCTGCTGCCGGCCGGGCCGCTGGCCGAGGCCGCGGTGCTGGCCGGGCTGGTGCCGCGGGCGCAGGGCGTGCAGGTGCTGCTCACCCGGCGCACCGAGACCCTGCGCAGCCACGGCGGCCAGGTCGGTTTTCCCGGCGGCCGCATCGAGGCGGACGACCGCAGCCCGGCGATGGCGGCGCTGCGCGAGAGCCATGAGGAAATCGCCCTGCCGCGCGAACAGGTGCAGGTGCTGGGCTACCTCGACCCGTTCCTCACCATTTCCAGCTACCGGGTCACGCCGGTGGTGGCGGTGATCGACCCGGACTTTGTGCCGGTGCCGCAGCCGGCGGAGGTAGCCGAGGTGTTCGAGGTGCCGCTGGATTTCCTGATGGACCCGGCCAACCTGCGCCAGGTCGAGATCGAGCACGCCGGCCGCATCCGCCACGTGCTCGAATACAGCTGGCCGGGGCAGCGCATCTGGGGCGCCACCGCGGCCATCCTCTACAACCTGCGTCGCCGCCTGGAGCAGAGCCCATGAACACGCCGATCGCCCCGCCGTGGACCACGCTGGTGGATGCCGCCTCGCTGGCCGCCGCCTTCTCCACCGCGCCACCGCGCATGGTCGATGTGCGCGCCACCGCCAGCACCGCGCTGCGGCTGGTGGATGCGCGCTTCTCGCTGGCCGATCCGCAGTCCGGCGCCGCGTGCCATGCCGTCGGCCACATTCCCGGCGCGGTATATGCCGATCTCAACCGCGACCTGTCCGACCTGTCCAGGCAGGGCCACGGCCGCCATCCGCTGCCGGACAGCGACGCCTTCGCCGCCACGCTGGGGCGCTGGGGCATCGATGCGGACACGCAGGTGGTGGCCTACGACGCCGGCGACGGCAGCATGGCCGCCGCGCGGCTGTGGTGGCTGCTGCGGCTGATCGGCCATCGCAACGTGGCCGTGCTCGACGGTGGACTGGCCGCCTGGCAGGCCGCCGGCGGGCGGCTGGAAGCCGGCGTCGAGCAGGTGCCGGCGTTGCCGCCGTACCCGGGCCGGTTCGACCTGGCGCAGGTGGCCGGCGTCGACGAGATTTCCGCGCGGCTGTCGCAATCGCCCGGCTGGCTGTTCGACGCGCGTGCCGGCGAGCGCTACCGCGGTGAAGTGGAACCGCTGGACCGCGTCGCCGGCCACGTCCCCGGCGCGCTCAACCGCCCGCTCGCACTCAACCTGCGCGATGGCCGCTTCCGCCCGGCGGCGGAACTGCGCGCGGAACTGGAACCGCTGCTGGGCACGCATGCGCCCGGCGAGGCGGTGATGATGTGCGGCTCCGGCGTCACCGCCTGCCACCTGCTGCTGGCCTTCGAAGTGGCCGGCCTGGGCGGTGCGCGGGTGTTCGCCGATTCGTGGAGCGGCTGGTCGTCCGATCCCGCGCGCCCGGTGGCGCGATCGTAGGAGCGCACCTTGGTGCGCGATGAAGCTTTCCCGGTGAAGCATCATCGCGCACCAAGGTGCGCTCCTACATGCGCTGCAATGGCACCGCCGCCAGCACGTCCTCCCACGGGAACCGCGGCCCCGGGTCGCGCTTGCGCTGCACCCGCAGCGCCGGGTCGTCGCTGGCCGGCACCTGCTCGACATCCAGTTCCTCGTGGCCGGCGATCCAGCGCAGCGACGGCAACCGTGCCGGCAGCCAGCGCAGCAGCGCGACCAATGCATCGGTCTGCGCGCGCGGATAGGGTTCGTCCATCGCCTGGTGGCGCGAATCCAGCCAGTGCGGGTAGCGGCCGCGGTTGACCAGTTCGATGCCGAGCGAGCGCGGGTTGATGCCGCGCACGTGGTGGGCCACGCGCAGCACGTCCACGTACTGGTGGATGCTGCCGTCGCGGTCGATGTAGTAATGGCCGCTGTTGCCGGTGCCGCTGTCGTAGAGCACGCGCTCGCCGTATTCGCGCGCCGTCGCCAGGTCCGGCAGCTCGGTGCAGTGGATCACCACCAGGTCGATTGCCGCCGGCTCGCGCAATGGCAGCAGCGGTTCGTAGGGCAGGGGCGCGGCGTGGATGGCGGGCATGGCGGGCATCGGGCGATGCTAGCATTGCGCCCCCGAGTGCTTCTGCCCGAATACCTGCGATGAACCGCGGCCACTGCATCCTTTCCCACGGTTTCGAAAGCGGCCCCGATGCGACCAAGGTCACCGCGCTGGCCGAGGTGGCGCAGCGGCTGGGCTGGAGCCACGAACGCCCGGACTACACCGACCTGGACGCGCGCCGCGAGGTCAGCGAAGTCGGCGACGTGCCCGCGCGCCTGCAACGCCTGATTCAGCGGGCGGGCGAAGCCGCGCGGCAGGGCCCGGTAGTGCTGGCCGGCTCCAGCCTCGGCGCCTACGTCTCGGCGATCGCCTCGCTGCACGTGCCGGTGCGCGCGCTGTTCCTGATGGTGCCGCCGACGAAGATGGGACCGATGCCGGCGCTGGACGCGGCAGCGGTGCCGACCGGCGTCGTCCATGCCTGGCACGACGAACTGATCGCGCCGGCCGAGGTCATCGGCTGGGCGCGGGCGCGCGCGGCACGGCTGCTGCTGGTCGATGACGGCCACCGGCTGGAGAATCACGTCGAGGCCTCGGCCCGCGAATTCGAGGCGCTGCTCCAGACCTTGTAGATGCGGGGCTTGCCCCCGCATGAAGCTTTCCCGGTGAAGCCCCATGCGGCGGGGCCCGCAGGAACCACACGGGTAGGTCGGGGCCATGCCCCCGACGCGTGATGCCGGATATGCAGGGCGCCGGGGGGGGGTTCACCCCCGCTAGCACGGACACTTCAGTTAGGCCCCATGATGGGGCAGGAGGAGTGTCATGCCACAGCGGAAAAAATACAGCGAAGAGTTCAAGCGTGAGGCCGTCGGCCTGACCC
>Ga0182740_1001134_pt1 | contig 19334 bp, 18 predicted proteins | sample eDN5th37CKraftBY_FD_128872 | JGI IMG/M metagenome (GOLD analysis project Ga0182740, IMG submission 128872) | Enriched backyard soil microbial communities from Emeryville, California, USA - eDNA 5th pass 37_C Kraft BY (version 2) (version 2) | ecosystem: Environmental > Terrestrial > Soil >...
AGTTCAACGAGCGGCTGCGCGCTGCCGTCCGCGGCAACGCCGGTGCGGAACATGCGGCCGGTCGTCACGCTTGTGAGGTAGAGGCGTCCGTCGTCGTCGAAGGCGATCCCGTCGAGCCCGGCCAGCCGAGGATCGGCGAGCCAGACATCGGCGGTCTTGGCGTCTTTGCGAACCCGGAGGATCGAGCCGCGCAGCGTCTCCGCGATATAGGCGGTGCCGTCGGGCGCGACCGCGAAATCGTTACACAGCGACTGCGATCCGCCGGGCAGCGGGTGGGTCGCGACGGCCGCGCCGCTGGCGAGATCGAAGGTGCGGACGGCGGCCGCGCGATCGCGGGCTTCGGCCGGATCGCCGCGCCGGCCGACCGAACAGACGTAGAGCAGGCCGTGCGCATCGTCGGCATAGACGCCAAGCACCGATACGAGTCCGCTTCGGGCCGGGTCGATAAAGACGGCGGCGGCCGCGTCGCCGGGCCGCGCGCGCCAGACCGTTCCGTTGCCCGCGCTGCCCACGATCAGCGTGCCGTCGCGGGTGGCGGTGATGCTTTCGGGAAAGACCTGCGCCTGCGGGATCGCGATGTCGGCCGGCACCGATGCCGCGCCCCCCAACAGGCCCGCCGCCAGAATGCTCAATGCCGCTGTCGCTCTACGCATCGGTGTGTCCTAATGATCCGTTGTCAGGCGGGGGTGAATCCCATCCGCAGATTGTCATAGCGGAAAGTCAGAATCCGCGCACTCCATGGGGTGGCGGCGGCCGCGCGCCACGCCGCGCTCTGCACCACGTCGAGGTTGCGCAGATGGTAGACCGCCGCATAATGAGGCTGGCCGGCGTCGCTGCGGAACCGCCGCGCCGCCAGCACGCCGTCCACGGCACGGAATCGTGGCGCGTGTTCGGTATCGTACCAGGCGTTGAACTCGTCCTCGTGCGCGGCGTCGATATTCATCCAATTCACGAGCAGGCCGCCGGCGCCCGCCGGCGCCGGTTCCTCGCCCGGCAGAATCTGGCGGCCGGACCAGCGCCAGATTTCCGTATCCCCGGCAGGATCGGCTTTGGCGATGCTGTCGCTCAGCAGCAGATGGCGGGGCGCGCCCGGCGGCGGGGCGCCCGGCCGGCCCGAGAGGCGCTGGCCCACCCAGAGCGCGGGGGCGAGCGCGGCACCGGGCAGGGACAGCCCATCCGCGCCGCCGCCGGGCGCGCCCATCGCGAAGACGAGGTAAAGGCTCAAGCGAACGCCTTGTTGTAGATCCGCCGGGTGTTGCCCTCGAAGATCTTGGCCCGGTCCTCGGCGGTGAGGAAATCGATGCTTTCGATCACCGGCTTCAGGTCGTCGAGATCATGGTCGCCATGCGGATGGCGGACCGATCCGGTGCCCGGCCGCTCGGTGCCGAACAGGCAATTGTCCGGGCCGACGATACGGAACAGAAGTTCGAGCCCTTCCTTCGAGTAGAGGCAGGTGTCGAAATAGAGTTGGCGCAACTCCTGATCGAAATCGCGTCCGCGCCGCCATGCGCCGGCCCGGAAGCGGCCGATCTGGTAGGGGATCGCACCGCCGCCATGCGAGATGACGATCTTCAGGGTCGGGAAATCCTTGAACACGGTCGACTGGAGCAGCGACATCACGGCGATGCTGCCTTCGTTGATGAACTTCAGCGTGTAGCTTTCGCGCGGGTGGCAGCAGCCGGCCGAATGGATCAGCGCCGGCACGTCCAGCTCAACCAGCTTTTCATAGATCGGATACCAGAAACGGTCGCCGAGCCCGGGCGGGGGCAGCGCGTCGCCTTCGGTGGGATCGGGATTGAGGATGCAGCCGACGAAGCCCAGTTCGTTCACGCAGCGCTCCAGTTCCTCGACGCAATTGGCGGGGCTCTCGCCCCGGAACTGGGGCAGGCCGGCGACGCCTTTCAGCCGGTCCGGGAACATCTGGACCTGCTGATGGATCAGGTTGTTGCAGTAGCGCGCCCAGTAGAGCGGCACGCCCGCCGGCCCGAGCGAATGCATCTGGAGATAGGGGCGGGGCGACAGGAACTGCACGTCCGTTCCCACCTGATCCATCTTGGCGAGCAGGCCGCGTGCCGTCTTCTCCGCGGCTTCGGGCGCGGGCAGTTTCGGGGTTTGCGGCGGATTGTTGCGGGCGCCGGTCAGCGGCGCCATCTTGGCGTAATTCGCCTCGGTCATCACTACATGGGCATGGGCGTCGATAATCATGTCGTTTCCTTTGCTACCGCCAGCGCGTCGAGTTGGATGAGGACCGCGCCGCGCAGCGTCGCGATCTGCGTATGGCGCGCCGGCCGGTGGGCCGGATCGGGAAAATGCTGGAGCCAGACGGCGTTGATCGCATCGCGCGCGCCGCTGTCGCGGACATAGAAGGTGATCTTGACGACGTCGCCGAGGTCCATGCCGGCTTCCGCCAGCACCAGCGTCAGGTTCGTGAAGCAGTTGGCGACCTGGCCGGCGACGTCATCGGGCATCACCCGGGTTGCGCCGTCGCGGCCCATGATGCCCGAGGTGGCAAGGATCGGGCCGATTCGGCAGGCCAGCGGAATCGGCTGGGGATGGCCGATCGAATCGATGTTGATGCTGTGCTGGCGCATGGTGTCCTCCCGGTCAGTGCCACTCGGCGAAGCAGACGCCCGTGCCGGTGCCGGCGTCGGTACGGTAGCAGGGCAGATAGTCGGCGCTGGTAAGCGCGAGGTGTTCGCAGGCGCCGGCGGTCACGATCCAGTTGCGGATCTCCGAACTGCCGGAATTCAGTTTCGCCCGATCGAGCGAAGTCAGCGCGGCGACATCCTTCGACCGCATCGCCTCGATCAGGCCGCGGTCGAGATCCTCGTCGACGGTGAAGTGGCTGAGCCCGCCCGAGGCGATGATGCCGACGGCAATGTCGCGCGGGCAGGAGTCCACCGCCGCCCGGATCGCCCGGCCGAGCGCATAGCAGCGGCGCGGCGTCGGCTGGTTGGGCGGGTAATAGGTGTTGAGCGCCACCGGTACGATCGGCAGCGGGTTGCGTTCGTCCATCAGCCGGCGATGGATGAAGCCGAAGGCGTGGCCTTCACCTTGGCCGTCGAGCAGCCGGTTCGACGTGGCGATGTCGAATTCGTCGTCGACCAGACAGGCGATCAGGTGACGCGCGAGATCGGCGTCCACCGGGAAGTGGGCCTCGCCCTCGTCGAGATAATAGCCGCCGCGCGCGCGTTGCCACCAGCCGAGCGGGTTGGGGTTGTTCTTGTGGCGCGGATTGTTGCGGATCGTCTCGCCATAATAAACGAGGATGCTGGGCAGGTTGTCCGAATGATAGAGTTCGTTCTGATCGTCCCCGATCACGATCAGCGTGTCGATCCCGGAGGCTGCGATCGCGTTCCGGATCCGCTCGACGCCGGCCTGCGCGGCGCGAAAGCGCGCGTCGAGCATGGCGGGCGCGATCTGTTCGATGACGGTGGCGTCGGCGGTCTCGCGCAGGTCGGCGAACGAGGTCGGCCGGCCGGCCTTGTCGAGGAACGTGCCGGTCGCATCGCGCTCGGCGAATTTCGCCCAGTCCTCCGGCTCGGTGTTGAGCATCGGGGTGTGCGACGATCCGAAACCGTGGGTAAGCCGTGCCATCACTCGATTCCCATCATCATGCCGGGACCCGGGCCGGATCGCGCAGCCGGCCGACAAGGAAGATGCTGACGCCCGCTACCGCCGCGATCAGCGCCAGCGCCACATAGAGCAGCAACAGTCCGCTTCCCGCGCCGAGCGCGATGCCGCCCATCAGCGGGCCGGCGATCGCCCCGAAGCGGCCGAAACCCACCACGAAGCCGACGCCGGAACTGCGCATCGCCGGCGGATAGTAGCGGGTGGCGTTGATCATCATGCCGCTGAACGCGCCTTGCGCGAAGAAGCTGACGATGGGGGCGATCATCAGCATCGCGTAGGGGCTGTTGGCGTTGAGCCCGAACAGCAGGAACGCGGCGGCGGCGCCCGCGAAGTAGATCGTGGTCAGCCGGATCGCGCCGACCGATGCCGAGAAATAGCCCATCGACAGGTTGCCGAATATCGAGGCGATGCTGGTGAACGTTCCCGCCAGCAGCGCAAGCCGGATCGGCAGGCCGGCATCGTCGAGCACCTTGGGCGTCCAGCTGAGATGGTAATAGCTGACGATCGAATAGCTGAGCGCCGTCAGCCATAGCAGCGCGCTCCCCGCGATCATGCCCGGCCCGACCAGATCGGCGATGCGTACCCGGGCGCGCCCCGCGCCGGCGGCCGCCGGCAGCGCGGCGAGCGGGGGGTGCCCGAGGCGCCGCCGGAGCCGGTTCACCCGCTCCAGCGCGTGCGGCGGCTGCGCGCTGAGCAGGAATTGCATCGATTCGGGTAGCCACAGGAAGACGGAGGCGAGAACGGCGAGGTTGAACAGACCGCTGACGAGAAACAGAATCTCCCAGCCATGATCGGCCACGAACCAGAAGCCGACCTGGGAGGCGGCGACGACACCGAGTGAGTAGCATAAGTGCATGATAGAAAGAAAGAAATTTCCCCATTTACGGTTCGAATATTCGATGACCAGCACGTTGAGGTTGGCCAGCAGCGAGCCGACGCCGATGCCGGTCAGGAAACGCAGCACGAGCAGTTCGTTGACGCTGCCGACGAACGCGCTCAGCATTGCCGCCGCCCCGTTCAGACCGAGGCCGAGCAATAGGATATTCCGCCGGCCGAACCGGTCCGCCTGCGGCGCCACGACGAACGCGCCCACCGCCATGCCGATCGCGGTGACGGCGAACAACGTGCCGAGCATTTCCGGGGTAACGGCCCAGGCCCGGCTGATCACTGGCGCGGCCTGGACCAACGCCGCGAAATCGAGCCCGTCGGTGACGTTGATGATGCAGCAGAGCAGGACGATGGCAATCGCGAAAGCGTTCATCGGGACGTCCGCGCCCGGCCCTTCCGCGTCAACTCCCTTCGCCATCCTCTTCTCCCGATCCACCGCTGGCTGTTACCACCTGAAAGTTCATAATCATAGTCTATATAACTAAACCAGCAAAAACGGCGGTGCCCGATCAGGCTTCGAGTTCGGTGCGAACCTCCGCGTCATGCTCGCCGAGCCGGGGCGGCGGGCGCCGGTATTCGATCGGCGCGTTGCGAAACCGCATCGGGCTCGCCAGCATCGCGAGGCGGCCGGAGACCGGGTGGTCGAGATGGATGAGCATCTGGCGGTGCGCCACTTGCGGATCGGCCAGCACGTCAGGCAGCGTGTTGATCGGCGCGCACGGGACGCCGGCCGTGTCGAGGCGCGTCGCCCAGCCCTGCATGGTGTCGCCGGACAGGGCCGCGATCAGTTCGGGCATCAACTGGCCGAGGTTTCGCACCCGGTCGCCATTGGTGACGAAGCGTGGATCGTCGATCAGATCGGGCCGCCCGATCGCCTGACAGAAACGGGCATATTGCCCGTCGTTGCCGACGACGATCACGACATGGCCGTCGGCGCAGGGAAAGACGTCCTGCGGTTGGATGTTGGGATGGCGGTTGCCGGCGCGCTTCGGGGTCTTGCCTGAAACGAAATAATTCTGCGCCTGATTGCAGAGCGACCCGACCATCACGTCGAGCATGCCAATGTCGATATAGTCGCCCTCGCCAGTCTCGTCGCGGCGCGCGATCGCCGCGAGCAGCGCGATTGCGGCGTACATCCCGGTCATCAGGTCGATCACGGGCACGCCGACTTTCTGCGGGCCGGCGCCCGGAAAGCCGTCGGCTTCGCCGGTGACGCTCATCAGCCCGCCCATCGCCTGAATCATGAAATCATAAGCCGCCTGCGAAGCGCGCGGTCCGTCCTGACCGAAGCCGGTGATCGAGCAATACACGATGTCGGGCTTCACGGCTTTGAGCCCGGCATAATCCAGGCCGAATTTGGCCAGGCCGCCGGTCCGGTAATTTTCCAGCACGATGTCGGAGCGCGCCGCCAGCGCCTTCACCAGCGCCTGGCCCTCGGCGGTGGAGAGGTCCGCCTGGACCGAGCGCTTGCCGCGATTGCAGGCGAGGAAATAGCCGGCGTCGCCCCGGCCGCCGTCGGCACCCGAGAGGAAGGGGGGGCCCCAACTCCGGGTGTCGTCGCCGCTTTCGGGCCGCTCGACCTTAATCACGTCGGCGCCGAGATCGGCCAGGATCTGGCCGCAGAACGGGCCGGCGAGAATCCGGCTGAGATCGAGCACGCGCAAATGCGAAAGTGGTCCGGCCACGGCAATCCTTTCTGTAGATCAGTCCAGTACGAGACGATTCGCGGCTGCGCTGGGCCGGGCCTCGAAGCGATCATGCCAGCCCGCGAGCCCGTTCCGGCCGTCACGCCATGCGAGATCGGGAAAGCGCAGATCGAGATAGGCCAGCGCCGCTCCGGCCGCGATCTGGCCGAGATCGAGCGCCTCGGGCCATTGCGCCGCTTCCGCCGCCAGCGCGTCGAGCGCGGTCCGCGCCTTGAGGGCGTAAGCGGCATGGAAGGCGGTGCTTTGCTGCGCCGGTGGGCGGATGCGCTCCTGGCGCCAGAGCAAAATGGCATCGAGCATGCCGTCCGCGAGCGCCTGACGACGCAGCACGTCGAACCGCGCCCGGCCGGCTCGGGGAAGCAGCGCCGGCGTGGGCCGGATGATCGTCAGATACTCGCAGATCACGGCGGAATCGTAGAGGATCGAGCCGTCGTCCAGTTCGAGCATCGGGATCGTGCCCAGCGGATGGCGTTGCAGATAAGCCGGGTCAGGGCGCAGCCGGTCGGCGACCGTGCGTCGCCGCTCGACCTGCGAGGTGAGGCCGCATTCGTCGAGCACGATCACCACCTTGCGTACGAACGGCGATTTCGGGCTCCAGTGCAGCAGGACGGGTTGCGGCAGGCCGATCAGCCCGGCATCCTGCGTCCAGCCAAGGGGGTTCGCACCTGTATCGCATCCGGGCATTGAACTATTACACTGTCCTTTTGGGTGTTTGTCAAAGGGGGCGTGGACGCTGGCGCCGCCGCGGATGATGCGCGTTTGCTCAAATTCGATTGACTGTTATATACCGCTAATGCGCCCAGAAACGGAAAAAACGGCTGGTCCCCTCGATACGGATGGAACCGGGATTCCTCGCTACCTTCAGCTGAGCACCCTGTTCCGGCGCATGATCGCCTCGGGCGAATGGCAGGTCGGCGCGCAGATTCCCACCGTGGAGGAACTGGCCGCCGAATATGGCGTGGCGCGCGCGACGGTCCGGCAGGCGCTCGGCATCCTCAACAACGAGGGGCTGATCGAGCGCTATCGCGCCAAGGGGACGTTCGTGACCTATCGCCCCCAGGAGCAGCTCTGGTGCGAGGTCAAGACCGACTGGTCGGGGCTTTTGCGTTCGCGTTCCGGCGCGACCATCGAGCTGCTGTCCGAGGAGACCGGCCAGCAGCCGCCCTCCATCATCCAGACCGAGGGCGAACGCGCGCGCAGCTATCGCCGGTTTCGCCGCCGCCACTGGCGCGAGGGCAAGCCTTTCCTGCTCGCCGATACCTATCTCGATGAGGCGCTGTGCAAGCGCGTCTCGCCCGAGGATCTGGAGGCGAAGACCGCGCTCCGCCTGGTCGCGGACATCCGGGGCCTGAAGATCGCCGGCGCCAGCCAGACACTGACGATCGGCGCGGCCGATGTCCTCACCGCCAAAGGCCTCCAGATTCCGCTCAACACGCCGGTTGCCTATGTCCACCGCGCGGTTGTCAGCGACACCGGGCGGCTGGTGATGGTGTCCGAGGGCACCTATCGCGGCGATGTCGTCCGGCTGGATGTCAAGCTGAAGTAGCGTCCGTCCGCATCGGCTGCGCCTGCCGCGCGGCGAGCAGCCGAAATTATTGTCGACATAGCTCATAAAGATGACTTATAAGATTTTTGCCGCGGCCAACGGGGGTTGTTCGGGGCAGAAGAGACATGTGCTGCGCCCGATGGTGGAGAGGGTAGTGCCGCGTATTCCGTTTCCTGACCTTGCAACGATGAATCCGGCCCAGCGCGCGGTCCACGACGCGATCGTGAACGGGCCGCGCGGGCTGCTGGCGGGGCCGCTTCGGGCGGCGCTGCATAATCCCGAGCTGGCTGACAAATGGCAGCAGTTCGGCGCGCTGCTGCGCTACCGCACCTCGCTCGCCAAGCGCCATAGCGAACTGGCGATACTGGTGACGGCGCGCGCCTGGAATTGCTCGTTCGAATGGTTCCAGCACGAGCCGCATGCGCTCGCGGCGGGGCTGCCGCCGGCGCTTCTGGATGCCTTGCGCGCAGGTGCCCGGCCGACCTTCATCGATCCCGCCGACGAGGCGATCTACGATTATGCCAGCCAGCTCCAGCGGGACCGGACCGTCACCGACGAGGCGCATCGCGCCGTCAAGGCGATCTACGGGGTGACCGGGACGGTCGAGCTGACGGCGTTGATCGGCTACTACACGCTCGTCGCGATGACGCTCAACGCCCATGCTTTCGACCTGCCGGCAGGCGCGGACGATCCCTTCGGGGGACCGGCGGCGATGCCGCCGGAACCGGCCGAAATCGGGCCATCCATCGAATAAGCCATGCGAGGAAGCTCATGCTGAGCGAGGAGAAGAATCGGCAGCTGACCCAGGTCGGCCCCGGCACCCCGATGGGTGCCTTGCTGCGCCGCTATTGGCTGCCGATCGCCGCCGAGGGCGAACTTGACGACAAGCCGGTCAAGGCGGTTCGGCTGCTAGGGGAGGATCTCGTCCTCTACCGCGACCTGGGCGGCAAGCTTGGCCTGACCGATCGCCATTGCCCCCATCGCCGCGCCGATTTGTCCTACGGCTTCGTCGAGCAATGCGGCCTGCGCTGCAACTATCATGGCTGGCTGTTCGACGAGCAGGGTGCTTGCCTCGAGCAGCCCTATGAGGATGTGGTGCTGGGCAACGTCCGTGGCCGGGTGACGATCACGGCCTATCCGGTACGCGCGCTCGGCGGGCTGATCTGGGCCTATCTCGGCCCGGACCCGGCGCCAGAGCTGCCCGAATATGAGGCGTTCAACTGGCCGAACGGTTTCCGCCAGGTCATCCTCTCGCATATCCCCTGCAACTGGGCGCAATGTCAGGAAAATTCGATTGATCCGGTCCATTTCGAGTGGATGCACGCGAACTGGAGCGTTCGCCTCAAGGGCGCGAACGGCCCTTATGGCCCGCGTCACCTCAGGATCGGGTTCGACGAGTTCGAGCATGGCTTCCTCTACAAACGGATTCGAGAGGATACCGACGAGAAGCACGACCTCTGGGCGGTCGGGCGCGCGATGATCTGGCCGATCGGCATTTTCCTTGGCGATCATTTCGAGTGGCGGGTGCCGGTCCATGACGAGAACACGCTGTCGATCGCATGGTCGTTCCAGCGCATGCCGCTGGAGAGCGAGCCGTTCGTTCAGGCGCGTATCCCCTATTGGTACGGCCCTATCGTCGACGAGGCGGGAACCTGGATTTCCAGCCACGTCATGAACCAGGACTTCATCGCCTGGGTCGGGCAGGGGCGGATCGCGGATCGCACCCGGGAGCGGCTCGGTCGCAGCGATCTCGGCGTCGGCATGATGCGTCGCCAGTTGTTCGCTGATATGGAGACGGTGGCGCGCGGCGGGGATCCGAAGGGCATCATCCGCGATCCGGCGGCGGCGAAGGACGTCCGGTTGCCGCTGGTCCATGCCGACCGCTACCGCACCGGCATGGCGCGCCGGGATTTGCTTGCTCACCCCGTGCTCGGGCGCCATCTCAAAGGCTACCCCTATCAATTTGGCCAGCCGCCCGAGTTGCTCGAAGAAATCTGGCGCGCGGCGGGTGTGACGCGCGCACAACTCGGCCTGGAGCAGGCTAAAGCCCCGGTGGAACAAACCGGATGAAGCGCGAGGCATGATGGGATGAAACTCCACTGGTCGCCGAGTGCGCCGTTTGTGCGCAAGGTTATGGTCTGCGCCCACGCCGTGGGGGTGGCCGATCGCCTCGAATTGGTCCGCAGCCGGGTTGGCCCGGCCCGGCTCAATGCCGACCTGATGGCGGACAATCCGCTCAACAAGATTCCGACCCTGATCACCGACGCCGGCGAGAGCCTCTATGATTCGCGGGTGATCTGCGAATATCTCGATGCGCTGGCAGGCGGGGGAATCCTGTTCCCCGTCGATGCTACGGAGCGCTGGCGGGCGCTGACCTGGCAGAGCCTTGCGGACGGGATGGTCGATATCGCCATATTGCGCCGCGATGAAGCGTTTCGCGGCGAGGGTCATCGCTCGCCCGCCCATCGTCAGGCCTATGCGGCCAAGATGGCGGCGGCGCTCGACCGCATGGAGGCCGAGGTGCCGCTGCTTGCCGGAGCCGGTCTGACGATCGGCACGATCGCGGTCGGTGTCGCGCTGGCCTATCTCGATTTCCGTCCGCCGGGCGAGGCGTGGCGCGATGGGCGGCCGGCGCTGGCGGCGTGGGAAGCCGCGTTCGCAAATCAGCCGGTGATGCGCGCTGCGCCTTTCGCCGATGAAGGCGGCGGGCCGAAGAAATTCGCGTTCTACACGGCGGAATAGGCCAGCAGACGCGCTACCCCGTAAAGCCGTAGAGCGCGGCGGGATTGTCGACGAAAATCTTGCGGCGCAGCGTGTCGTCCGGTGTCCAGGTATCGAACAGGTCGATCAGGCGGCCGGGGTCGGGCCGGTTTTCCATGTTCACCAGCGGCCAGTCCGTCCCCCACAGCAGCCGGTCGCTATTGGCCGCCACGAAGGCGTCGTGAAACGGACGCGCGTCGGCATAGGCCGGCGGCTGCGCGGACCGGCGAATCGCGGTGAGCTTGATCCAGATCCGGCCCTCGCGCAGCGGGCCGAGTATCGCGTCGAGCCGGGGGTCGTCGGCCGCGACCGTCGAGGGCCCGGCCGCCGCCATATGGTCGAGCACCAGCGGGACGCCGAGCGCGAGTAACCGCGGCATCCAGTCCGCATAGGTTTCGGTTTTGGCGAACAACTGCGCGTGGAGGCCGTGTTCGCGCATCGCCGGCGCCAGCCGTTCGAGTTCGGCGAAGCCGCTCGATCCTTTCGGCCGGCCGGCATAGCGTTGCGAGATCAGTTCGACGAAGCGGAGACCGGCGATGCCGCCGGCGGCGAGCGCGGCGAGGCGTCGGCCGTCCGCGTCACCATCGGCCACGCCGATCGCGCGACGGGCGGCCGGGTCGCGCGCCACGGCGTCGATGATGCAGCGATTGTCGTCGCCATAGGCGGTCGGCTGGACGATTACGGCGCGTCGGAAGCCGAGGGCATCCAGCATCGCCTGATGCGCGTCGGCGTCCGCTTCCGGCGGCGTGTAGCTGCGGACCTCGCCCAACGGAAACCGCGCATAGGGGCCGAAAACATGGGCATGAGCGTCGCATGCGTCGGCGGGAAGCGGTTTAGCCGGCCGGGAGACGAAGGGGAGGTGAGCGGCCATCGGAGTTCCTTGTTTAGGAACATTCTATAAACCAATAGATAGGATTATTTCAATACGCGCCGTTAAGCGGAATTGAGGTTGGTAGCTTCCCGGCATGACGCGCGTGGACGTCCACGTGCGTCATGCCGGGGTTTCAGTCGCCTAGGTTCGGGCTGTTGGGATCGAGAAGAGTTTTTCCGCGTTCTTGTGCAGGATCAACGCGCGATTCTCTTCCGAGATGTCCACGCTGTTGATGAAATCGACCGCGGGCTTCATCGGTTGATACGGGTAATCTATCGCCCACAATACGCGATCAGCGCCAAGGACATCGATCGAATATTTGAGAGCCGGCCCGTGTTCGACGCCGCTATTGGTGATGAAGAAGTTCCTCTTCATGATTTCCGAGGGCTTGAGTTTCGACGCATAGCTGTCGCGCCGGCGCTCGTACCAGTAATCGGTCCGCCACAGGTGGAACGGCAGGTTTTCGCCCATATGGCCGATGACGATCTTCAGTTTGGGGAAGCGATCGAACACGCCGTTGAGCATCATACGAACCGCATGGCTGCCGGTTTCGACGGCAAAACCCCAGATCGCCGCCTGCATATGGTTTCCGCCGATAACATGGCTCCATCCGTCCGAAGGCGCGCGCGGGTGAATGTAGATCGGCCGGTCGAGCGCCTCGGCGGCCTCGAGGATCGGCCAGAATTTGGGATCGTCGAGATACTCGTTGTGGGTATGCGAATTGACAACGAAGCCGTGCAGCTTGAGCTCGTTGATGGCCCGCTCCATCTCCTTGGCGGCAGCGGCGGGATCCTGCGGCGCGAAGCTGGCCAGCCCCCCGAACCGGGTGGGGCGTGCGCGGACGATTTCGGCGAGCCGGTCGTTTGCCAGTCGGGCCAGGTCCACGGCCGGGCCTTTGCGGAACAACTGCACGCCGGGCGAGGTCAGCGACAGGATCTGCATATCCACGCCGAGACGGTCCATTTCCGCCAGCCGGGCCTCGGTATCCATCAGATTTTTCGACGTGGCGCCTTGGGATTTCGACCCGGCGGTATCGATCATTTGCGCATCGAGATTGTCCCACTCGCCGGTAGCGAGGGCGGCCAGCGCGTCGAGATGCTCGGGAATCGACCAGGCTTCCTCAATGGCGATCCGCCGGTGTCGGGCCGTGGCGCCCTTCCCGGAGGCCGCCTGCGCCGCTTGCGGCACCGCCGCGGCCGCGCTCACGAGCGCTGCGCCGGCTACCATGAAATCGCGTCGATCCATCGACATAATAATACCCTCCTGTCCAGTCTATGATTCTTGTCACGTGATCCTGAAAACGCGCTCCGCGTTACGGAAGTATATTGCTTCACGATCTGCTTCGGAGATCGGGGCGGCGTCCATCGCATCAACCGCGATCTGGTTGAATTCGTAGGGATAATCGACAGCCCACAAGATTTTATCGGCCCCCAGCTTCTCGATACAATATTTGAGGGGGAGGTGATCAGTGACGCCGCTGGTCGTTATATAGAAGTTATCGAGGAAATACTCGCTCGGCTTGCGCTTGATCGGCGCGTGTTCGCGGTTGTGCCGGGTGTCTGACCGGCCAAGGTGGAACGGCACATTCTCGCCCATATGGCCGATGATGATCTTCAGCCTGGGGAATCTGTCGAACACACCGCCGAGAATGAGCCGCATCGCGTGCAATCCGACCTCCGCCTGGAAACCCCACACAGCGAATTCCAGGCCGTACTTGCCGTAAGCGCTTGTCATCGCGTCCGAAGGCGAGCGCGGGTGGATATAGATCGGCCGGTCCAGCGCTTCAGCGGCCTCGAGGATCGGCCAATATTTGGCATCGTCCAGATATTCGCCGTTGGTGTGGGAATTGCAGATGAATCCGTTCAGGCCGAGCCGGCTTATCGCCCGCTCCATTTCCTTGACAGCCTGCTTGGGGGCTTGCGGCGTGAAGGTCGCCAGACCCGCATAGCGGCCCTTATATTTGCGGATATGTTCCGCGAGCCGGTCGTTGGCATCTTCCGCGATCGCAACACCGAGATCGGCATCGAACATCTGCACGCCCGGCGAGGTGAGCGACAGCACCTGCATTGCGATGCCGGATTGATCCATCAGCCGGAGGCGGTCGCCTTCCAGCGAGAGATGGGAGATCATCGGCGAATCGATGGTCCGCGATCGCCAGAGGCCGAGATCGAGGCTAGGCCAGCTGCTGTCGGCCAAGGCCAGCATCGCCTTGGTCTGCGCGGGGGTCGTGAAGGCTTCTTCGGTGGCGATCCGCCGTCGCGTGGTTGGCGTGGCCGGTCTGGCGGCGTTGCCGGCTCCGGCTTGCGCCAGCCCCGACAAAGCAAGCGAACTCCCGACTACGAAATGCCTCCGATCCACTTCCACGCTATTTCTCCTACCGTCGCGCCACGACGAAATATTTGAATTTATTCTGTATCTAAAGGGGTGCTGCGGCGGACCCGTGTCCGCCGCAGCAGTTGAGATAATGGCGCGTCAGAAAGATTTCTTTACGGTGACGTACCATTCGCGCGGCCGTCCGGGCTGACCGGTGTAGATATAGGATCCAGCCTGGATGAACTTATTATAATAATAGAACTTATTGAATATGTTGGTCACACCGACCGAGAGCGATAAATCCTCGTCGGAGGTCATATATGTCAGACGGCCGTTGACCAGCGCATAGCCCTTTTGAGCAGCGCGCTCGTCATTGGTGTATTCGTTATAGACCTTTGACTGGTAATTGAGGTCGAGGCGGGGCGCCAGCGACCCGGCATCGCCGAGATCGAAATTATACTGGACACCCGCGCTGAACTTCCAGTCGGGCGTGCCCGGCGATTTGCTTGCCAGTGTCGGGCCGCCGGCGACACCGGCCGCCGCACCGAGATCGGTGATTTTGAAATCGGTGTAGCTTCCCGAGGCGTCGATCAGCAGGCCCTCGACGGCACGGATCTGAAGTTCCGCTTCGATGCCCTGAACCACGGCCTTACCCGCGTTCGAGATGACGATGCTGGGGGCGCCGTCATTGTCGACACTGCGCGCGGAAAGCTGCAGGTTGGTATAATCGCTGCGATACGCCGCCACGTTGAAGCGGGCGAGCCGATCGAACAATTCGGTCTTTAGGCCGATTTCATAAGCCTTAAGCGTTTCCGGCCCAAAGGGAACGGCCGTCGCCGGGGTGAACGGTCGTGGATTGATGCCGCCACCTTTGAAGCCCGTCGAATATTGCGCATAGGCCATGATATCGTCGGTGATCTTGTAATCGATCGCTGCTTTATAGTCGAAGCGGTCATATTCGGTTTTCGGCGAGGTGAACGGACCGCCGGGGAAGAACGGTGTGCCGGCCGGCTGGTTGGTGCGATCGAACCGATAGGTTTTGTATTCGTCGCTATGCCGAAGCCCCAGCGTGACGTTGAGGCGGTCGGTCAGGTGGAAGACGCCGTGCGCGAAGAACGAGGTGTTGCGGGCGCGCACCGTATCGTTCTGATCGAACGCCGTCCCCGAGGCGGAAAGCGTGACGCTGCCCCCCATTCGGCTGTTGCTCTTGAAGTAGAAGCCGCCGACCGCCCAGTCCAGGAAGGTGCCGACGCTGCCCAGCAGCCGGACTTCCTGGGTGAACTGCCGGAACGAAACCGGCGTGTCGAGCAGCGTGACCGGCAGCGGGGAGTTATCGGCCTCCTGCGCGAAACGGCCGGTGTGTCGCTGCCAGGCGGTGATGGACCTCAGTTGGAGGTTGTCGGTGATATCCCACTGAATGTCGCCGGAGTAGGAATCCGAGTGGACGGTATTCGCCGACGGGATGATCTTGCCCAGGAACGAACTGGTCAGATCGCCGTAGGACACATAGGGGCTCGTGATGAACCTGGAATCGAACGGAATCCCGAAATTGGGGATGAGGGTATTGGTGTTGAAAGTGACCAGCGCCGGCGCACTCTCATTGATGTAGATGAGCGAATCCGCCGCGGCCTCCGAATTATCCCTCAAAATCTCGGCGGTGAGATTGATTTCAAGGTTGCTGACCGGCGTGAAGCGAAGCGCCGCGCGCCCGGCGTGAACCTCTTCGCCGCCCAGCGTTCCGATCTTGCAGCCGGGCTCCCCGGTCCGCTGCGGCAGATTGCCCGCCAGCGCCGGATTCGCGCATACGAAATCGATCCGATCCACATAACCAGAGCGGTTCTTGGACGACCCCGATACGCGCAAGGCAAGGATATCATCCACGATCGGGACGTTGATCATGCCACGCAGGTCTATCCGGTCGTAGCTGCCGTAGGTGCCCTCGACCGAGGCCTCAAATGCGTTCGACGGCTTCTTGGAGATCAGACGGACGGCGCCACCGATCGAGTTCTTGCCGAAGAGGGTTCCCTGCGGCCCGCGCAGGATTTCGACGCGCTCGAGATCGAGCAGGTCAAAGGTCGATCCGAACAGGCTCGCGTGATAGACGTCGTCGACATAAAAGCCGACTGCGGGTTCCAGCGCGAACTTGTAGTCGCTCTGACCGATGCCGCGAATATAGGCTTGGGTGGATTTGCCGTATCCGGCGCTGCCGAGCCGCAAGGTCACGCTGGGGGCGGACTGGCCGATCTCGGTCACGCTGGTGTAGCTGCGCGCCTGCATCATATCGGCGGACATGGCCGTGATGGCGAGGGGCTCGTTTTGTAGATTGTTTTGGCGGAACTGCGCAGTCACGACGATTTCATCGAGACCCCCGCGGCTGGAATGCGCGCTCGAAGCCGGCGTATCCGCGGCACCTTCGTTCGCCAGGGCATCAGCCGCCGCCATTGAAAGGGAGGAGGCGCTCACAGCCAAACAAGCAAAAGCCTTATAAAATCGCATAGAAAACCCTTTTTTATCCATAGCTGCGGGGCTGGATATCGCTATCCAGTCCGCAAATGTTGGAGCGACATGTTGGTTTAGGTGGTAATTCTACGAATTACGGCATGCCAAGCCGGGCTACTTGACCGCCATAGGAGCGATACAAGCGTGGCTTTTGAGCATGATTATAATAGCATTTGTTAGATTATCTTCTTTATTACTCCCCATTTCACCGGATCTTATTATTAATAAGTCAATTATTAGTTATGAAATCGGTTTCATAAAGCGCTATGCTGTATCTGTGAAGGGGAGGGCTGTCAAGCAGCGAGCTGCGCCCGCAGACGTGCGGGCCTGCCGACAAGCATTTGAAAAGGGATGAATCCGGTTCGGCCGGGCGGCCGGATGGTGCGGGCTCAGCTGCCCGGCTGCATGGCCGCGCCGCGCAGCGGTGCCGTCAACTGCTGTTCCGCTCGACCAGTGTAAAGCCGAGATCGATCTTCGGTTCGTCGACCGGCTCTCCCGCGAGGCGATGCATGGTCATATCGGCGGCGAGTCGCCCGATTCTTTCGGCGTCGATCCGGACCGTCGTCAACGCAGGTGCGAGGCCGGCCGCGAACGGGACGTCGCCGAAGCCGATCACGGCAAGATCGCGGGGCACGACGAGCCCGACGCGCTGCGCTTCGCCCATCACGCCATGCGCCACATAGTCGGAGACGCACAGAATACAGTCTGGCGGCCCGGCGGGGTCGTCGGCAAGTTCACGGAACGACGCGACGCCGTCGCGGAAATCACCGGGAAACTCGGTGGCAACGAAAGGCAGATTGCGAAGGCCGGCAGCATACAGCTTCCTGACGAGGCTATGCCGCGTCAACGCCGAGATGCCGCCCGTGCCCCAGACCAGGGCTGGTCGACGGTAGCCCTTGCGCAGCACCAGTTGGGCCAAGGCCGTGGCGACCTGATGGTAGGAATAGCCGACCGACATATCGATCGGGTTGTGCTGGACAGACCAGGCCTGGAGAAAAGGGATTCGAAGCTCGCGGATGCGGGCTCCGGTTTCCGGGGTAATCTCGATGCCGATTGCGATGACGGCGTCGGGCCGGCGCGCGAGCACCTGTGTCAGGGCCGCGTTGAACGTATCGTTGGTCCGCCCGCCGAAGCCGATCAGCACCTGTTGATTGTGCTCAGAAAACTGCTCGATGATCGTGCGGATCGTGGGTTCGAAGAGGGTCAGCGCCACAGAAGGGACGAACAAGGCGATCGAATGGCTGCGATGGGTAGCCAGGCTGCCGGCGAGGATGTTGGGTACGAAACTACTCCGCGCCATTGCCTCGCGGACCCGGGTGAGCGTTTCCTTCGCCAGCATGTCGGGTGCGTTGAACGCGCGGGACACAGTCGCCGGCGAGACGCCTGCCATGCGCGCAACATCGCGGATTGTGACGTTCTCCCTCGCCTTTCTCTGTTTCGTCACTGCAACCGACCTTTGTTGCGCGTTACGCCCGGTTAGTGGCCCGCGGGCCAGTCGCGGCGTTGCGCACAGAATATAGTCGCGCTCTATGGTTGAGGAGGATGTTTTTGGCGGAAACCGTGCCTGAACGGCGCAATCGTTCCACTATAACGGCACGGCTCGGCAGGATATGGTGGCGGGGACGCGAAGGAGGGAATGTTGGCGACGCTGTACGGTATCAGGAATTGCGACACGATGAAGAAGGCGCGGGCGTGGCTCGATGGGCGCGGCGTGGCCTATGAGTTCCACGATTACAAGGTGGCGGGGATCGACGCCGATCGGCTGACGCGCTGGTGCGACGAGCATGGCTGGGAGGTTGTGCTCAACCGGGCCGGAACCACGTTCCGCAAGTTGCCCGAGGCCGACCGGCAGGGGCTCGATACCGCGAAGGCGGTGGCACTGATGGTCGCCCAGCCGTCAATGATCAAGCGCCCGGTGCTCGACCTCGGCGACCGGCGGCTGGTCGGTTTCAAGCCGGAGGCTTACGAACGCGCCTTCGCCTGACGCGCGCCGTTCCCGACGCCTGCTATTCGCGCGGGACGAGGCGGATCTCGAACAGCGAGCGCCAATGCTTGCCGGTCACGAACAGCCGATCGCGCGTGCGATCGTAGGCGATGCCGTTGGCGACGCTGTCGATGCCGGGGGTGGCCGCCCGTTCGCGCAGGCCGCTCAGGTCGATCCAGCCCGTCACCCGGCCGCTGGCCGGGTCGATCCGGGCGATCAGGTCGGTCTGCCAGATATTGGCGAAAATCTCGCCCTTCACCCATTCGAGTTCGTTGATGTTGCGCAGCGGCTGGCCCTCGGCCGTCACCTCCAGCCGGCGGCGGACGGCGAGCGTCTCGGGATCGAGAAAGCGTAGCGTGGGCGTGCCGTCGCTCATCACCAGTTCGCGATCGTTGCGGGTCATGCCCCAGCCCTCGCCGGCGTAGCGAAACGTGCCGAGCGGCCGGAACCCCTCGAGCGACCAGCGAAAACCGATTCCGGTCTGCCAGGTCAGGCTGATGATCCGGTCGTTCCAGTCGATGATTCCTTCGCCGAACAGCTGCGGCGGGATCGCCACCCGCGCGACGACCGTGCCGGTCTCCAGCCGCACCTTGCGGATGTCCGAGCGGCCGACGAGGCCGGTGCTCTCGTAAAGAAAGCCGTCGCGGTAGAACAGGCCCTCGGTGAAGGCGCCGGGATCGTGCGGGAAGACGCGCTCGATCCGGTAGCCGGCAACCGGCAGTTCGGCCGCCGCCGGGCCGGGAGTGCAGGCCGCCAGCGCCGCGCAGACGGTCAGCGAGCAGGCGATCCGCGAGAAGAAGATGCGCATGGTCCCGTCCCCGTCAGTGCCTGCTGCGAACGGGTCCGGCTAAGCAGGCGCGGCGTGCGAGCGCAACCGCGTTCCTCATTTGCCCGTGGGTCGGCGGTCGGTTACGACATGTGCCATGTCCACCACATACACGATCGACACCTCGACCAGCCGGGCAACCCCGACGCCGGCGCCGATGAAGCGGCTCACGGTGCCGGCGATTCGCGGCCGCAAGGGTGGCGAGCCGCTGGTCGTCCTCACCGCCTATACGGTCCGCATGGCGCAACTGCTCGATCCGCATTGCGACATTCTCCTGGTCGGCGACTCGCTGGGGCAGGTGATCTATG
>Ga0182740_1001135_pt1 | contig 19327 bp, 19 predicted proteins | sample eDN5th37CKraftBY_FD_128872 | JGI IMG/M metagenome (GOLD analysis project Ga0182740, IMG submission 128872) | Enriched backyard soil microbial communities from Emeryville, California, USA - eDNA 5th pass 37_C Kraft BY (version 2) (version 2) | ecosystem: Environmental > Terrestrial > Soil >...
GGTCAGCGGCCGCAGGTTGCGGTCATAGTAGGGGTTGGGCAGGCAGCGCACGTCGAACACCAGGTCCGCATCGCGCGGCACGCCGCGCTTGTAGGCGAAGGACTCGAACGTCAGCACGAGCGGCGCGCGATCGGCCTTGATCAGGTCGCGGATCCAGACACGCAACTGGCCGGGCGTCAGGTCCGAGGTGTCGATGACGTGTTCCTGTTCGCGCAGCGGCGCGAGCAGTTCGCGTTCCAGCGCGATGCATTCGGTCAGTGTCGGGGCCGTGCCGCCGCGCTGCAGCCGATCGGTCAATGGGTGGCGGCGGCGAGACTCGGAATAGCGCTGCACCAGCGTCGCCGTGCTCGCGTCCAGGAAGACCACGCGCAGGCTGGTGCCCATGGCGCGCAGCGCGGTGACCACATCGGGGAGTTCGGCGAGTTCCCCGGGGGAACGGACGTCGATGGCGACCGCAACCCGCTCCATGCCGTCATCCCGGGCGTTCGCGATGAACTCGGTCAGGAACCGCACAGGCAGGTTGTCGACACAGGTATAGCTGGCGTCCTCAAGCATGCGCAGGGCGACGGACTTGCCTGAGCCTGAGATGCCGGTGACGAGGACGACTTTCAACATGGACATGATTGTGGCACGCTTTTCGAGGACGATGCCGGCGGGATGACATCTGATATGGCCGTAAACTGCCAATCTGCGCCTGTACCGGTTCGGCCCCCCTGGCGTAAGCTTGGGGCCGGATACTCGACAGATTCACATACGCGCCCCGCCGTCATGCGTTTCGGGGGAATGGAATTCGACCTAGATGTTAGCCTTCATTTCCTTTCGTAGTGTTTCACTGCCGCGTTTTTGGGCAATTTCCGTACTCGGGGCCGCTGCCGCCGTCTTTATGGCGAGGCCCGCACAGGCCCAGCAGCCACCTGAAACCTTGCGCCCGGACACCATGGCGGCCCGCGTGGCCGCCTGTACGGCCTGTCATGGCGTGCAGGGCAGGGCGGGCGCCGATGGCTACTATCCGCGCCTGGCCGGCAAGCCGCAGGAATACCTGTATCACCAGTTGCTCAACTTCCGCGACGACCGGCGCCAGTACCGACCGATGACGCACCTGCTGACAGGCCTGCCCGACGACTATCTGCGCGAGATGGCCGCCTATTTCTCCGATCAGCAAGTGCCCTATCCGCCGCCGACGCGGGCGGAGGTCTCCGCCGCCACGCTGCAAGCCGGACGCAAGCTGGCCCTGGATGGGGACGCCGCGCGCGGCCTGCCCGCCTGTGCCGCCTGTCATGGCGCCGCCTTGGGCGGCGTGCTGCCCGCCATCCCGGGCCTCCTGGGCTTGCCGCGTGACTACATCGGCTCGCAGATCGGCAGCTGGAAAAACGGCTTGCGCCGCGCGGCTGAACCGGACTGCATGGCGGACATCTCCAACAAACTCACTCCCGAGGATATCGGCGCATTGGCCGCATGGCTGTCCTCGCAACCCGTCGTCGAACCCTACGCGCCCCAAGCGGCGGATTCGATACGCCTGCCCGTCCAGTGCGGCAGTCAGGCACAACGGTAAGGGAGAGGACGGATGTCGCTCATGAAGAAAGTCCTGTCGGTCCTGTTGCTGCTTGTCGTCGCCGCCATTGGGGGGCTGTATTGGCTGGGCACGCGCGACGATGCCAGCACCGGTCCCGCCGCAGCGGCGGCCGACGCCGCGACGCTGGTCGAGCGCGGACGCTATCTCGCCTTGGCGGGCAACTGCATGGCCTGCCATACCAGCCGGGGAGGCAAGACGCTGGCAGGCGGCACGCCCATCCCCACGCCTTTTGGCACGGTGTACGGCCCGAACATCACGCCCGACGAGAAGACCGGCATTGGCGCGTGGACGGCCGATGATTTCTGGCAGGCGCTGCACAACGGCAAGTCGCGCGACGGCACGCTGCTGTATCCGGCCTTCCCCTACACGGAGTACACACGCGTGACCCGTGCCGATTCCGACGCGCTATATGCCTATCTGCGCACGGTGGCGCCCGTCAGCCAGCCCAACCGGCCGCCCGAGCTGGAGTTCCCCTACGACCAGCGGGCGTTGCTGGCGGCCTGGCGCGCGCTGTATTTCAAGCCGGGCGTGCAGGAAGCGGACGCGGGCAAATCCGTGCAATGGAATCGCGGGCGCTATCTGGTGGAAGGGCTGGGGCATTGCGCCGCTTGCCATACGCCCCGCAACAGCCTGGGGGCGCTGCGGTCGGCCGACACGCTGGCCGGGGGTGTGATCCCGGTGCTGGACTGGTACGCGCCGCCGCTCACCAATGATGTCGAAACCGGCATGGGGCGTTGGTCCGCCGAGGACATCGCCGCCTTGCTCAAGACCGGTATTTCCAAGCATTCCAGCGTCAGCGGGCCGATGGCAGAGGTGGTGCTGGGCAGCACGCAGCACCTCACCGATGCGGATGCGCTGGCCATTGGCGTCTACATCAAGTCCTTGCCCGCGACGGCGGCCTCGACGGAGCGCTCGCGCGCGGCCGTCGCGCCGGCGGCCATGGAACTGGGCGGCAAGATCTATCGGCAGCAATGCGTGCAATGCCATCAGCCAGCGGGCGAAGGCAGCGGCACGGCGTGGCCCGCGCTTGCCGGCAACCCGACCGTGACGGCGCCATCGCCCGTCAATGCCATCCGCATGGTGCTGGACGGTGGCTACGCCCCGGCTACGGCGGCGAATCCGCGGCCCCATGGCATGCCGCCATTCGGCCAGTTGCTGAACGATAGCGATATCTCGATGCTGGTCACCTACATCCGCAATAGCTGGGGCAATGAGGCTGGGGGAGTGACGGCGTTGGAGGTCAAGCGGGCTCGCGCCGCGTCCACGCTGAACTAGCGCGCTTTCAAGGCCTGCGCGCACGCCTCGCGCGCCAATTCGCCCAGCACGCGGATGGCGGCTTGCGTGGCGGTGTTCCAGGGGTGTCCGTAGTTCAGGCGCAGCGCGCTGCCGAACTGTCCGCTGGCCGAAAAAATCGGTCCCGGCGCTACGCTGATGCCGCGCGCCAGCGCCGCCCGGTGCAGCGTCAGCGCATCCACGGCGGCCGGCAGTTCCAGCCAGAGAAAGAATCCGCCCTGCGGCCGCGTCAAGCGGGTGCCGGCTGGAAACTCCTGGGCGATCGCCTCGGCCATGCGCTGTTGCTGGGTCTGCAGCGTTTCGCGCAGGCGGCGCAGATGGCGGTCATAGCCGCCTTGCTCCAGGTACTCGGCGATTGCGCCCTGGGCGGGGCCGGACGCCGACAGCGTCGACGCCAGCTTCAGGCGCTGCACGCGTTGCGTGTAGCGACCGGCCGAGGCCCAGCCGATGCGGTAGCCCGGCGCCAGGCACTTCGAAAATGACGAGCAATGCAACACCAATCCCTGTGTGTCATGGGCCTTTGCCGGCACGGGCCGCGCGGTCCCGAAGTACAGCTCGCCGTACACATCGTCCTCGATCAGCGGGATCGAGTGGCGCGCAAGCAATTGCACCAGCTGCCGCTTCTTTTCGTCGGGCATCAGAGTGCCCAGCGGATTCTGGAATTGCGTCATCAGCCAGCAAGCCTTGGGCGAATGGCGCTCGATGGCGATTTCCATGGCGTCCAGGTCGATGCCGGTGCGTGGATGGGTGGGCACTTCAAGCGCCTTCAGGCCATGGCGTTCGAGCGCCTGCAGCGCGCCATAGAAAGTGGGGGCCTCGACCATGACCGTATCGCCGGGCTGCGTGACCGCTTGCAGGCAAAGGTTCAGAGCTTCCAGCGCACCATTGGTGACGACGATGTCGCTGGCCGGGACATTGATTCCGCCAATCAGGTAGCGCAGCGCAATCTGGCGGCGCAGGCCGGGATTACCCGGCGCCAGGTCTTCCACGGTGTCCAGCGGGTCTTGGCGCTTGAGGTGCGCGGCCATGGCCTGGGCCAATCGCGGCAACGGGAATAGCAACGGGGAGGGGAAGGCGGAGCCCAGCGGTGTCACGTCGCGGTTGCGCACCGAGCCGAGGATATCGAAGATGCGTTCGCTGATTGCCAGCTCGGTCGATTCGCCGTCCGGGCTGGACGCGCCGGGCTCCGGAGGCAGGGAAGCGGCCGGCGTGTTGACGTAGTAGCCGGAACGCGGCTGCGCGCGGATCAGGCCGCGTGCTTCCAGCAGGTAATAGGCCTGGAACACCGTCGACGGGCTGAGCCCGCGCGCGGCGCACGCATCCCGCACCGAAGGGAGTTTGTCGCCTGCGCGCAGCACTCCGTCGCGGATCGACTTGGCGATCTCGGCGGCCAGGGTTTCATACAGGCTCAAGGTGCCGCCGGGCGACGCGCGCCTACTTGCTGCTTTGCAGGATCGCCATGGCCTGGCGTTCCATGAATTCACCCAGCGTATCGATACCGCGCAGCTTGAGGATCGTGTTGCGCACGGCGGCTTCCACCAGCACCGCCAGATTGCGGCCCGCAGCCACCTGCAGCATGACTTTGCGCACGGGCAGGCCAAGCATGTCCTGGGTGATGTCCTGCAGCGGCAGGCGCTCGAACTTGTCCTGCGCGGTGGCACGCACCAGGTGCACGATGAGCTTGAGGCGCATTTTTCGGCGCACCGAGGTTTCGCCGAAGATGGTGCGGATATCGAGCAGGCCCAGGCCGCGCACTTCCAGCAGGTTTTGCAGCAGCTGCGGACAGTGGCCTTCGATCATGTTCGGGGCGGTGCGCGAGAACTCCACGGCGTCGTCGGCCACCAGGCCGTGTCCGCGCGAGATCAGTTCCAGCGCGAGTTCGCTCTTGCCCAGGCCGGATTCGCCCGTGATCAGCACGCCCAGTCCCAGCACGTCCAGGAATACACCGTGCACGGTGGTGGTGGGCGCGAGCTTCTTGCCCAGGTAGATACGCAACAGGTCGATGAGCTGCGCGGCTGCCACCGGCGTGGACAGCAACGGCACCTGATGCTGGTCGCATTGGTCGATGAGGTCTTGCGGCGGCGTCAGGCCGTCGGCAAGCAGGATCGCGGGCACGCCGCCGATCAGCAGCTCGTCCATGTGGTGCATGCGCCGGCGCAGGTCGAAGCGCGTGTAGTACGCCAATTCTTCCTGGCCGAACACCTGGATGCGGGACGGGTGGATCAGGTTCAAGTGGCCGACCAGATCCGCGGCCGACATGCCGTCATCGGGAATCGCGCGGTCCGCGGCGCCTTGGCCGGAAATCCAGTTAAAGGGGATTTTGTCGGCGTTGTCGTCGACGAGTTCCTGCACCGTGAGCATGGCAGCGATTCCGCGGAGGGGTCAGAGTTGGCCGGTCGTGAGCATCTTGTGGACGACGGCCGGATCGGGCTCTGTGGCCAGGGCTTCGCGCAATGCCTTGTTCGACATGAGCTGCGCCAGTTCGGCCAGGATGTCCAGGTGCTGCTGCGTGGCCGTTTCCGGCACCAGCAGGCAAAGCAGCATCGAGACAGGCTGTCCGTCCGGCGCATCGAAGGTGATGGGTTGGGCCAGGCGGATGAAGGCCGCCAGGGCCTGCTCCAGGCCCTTCACCCGGCCATGCGGGACGGCAACGCCCTGTCCCAGCGCGGTGGAACCCAGGCGCTCTCGGGCAAACAGGCTGTCGAACACGAGCGCGCGTGCCAAGCCATGGTTGTTTTCGAATAGAAGGCCGGCTTGTTCGAACGCACGTTTCTTGCTCGTTGCGAGCATATCGAGCACGACGTTGCCGGCGGGTAGGATGCGCGACAAATGATTCATCGGATCATTATATGGGTATATGACGCACTGCAATAATCGGCCTCGGGGAATGCGCGCGCAGGGGCGGTCGCATCAAGGGGCGGCAAGAGCGACAGCATAGACGGATAGCGGGGGATTGTGGGCATTCTTGCGGCCCGCTGCGGACGGCTGCAGCGCGAAATGGCGGGAATCAGGAAAAAACGGGCTCGCCAGCGGAACGCCGGGAATGGGGGACGAAATGGGGGAGTGCTACAGGAGGGAAGTTTGCCGATGCCCCAGCTGGACGTTGCGTCTAGCGGGACACCGGGACTCAGGCAGGATTTCTAGAATCGCTGTTTAGCTAGTCTCGCAGTGCGAGTGCTCATGAAGCGCGTTACTGCTGGGGTGGCGTTAGGTTCGCCGCTTGCCGCTTCACGGACTCCGCCGTGTGACTTCGTACCTTGTCCTTGTGCTTGATGACCTGACGGTCGACTTTGTCAGCAAGAAGGTCTATGGCTGCATAGAGGTTTTCATCGGTTGCTTCACAATGAATGTCCTTACCGCTTAGACGCATGGTGATTTCGGCTCTATGCCGCAGGGGCTCTACCGAGAGCATGACCTGGGTATCGATGACGTGATCGAAATGCCGCAGCACTCGCGCCAGTTTGTTCATGACATATTCCCGGATGGCCGGGGTGACGTCGAGGTGACGACCGCAGATGCTCAGGTTCATAGTGTGCTCTCCTTCTAAAAGAGGAAAAAAAGGTGCGCAAAAAGCGCGGCTGATTCGTTAGGCGTTCTCCTTGATTGAGCAGGTTCGTTTAGTACTAGTGTATAGACTCGGGCCGATAAAACAAGCTGACCTAGCGCAAGAACATGGCATTTTTATGGCTGAGCCCCTAGGGTGCATGCGTGCTTGCGCGAGCAGCGCCTAGGGGTCTTCCCCAGGGCCGCACTACATGCGGAAATGCTCTCCCAGATAGACCCGGCGGACGGCGGGGTCGCCCACGATTTCATCGGGGTGGCCGTCGGTCAGCACCTTGCCTTCGCTGATGATGTAGGCGCGGTCGCAGATGCCGAGGGTTTCGCGCACGTTGTGGTCGGTGATCAGTACGCCGATGCCGCGTCCCTTCAGGAATCGCACGATGCGCTGGATCTCGATGACCGCAATGGGATCCACCCCGGCAAACGGCTCGTCCAGCAGGATGAAGCGCGGGCTGGTGGCCAGCGCGCGCGCGATTTCCACGCGGCGGCGTTCACCGCCCGACAGGGAGATTGCCGCGTTGCTGCGGATGTGGCCGATCTGCAGTTCTTCGAGCAGCGATTCCATCTGCTCGTTGATCTTGGGCGTGGACAGCGGGCGACCATCCGGCCCCAATTGCAGCTCCAGGACGGCGCGGATGTTCTGCTCGACCGTCAGGCGCCGGAACACGGAGGCGTCCTGCGGCAGGTACGACAGGCCCATGTGCGCGCGCTTATGGATCGGCATGGCCGTGATGACCGAACCGTCGATCTCGATGCGGCCGGCGTCGGCGGGCACCAGGCCCACGATCATATAGAAGCTGGTGGTCTTGCCTGCGCCGTTGGGGCCGAGCAATCCGACGACTTCGCCACTGACCACGGACAGGGAAACATCCTGTACCACGGTCCGGCCGTTATAGGTCTTGCGCAAACCGGTTGCGCGCAGGCTGCCCTGCTTGACGCCCGAGGGGGCGGAGGTTACCGGAGTCGGCACTGAAGGTTGGTTCATCGTGGCTGCGAGTGGTGTTGCATGGGAGACGTTCAACGTCCCTTCTTGGCGGCTTGTTGCTTGCGGCATTCGGCGATGGCGGCGTCTGATTTGGCGCGTGGTTCAGCCACTGAGCGAACCCGGCCGCCCGCGGCGGCGGAGTTGGGGCCGCCGTGAGCTTCGTAAGTGCCGGTCTTCTCGTTGTAGCGTACCCGCTCGCCGCGAATGGTGTCGAACGGTTTCCCACAGACGTAACGGATCACGACCGCCTGGCCGATCAGGTCGAACGTGCTCTTGGATCCGTCGTACTCGGCGCGCAGGCCGGTACCTTCGATGAGTTCGAAAGTTTCCGGACGTTCCTGGCGGATGGTCACGATCTTGCCTTTGTTGGCGGTGGCCGTGCCGAACTGGTTGCCTTGCGCATCTTCGTTCATTTCCAGCACGTCGGACGTCAGGGTCATGAGGCCGCGCGTCATGTTGACGTTGCCCGTGAAGACACTTTTCTTCTTCACGTCGTCGTAATGCAGGGTGTCCGACAGGATCAGCGTGCTGGGCTCTTCGGCCGGCGCCGCCGCCTTGGGCGCCGGATCCGCGGCATGGGCCGCGGCGGACGCCGTCAGCAGGAGGGCGCCGAGCAAACGAGTCGTCGGAGCAAGGAGAATCCGGAGGTCGGTCATGGTTTTTTCTGATCAGTGTTGTTGGCGGGAATTTCGGTCCGGCGCTGCTGTCTGCCTTCGGAACCGGCAATTTCCACATCGGTCGATGCCGAAACCTGCAGTTGGCGCGTCTTGTTGTTGTAGTGCATGCCCGTGCCGTTCATGCGCGAGCGGCCCTTGATGACTTCCGCTGGCAGGTCGGTGTAGACCACGTCGTCGTCGGGCAGGATGATCAACTGCTGGCTGCGCACGTCCAGCAGGTCGTTATTGGCGTCGGGCTGGCGGCGCACGTGGGCGTCGCCATTCATGACGATGCGCTTGCCGCCTTGTTCCATCACGGCAGTCTTCGAAACGGCCACGGTGATGGGATTGTCCTCGCGCTGGCCCACCGCGCGTGGAGATGTCACGTGGTAGGAGTCGTCATCGGGGTAATGTTCCGCGTACTCGCCTTCCAGCCGGTTGATGGGACGGCCATTGGGATCCGTGCGCAGCATGACGAAGTCGCGCGACCAGGCGTCCATCTCGTGGGTAATGCGGCGCGGCGGATCCGTCTGGATGGCCCGCTGCGCATAGTCTGCCGCCCACCACGACGTGGCGACCAGCACCAGCAGCAGGAACAGCGCGATCAGGGAGGGAAAGCGTTCTTTCATCGGGTTTGCCACGAGGGCTTATGAGTTGGCGCGGCGCTCATTGGATGGCGCCGGGGCCGAGCAGGCCCGGTGCGGCCAGGAAGGCGCCGAGACGTCCCTGGGCCGCCAGCAGCAGATCGCAGCATTCGCGCACGGCGCCGTTGCCGCCGGTGTGCGTGGCCACCCAATGCGCGGCCTGGCTGACATAGCCGGGTGCGTTCGGCACGCTGGCGGCGAAGCCGGCGCGCTGCAGGGCCGGCAGGTCGATGACGTCATCGCCCATGTAACCGGTCTGGTTAAGTTGGACACCGGATCGCTGCGCAAGTTCGGCCAGGGCGCCGCCCTTGTCCCGAACGCCCTGGATGACCTCGGCGATGCCGAGCTCGGCCGCGCGGCGCGCCACGATGGGGCCGGAGCGGCCTGTGATCAGCGCGACTTTCAGGCCGCCTTCCATCAGCAGGCGCAGCCCGTGGCCGTCCAGCGCGTTGAAGCGTTTTTGCAGCTCGCCGTTTTCTCCGTAGTAGAGGCTGCCGTCGGTCAGCACGCCATCCACGTCGAACACCATCAGACGCACGGCGGCGGCGCGTTCGCGCACGCCGGCCGGGATGCGGGCCAGGACCAGCGCTTCGGCTGGATGAGTCACGGGAGCAGAAAGAGTCATAGTCATACCACTTTAGCGGCCATCAGGTCATGCATGTGCAGGGCGCCGAGCAGAACGCCGTCGTCATCCAGCACCAGCATGTGGTTGAGCCGTAGTTTGTCCATTTGCTGGGCGGCCTCGACGGCCAGCGCGTCGGGAAGAATGCTGCGCGGCGAGCGCGTCATGCCCGATTCGACGGTCAGGCTGCGAATGTCGCCGTGCCGGGCGATCAGGCGGCGCAAGTCGCCGTCGGTGAAGATGCCTACGGGGCGGTGTTGCGGGTCGGTCACGACGGTCATGCCCATACCCTTGGCGGACATGACTTCCAGCGCCTGCGATACCGGCGTGCCGGCGATTACGATGGGCAGGGCGTCGCCTTCGCGCATGACGTCGCGCACGTGGGTCAGCAGGCGGCGGCCGAGCGCGCCGCCGGGATGTGAGCGGGCGAAGTCCTGCGGTCCGAAACCGCGGGCCTCCAGGCAGGCGACGGCCAGGGCGTCGCCCAGGGCCAGTGCCGCCGTCGTGCTGGCCGTGGGGGCCAGGTTCAGCGGGCAGGCCTCCTGGGCCACGCTGGCGTCCAGGTGGATGTCGGCCAGATTGGCCAGTTCGGACTGCGGATTGCCGGTGATGGCGACGAGCTTGGCGCCCATGCGGCGCGCCACCGGGAGGATGGTCAGCAGTTCCTGGCCGGAGCCCGAATAGGAAATCGCGATGAGGACATCGTCCTGGGTGATCATGCCCAGATCGCCATGGACCGCCTCGGCGGCGTGCACGAAAAAGGCCGGCGTGCCGGTCGAAGCCAGGGTCGCCGCGATCTTGCGGGCGACGTGGCCGGTCTTGCCGATGCCGCTGACGACCACGCGGCCGCGGCAGGCCAGCAGCATCGCGACGGTTTGCGTGAAGCTGTCGTCCAGCCTGGCCGACAGGTCCAGCAGGCCCTGGCATTCAATCTGCAGCGTTCTACGCGCAGATGCCAGCGCGGTCTCGGACGATGTTGGGGGATGGTCAGTCATACGTGGATTTTAATATCAGTATGCGGGTTTGCCCCGGGAAGGGGGCTATGGCATCCTGGCGGCTCATTTCAACGGCTTTCAATCCTTCTTTCCAGGCCCGCTCCATGTCCAGCATTTCCAGCCCCGTCCTTGGCACGCCCCTGTCTCCCCTGGCCACCCGAGTCATGCTGCTCGGCTCGGGCGAATTGGGCAAAGAGGTCATCATTGCCCTGCAGCGGCTGGGCGTGGAAGTCATTGCCGTGGATCGGTATGCCGATGCTCCGGGCCACCAGGTGGCGCACCGGGCGCATGTGGTCTCGATGACGGACCCGCAGGCCCTGCGGAAGGTCATCGAACAGGAACGGCCCCACGTTATTGTCCCCGAAATCGAAGCCATTGCCACCAATTTGCTGGTGGAACTCGAGGCGGCCGGAGTGGCCCGGGTGACGCCGACCGCGCGCGCCGCCCAATTGACCATGAATCGCGAGGGCATACGCCGCCTGGCGGCCGAAACCCTGGGGCTGCCCACCTCGCCTTACCGCTTCGTCGACACGGAAGAAGAACTGCGCCAAGCCATTGACGGGGGCATCGGCTATCCCTGCGTCATCAAGCCGGTCATGTCGTCCTCGGGCAAGGGCCAGTCCGTCATCAAGAGCGCCGATGACGTCGAATCCGCCTGGCGCTACGCCCAAGAGGGCGGCCGGGTGGGCGGCGGACGCGCCATCGTCGAGGGCTTTATCCGTTTCGACTACGAAATCACCTTGCTGACCGTGCGCGCCCGCGGCGCCGATGGCCAGGTCGAGACCCGCTACTGCGACCCCATCGGCCACAAGCAAGTCGACGGCGACTACGTGGAAAGCTGGCAGCCGCATCCGATGTCTCCCGCTGCGCTGGAACGCTCCCGGGAAATCGCGCTGGCGGTTACCTCCAACCTGGGCGGCCTGGGCATTTTCGGTGTGGAACTGTTCGTGGCCGGCGACCAGGTCTGGTTCTCGGAAGTCAGCCCGCGTCCGCACGATACCGGCATGGTCACGATGATCACCCAGGTCCAGAACGAATTCGAACTGCATGCCCGGGCACTGTTGGGCCTGCCCGTGGATACCAGCCTGCGCCAGCCCGGCGCCAGCAGCGTCATCTATGGCGGGGTCGATGCTGGCGCGGTTTCGTTCCACAACGTGGCCGAAGCACTGACTGAGCCCGGCACCGATATCCGTCTCTTCGGCAAGCCTGAATCCTTCGTCAAGCGTCGCATGGGCGTGGGGCTGGCCGTGGCCGAGGACGTGGCGGCGGCCCGGGCCAAGGCCAAGCGGGTGTCGGCCGCGGTGTCCGTCAAGGCCGGCTAACGCATCCCGCTTCCCCTTTTTCAGCAGCGGCCACCAGCTCCAGGGCAGGTGGCCGCTACCGTTTGGGCGCAGCAAATCGGCGCGGCAAACCCGCGCGGCGGCGGCTGCGCCTCGGGCGCTCAAGCCTTGCGGCCATACCCCTTCCCATAGTGTGGTTTGCGCTTTCGCATAGTTTGTTCGATAATTTCAGAAATTTCTGAAAGCGGTGTAACTGCATTTATCAGCCGGGCCGAAGGCCCTGGCTTCTGCCGGTGTAGGTCGATCCATGGCTCTGTCCCCCCAAAACGAACGCTTCGTCCTGCATTTCGGCGAGATGGGTAGCCGCTGGGGCGTGAATCGCACGGTCGGCCAGATCTACGCCTTGTTGTTCCTGTCGCCCAAGCCATTGAACGCCGACGACATAGCCGAAACGCTCGGCTTTTCGCGCTCCAACGTCAGCCTGGGGCTGAAGGAGCTGCAGTCCTGGCGCCTGGTCAAGCTCATCCACCAGGTCGGCGACCGCCGCGACTACTTCGAAACTCCCAAGGACGTCTGGGAGATCTTCCGCATCCTGATGGAAGAAAAGCGCAAGCGCGAAATCGATCCCACGCTCACCCTGCTACGGGACACCTTGCTGGAGCCCCCATCGGGTCCCGATGAGGCCTACGCGCAACAACGCATGAACGAAATGCTGGAGCTCATCGAACTGTCCACCGGATGGTTCGATGAGGTTCAACGACTGCCGCCGGAAACCTTGCAGAACCTGATGAAGCTCGGTTCGAAAGTACAGAAGGTGCTGGGTTTCGCCGGCAAATTGCGGGGCAAGGGCTGACCTTGATCCGCCTCGATTTTTCAGGGAACCTCTATGAAGTTGTATGCAACGCTCGTAACATGGCGCGAGAGACGGCCTGGGAACCATGCCGGTTGCCGCGGCACCTCAACTGCTTGGGAGCGACCCAATGATTGATCTCGACGTCGTAAATCTGTCGCGATTCCAGTTTGCCGCGACCGCGCTCTACCACTTCCTCTTCGTCCCCCTCACGCTCGGCCTGTCGTTCATCCTGGCCATCATGGAAAGCGTGTACGTCATGACCGGCCGCGCCATCTGGAAGCGGATGACCATGTTCTGGGGCACGCTCTTTGGCATCAACTTCGCTCTGGGCGTCGCCACCGGCGTCGTGATGGAGTTCCAGTTCGGCATGAACTGGTCGTACTACAGCCATTACGTGGGCGATATCTTCGGCGCGCCGCTGGCGCTCGAAGGCTTGATGGCCTTTTTCCTCGAAGCCACCTTCGTCGGTCTCTTCTTCTTCGGCTGGAACCGCATGTCCAAGGTCAGCCACCTGGTGGTGACCTGGCTGGTGGCGTTCGGCACCAACTTCTCGGCGTTGTGGATCCTGATCGCCAACGGCTGGATGCAGAATCCGGTTGGTTCGATCTTCAATCCCGACACGATGCGCATGGAGATGACCGACTTCGCGGCGGTGATCTTCAATCCGGTGGCTCAGGCCAAGTTCGTGCACACGGTCAGCGCGGGTTACGTCGCTGGCGCCATGTTCGTCATGTCGATCAGCGCCTGGTATCTGCTGAAGGGCCGTCACATCGACCTGGCCAAACGCTCGATGGCGGTCGCCGCCAGCTTTGGCCTGGCTTCGGCGCTGTCGGTCGTGGTGCTGGGAGACGAAAGCGGCTACCTCACCACTGAACATCAAAAGATGAAGATCGCGGCGATCGAGTCCATGTGGCACACCGAGCCGGCGCCCGCGTCCTTCAACCTGATCGCCATCCCCAATCAGGCGGAGCGCAAGAACGACTTTGCGATCGAGATTCCCTACGTCATGGGCATCATCGGCACGCGTTCGCTCACCACGCCGCTGCTGGGCATCGACGACCTGATCCGGCGTGCCGAAAACCGCATCCGCGATGGCATGGTGGCTTATGACGCGTTGCAAAAGATCCGTGCCAATCCCAAGGACGTGGACGCGCGCATGGTCTTCGACAAGACCTGGCCCGACCTGGGTTACGCGCTGCTGGTCAAGCGCTACCAACCCGACATGAGCAAAGTCACCCAAGACGACATCAAGAAGGCGGCGGTCGACACCGTGCCGAATGTCGCGCCGCTGTTCTGGGCGTTCCGCATCATGGTGGCGGTGGGCATGTACCTGATCCTGTTCTTCGGCGTGGCGTTCTGGCTGGCCTCGCGCGGGCGGCTGGACAGCCGGCGCGGCCTGCTCAAGGTGGCGCTGTGGAGTTTGCCGCTGCCCTGGGTAGCCATAGAAAGCGGCTGGTTCGTGGCCGAATACGGCCGCCAACCGTGGGTGATCGAAGGCGTGTTGCCGACTTATTACGCGGCTTCCGGCCTGACCATCGCTGACCTGGCCATCAGCCTGACGATCTTCCTGGTGCTGTACACGGTGCTGCTGATCATTGGCGTGAAGGTGATGCTGCACGCCGTGAAGGCTGGACCGAAATCCGATGGGCCGGCGCCCGGCACTGCCGCCGCCGATCCTGTTCGCGCCGCCGTGCGGGCCTGAAGGAGAAGACAGCGATGGATACTCTTATTCCTTTCGACTACGGCACGCTGCGCGTGGTCTGGTGGGTGCTGCTGGGCGCGTTGCTCATCGGCTTTGCCGTCATGGACGGCTTTGACCTGGGCGTGGCCGCGCTGCTGCCCGTGGTCGCCAAGACCGACGTCGAGCGCCGGGTGGTGATCAACGTAGTGGGGCCGGTCTGGGAAGGCAACCAGGTCTGGCTCATCACGGCCGGCGGCGCCATTTTCGCTGCATGGCCTTTGCTGTATGCCGCTTCGTTCTCCGGGTTCTACCTGGCAATGATGCTGGTGCTGATCGCGCTGATCCTGCGGCCCGTGGGCTTCAAGTACCGCAGCAAGATGGAAGGCACGAGCTGGCGCAACCGCTGGGACGGCGTGCTGTGCTTCTCGGGCGTGGTGGCGTCGCTGGTGTTCGGCGTGGCCATGGGCAACATCATCCTGGGCGTGCCGTTCACGTTCGATCCGGTCACGCTGCGTCCGGTCTACGAAGGGCACTTCTATCAGTTGTTCATGCCCTTCGCGCTGCTGGCCGGCGTGCTCAGCGTGGTGATGCTGGCCATGCACGGCGCCGTGCTGCTGGCCTGGCGCACGGAAGATCCGGTCTCGTCGCGGGCCCGCAACTGGGGCAGGCTGTGCGCCTTGCTCACGGCCGCGTTGTTCGTGGCGGGCGGCTTCTGGGTGGCGGGCGGCGTCCCGGGCCATGTCATCACCAGCACGGTGGACATGGCAGGTCCGTCGGATCCGATGCTCAAGTCCGTGACGGTGCAAAACGGCGCCTGGATGGCCAATTACGCGAAATGGCCATTGATGTGGATCGCGCCCGCGCTGGGCGTGGGTGGCGCACTGCTGGTGGCACTGCTGCTGAGCGCGCGCGCCAACGTGCTGGCGTTCCTGGCGTCGTCGGTGTCGATCGCAGGCGTGATCCTGACGGTGGGCTTTTCGCTCTTCCCGTTCATCATGCCTTCGTCGACGAAGCCCCAGGCAGGCCTGACCATCTGGGACGGTTCGTCCAGCCACCTGACGCTGTGGATCATGGTGATCGCCGTCGCCGTGTTCCTGCCCATCGTGACCGTCTATACCGCCTGGGTCTACCGTGTCATGCGCGGCAAGGTCACCCAGGAATCGGTGGGCGACACGCCCAACTCATACTGAAAAAGGAGCCTCCACCATGTGGTATTTCTCGTGGATACTCGGTCTGGGCCTGGCGTGCGCCTTCGCCATCCTCAATGCAATGTGGTTCGAGCTGCGCGAGGGTCATACCCATGATCCGCGCGCCAGCCGTAACGACGAGTGAGCGGCGGTACTAGCAGCCTCGAGCACGATCCCTCGGCAACCCTGAACAAACCGCCGCGCGCTCAGTCGCGGTGGTTGATGGCGCTCGCCAAGGCGGCCAGGCTGCCGCTGATGCTGGCGGGCGCCGCGCCCCTGGTGAGCGGCGCACTGTTGGTCGTGCAGGCCTGGTTGCTGGCCAGCGTGCTCGACGCGGCCATCGTCCGGGACGTGCCCCGGCAGGATCTGCTGAGTGACATCTTGGCCATCGCGGGGCTCATGCTGCTGCGAGCCTGCATTACCTGGGCGGGGGAACGCGCTGGGGCGGACGCGGCCGAACGCATCAAGCGCCACGTGCGCCAGTCGCTGTTCAATCGCCTGGTGCGGAAGGGACCTTACTGGAGCCGGGGCCAGGCATCCGGTGAACTGGCCAGCGCGGTGGTGGACCAGGTCGAAGCCCTGGACGGATTCTTCGCCAAATACCTGCCCGCCATGGCCGCGGCCGCCATGCTGCCCGTCGCCTTCTCCGTCGTGCTGCTGCCGATGGATGTGATCGCCGGACTGGTTCTTCTGATCACGGCGCCCTTGATTCCTTTATTCATGGCGCTGGTGGGCTGGGGCGCCCAAGGCGCGAGCCGCCGGCATTTGCGCGCCTTCGCACGCCTGTCGGGTTTCTTTGCCGACCGGTTGCGGGGCCTGTCCACTTTGAAGCTTCACGGCCGGGCCGAGGCCGAAGCGGCGTCCGTCGTCGCGGCCAGCGATGCCCTGCGCCAGCGCACGATGTCGGTGTTGCGCATTGCTTTCCTCTCGTCGGCGGTGCTGGAGTTCTTCGCGGCGCTGGGCGTGGCCGGGGTGGCCGTCTACATCGGTTTGACCTATCTGGGATTCCTGGACCTGCGCTGGTCGCCGCTGACGTTGCAGGCGGGGCTGTTCTGTTTGTTGATGGCGCCCGAGGTTTACGCGCCGCTACGCCAGTTTGCGGCGCATTATCACGACCGCGCGGCCGCGCTGGCGGCCGTTTCGCAGATCTCTTTACTGTTCGACGGCTTGCCGCAAGAGGGCGATGTCTCGGCCGAGACCGTTTCGGACGGCCGCCAGCCCGCGCGCCAGGGCGGAGGCGCCGCTCTCGCCATTGCCGGCCTGCACCTGGATGCTCCGGGCCGCAGCCAGGCGGTACTGTCGGACGCAGGGCTGACCTTGGCCGCGGGCGAGCACGCCGCGCTGATGGGACCCAGCGGCATCGGCAAGTCCTCGCTTATCGAGGCGATTGCGCGGCTGCGCCCGTTTGAGGGAGACATACGCATCGATGGCTTGCGCTTGCCCGAATGGGACGAAGCGGCGCTGCGTGAGCGGGTGGCGCTGATCGGACAGAAGCCGCAGTTGCTGGCGGGGTCCATCGCCGACAACATACGCCTGGGACGCCCGGATGCCTCCGATGCCGAGGTGCAGGCCGCCGCGCGCCGCGCCTGTGTGCTGGAGTTCGCAGACGCCTTGCCGCAGGGGCTGGCGACGCCGCTGGGCGGGCGCGGACATGGCCTGTCCGGCGGCCAGGCGCAGCGCGTTGCGCTGGCGCGGCTGTTCCTGCGCGATCCGGGCCTGATCCTGCTGGATGAACCCACGGCGCATCTGGACGAGGCCACGCAGGCGCGCGTGCTGGACGCGATCCTGGAATTTTCGGCCGGGCGCACCTTGCTGTTGGCGACGCACGCGCCCGCGGTGGCGGCCCGGTTGGGCCGGACCCTGCGCGTAGCCGCCGGGAAAGTGGAAGACGCATGAAGAACCTGTTGCTGCTCCTGCCGCTGTATGCGCGCCGAAAAAGCGCGCTTTTACTCGCATTGTTCTGTGCGCTGGCTACCGTGGCTGCCGGCGTGGGCCTGTTGGGCGTTTCGGGTTGGTTCCTGACGGGCGCTGCCCTGGCGGGGGCGGGCGGCGCCTTCAATCTGTTCGCGCCATCTGCGCTTGTGCGCGGCTTGTCGTTTCTGCGCATCGTGGCGCGCTATGCGGACCGCGTTGTCGGCCATTCCGCCACGCTGCGCCTCTTGGCGGACCTGCGCGCCAAGGTGTTCTCGGCGCTGATCCGGCTGACGCCGCGGCAGCTGGCGCGCTACCGCGATGGCGACCTGGTGGCGCGTATGACGGGTGACGTCGACGCCCTCGACACAGTGTTTCTGTTCGTGCTTGCGCCGCTGGCCACCGCCGTGCTGGCGGGCGCGGTATTGACCGCGGTATTGGGACTTTGGGTGCCCGCCGCCGCGCTGGCCTTGGCGCTGGCTTTGCTGGTGGCTTGAGTGCTGGTGCCTTTGTGGCTGCTGCGCGCGGCGCGTAAGCCCGGCGCCGCCGCTCAGGAAAGCGCGGCAGGCTTGCGCGCCGCAACGCTGGACGCGGTGGACGGGCATGCGGACATGGTGGCCTTGCATGCACAGGCGCAGACGGCGGCGCATTTCGAGCGCTTGTGCGAGGCCAGCGCACTGGCGCGCCGCAGCCAGGCACGGGTTGCCGCCCGCGGACAGTTCTTCCTGCAGGCCGCCGCTGGCGCCGCGGTGCTGGCCTTGCTTTGGTTCGGACTGGACACGCTGGAGTCGGGACGGATCGAGGGCCCGGCTTTGGCTGGCCTGCTGCTCGCGGTTATCGGTATTTTCGAGGTTGCGGGCCCTATCATGCGGGGGGCATCGCGCATGGGTTCGGCAATTTCGGCGGCGGGACGCATTCGTGAAGTAACGCAAAGCGAGCCGGACATGCAGGATCCGCCCGCGCCGCGGGCATTGCCCGACACCGGCGCGCTGGAACTGGATGGCGTGCGCTTTGCCTACTCCCCTCGAGACACGGCTGCGAGTCCGGCTGTGCTTGACGGCGCCAGCCTCCGTGTTGAGCCGGGTGAGCGAATTGCCATCCTGGGGCCCAGCGGCGCCGGCAAGTCGACCCTGCTGCACTTGCTCTTGCGCCTGGAGGATCCCCAGGCGGGGCAGGTGCGTTTTGGCGGCTGCGACGCGCGCGACTGCACACAAGCCGACTGGCACCGGCGCATCGCGCTGCTGTCACAGGACGCTCCGGTTTTCCTGGGAACCTTGCGCACGAACTTGCTCATCGGCGACCCCGAGGCGGACGATGCCGCCTTGTGGCGCGCATTGGACGCCGCAAGGTTGGGCGATTTCGTGCGCGGCTTGCCCGAGGGGCTGGATACCTGGGCCGGCGAGACGGGGTCGCAGCTGTCGGCCGGGCAGGCGCGCCGCCTGTGCCTGGCGCGGGTGCTGCTGTCGCCCGCGGCGGTCATCGTGCTGGATGAGCCCACTGCCGGGCTGGATGGCGAGGCCGAGGCGGCATTCTTCAGCGATCTGGCAGGCGCCGTACGGGGACGCACCGTGGTGCTCGCCACCCATGCGGTCTTGCCTCCAGGGGCTGTCGACCGGCGCCATATCCTGCGGGCTGGCCGGCTACATGAATATGAATTGTCATCGGGGACGGCAATCCTGGCTTAAGCTCGGTTGCGAGGTTATAGTTCGCCTTGCTTCAATTCTTCAGGGCCGTCTTCCATGCAGACCGACAACGCCGAGTACATCCGGCGCACCATCCGCAGCGTTCCAGACTGGCCCCAACCCGGTGTCATTTTTCGCGACATCACGCCCGTGCTGCAGGACCCTCGCGCATTTCGGGTGCTCATCGATCTCTTCGTCTATCGCTACATGCGCCAGCGCCTGGATCTGGTTGCCGGCGTCGATGCCCGCGGCTTCATCATAGGCAGCGTGTTGGCCTATGAACTCAACCTGGGCTTCGTGCCCGTGCGCAAGAAGGGCAAGCTGCCGTTCCGCACCGTGGCCGAGGAATATTCCCTCGAGTACGGCAATGCGTCGGTCGAAATGCACACGGATTCGGTGCGCAC
>Ga0182740_1001140_pt1 | contig 19268 bp, 11 predicted proteins | sample eDN5th37CKraftBY_FD_128872 | JGI IMG/M metagenome (GOLD analysis project Ga0182740, IMG submission 128872) | Enriched backyard soil microbial communities from Emeryville, California, USA - eDNA 5th pass 37_C Kraft BY (version 2) (version 2) | ecosystem: Environmental > Terrestrial > Soil >...
AGGCGCCCAAAATGGCTAAACGTCCCATGGTTTTCTTCTCGGTTCATGCGCGGCGGGAAGCCGCCAAGCCCGCAACATACCCCAAGCCCGGCGCGGCCGCCAACGCAAGGCGCGGCGTCCGGCGGCAAAGTTCGGATTGCGACTTTTGATGTAGTGAGATTTTCCTCGTGCGCGTGTGCCACCCGGCAAATCGCCCACTTGCGTCGGATTGCCACCAATTAGCTAGTCACAAATACGGTGTACGTCCAATCAGCAGGGAAACCACGCACCCGGCGCGCACCGCCCGCCGTGCTAGCGTACGTCGCGCAGGACGCGAGCCATGCCAACAAGCGGATTCATCGCAGACCCAATCTGTGGAGAACGATCATGGTGAAGAATCTAGCCGTATTCTTCGACGGGACCTGGAACGAACCGAACGACCGCACCAACGTCTACGAACTCTACAAGGCGGCGCCCGAGACCTCCACGCAGGAAACGTTCTACATCGAAGGCGTGGGCACCCAGGGCCAGGGCCTGTGGGCGGCGATCGACAAGTTCGCCGGCGGCGCCTTCGGCGCCGGGCTGTCGGCCAACATCCGCACCGGCTATCGTTGGCTTTGCCAGCGCCACGAACCGCGGGACCGCATTTTCCTGTTCGGCTTCAGCCGCGGCGCCTACTCGGCGCGCAGCCTGGCCGGCATGGTCCGCAAGTGTGGCCTGCTCAATAATCCCTCCGACAACAATGTGGCCGAAGCCTATGCGCTTTATCGCGACGACTGCATTCCCTCGTCGCTGGAGGCCACGGCTTTCCGAACCAATTTCTCGCGCGAGACCGATGTGCATTTCGTTGGCGTGTGGGACACGGTAGGCAGCCTGGGCATACCGGTGGGCGGCATACCCTTCCCCGGCTTTTCCAAGTTCTACAACTTCCACGACACCGAACTCAGCAACCACGTGCATCACGCTTATCACGCCATTGCCACCAATGAATTCCGCGAGCCTTACTTTCCAACCTTGTGGACGCGCCAGGCCAATTCCGAGCCGCGTCCCTCCGACCGCCCCGTCGAGCAGCGCTGGTTCATCGGCGCGCACTCCGATGTCGGCGGCGGCTATCGGGACGGCAGCCTGCAAACGCTGCCGGCAGCGTGGCTGCAAGACAAGGCGCGGCAGGCAGGATTGGAGGCCGGATTGGCGCAGCGCATCGCCACGGACTACGAGCAATGCGAGCCGCATGATTCCTACCGGGAGTTCACCGACAAGGTGTTGATCCATGTAAGGAAGCGGCCAAGGCTATGGGACGGCGCGACCGTGCTCAACCTGACGGTGGACGAGCGTTTGCTCAAGCGGTTCGGACGCAGCCAGGAATTCCTGAAGGAGTATCCGGATTTCAAGGACGCGCTGGAGAAACTGCCCATCGCCTCGCCCTGAACCACGGAGTCGCGCAAGGGTTCGGAATGACGTGAAAACGCGCGAAATAGAGTGATGTAATGCGCTTAAAAATGAGACTTTGCGACTTAATGCGATACAAACCTTGAGCGGTCAAACAGTCGCCGGAAAACACTGCAGTCCGAGGTCCATTTCAAGTAACCTCCGGCCACCAGTCATTGTTCCGAGCCGATGTTTTCGCATGTTCCGCAATGTCTTTGCTCTCAAATCCCTTGAAAGGTATTTCCTGACACTGGCAGCCGGCGTGGCGCTGCCAGTCTCCATGCTGACCGTGATCGTGGTGCAGCAGAACTGGCGGTCGCTTACCGCCACCGACGACGCCATGCGCGGGTTCGTTGTCGTTCGCACGACCCTGATGACCATGGAGGCCGTGTCAGCCGAGCGCGGCCCCATGAACGCGGCGCTGGGCTCCGACCTGCCCGTTCCCGAGAACATCCTGCACTTGCTGGACGAAGCCCGCCAGCGCACCAACGCGCAGATGGCCGATCTGCTCGCCTTGTACCGCGCGCCCCTCAATCCCAACGGCGCCCGCGAATTCACCAACATCCAACGGATCCGGCAGTCCCTGCTCGACGCCCGCGCCAGCGCCGACAATGCCATCGCCGCGCCGCGCGCAAACGTCTCCGGCCACAACCTGTGGACCGTGGTCGGAGACATGGTCGCGCTGGTGCCCGAGCTGCGCGCGGCGATGTCCGACGGGATAGGCCTGGTGGCACGAAACCAGGGCGAAGACTTCGACCTGCTTTCATTGGCGCTGCTTGCCGGAGAGTTGCGCGAACAGGCGGGACTGGTGGGCTCCACATTTGCGCCGGCCTTGAGCAAACGCCGCACCCTCACCACCGGCGATCAACTGAGAATCGAACGCGTGATCGGCCGCATCGACGAGCTGCGCGCCCTGATCGAGGCCAATATCGCGAGCATGCCGCAACATGCCGCGTCGCCTGCCTACCGTGAACTGCAGCAGCAGTACTTCGGCGCCGGCATGAATTACCTCGACAGCGTGCGAGCCATTGCCGAACGCGCTCCGGAAGACTCTCTGGTGTCGATGTACGAGCTGGGCGCGAACTACGTCCCGCAGATGAAGTCCATCGTCCAGTTCCGCGATCTCATGCTCGACGCCGTGGAACAGCGCATCGGAGAAAACCGCAAGGCGGCGATCCGCGTCCTGCTGACGACGCTGGCGGCCGCAGCGATGCTCACCGCCGCGCTGGTGCTCGGCCTGGCCATGTTCCGCAAGCGCGTCATCCGTCCTTTCGTCAGGGCCACGAACATCATCGGCGCGATCGCGCGGGGCGGCGAAATTCCGCCCATCCCCGCCGACCAATACCGGGGCGAAGTGAACAGCATGTTCAAGGCATTGAATGTGCTCAACGACAATGCCACCGCGGTGCGCAAGCTGGAACTCGAACGAGACCGACTGATCCAGGATCTCGCCATCATGGCCGAAACGGATTTTCTCACCGGTCTATTGAACCGGCGCGCCTTCGAAAAGCGCCTGGAGGCAGCGTTGGGCGATGTGCGCCACAGCGACGGCGAAGGCTTGGCCTTCATCCTGTTCGACATCGACCACTTCAAGTCCATCAATGACACGCACGGCCATGCCACCGGCGACGAAGCGCTCAGGACCGTGGCCGACCTTTGTCGCAAGACCTTCCGCGAATCCGACGTGGTTGCGCGTGTGGGCGGCGAAGAGTTCGCGGTCCTGTGCCGCAGCCGCAGCCCTGCCCGCGTCTACGACGTTGCAGAACGCATGCGGATCAACATTTCGAACACGCAGATCAACGCTGGCAACGGCGCGCGCTTTGGCATGACCGCAAGCTTCGGCGTCGCCCATGCCCGGGGCGGCGACGCGGCAGCCTTGGATAGCCTGTCGCGCCGCGCGGATGAGCTGCTGTACAAGGCAAAGCTGAACGGCCGCAACTGCGTGCTGCTGGAACAGATGGCGTAAAGCGCCGGCCGTCTCAGGCCGCCAGCGTTTCCCGACGTAGCCCCCGGTAGCGCTCCCACAGCGCGGCTTCCTGCCCGCGCGCCCGTTCAACGCTTTTCTCCTTGACGTGGCCATAACCTCGGATAGCATCCGGCAGCGCGGCAAGTTCGAGGGCCGCGGCGCGGTTGCTCTCGTCCAGGGTGCGCGAGAATTCCTCCGCCAACGCCAGGTAATCGGCCGCCAGTTGTCGCTCCATGCGGCGTTCGGCCGATTTACCGAACACGTCCAGCCACGTCCCCCGCCACCGCTTCATAGGGGCAAGCACGCGGAATGCCAGCGCCATCCAGGGACCGTACACGCGCTTTTGCAGCCGCCCGCGCGCATCGCGGCGCGCAAGCGCGGGTGGCGCCAGGTGGTAGCGCAGGCGATAGTCGCGGCCGGGTTCACCTTCGAACTGTTCGCGCAGCCGAGCCTTGAACGCCGGGTCCACGTACAGCCGCGCCACCTCGTACTCATCCTTGTAGGTCATGAGCTTGGCAAGATTGCGCGCGACCGACAGCGTCACCTCGAAACGCTGCGGGTCCGCCAGCAAGGCTTCCCTGGCGCGCACCGCCGCGACGGCCTTCATGTAGCGCGCGGCGTACGCCTCATCCTGATAGGCGCGCACGTGTTGTGCCAGCCGCTCGATTTGGCCGTCCAGGGATTCTGGCATCGCCAGGACCTGAGCCCGCGGCGCGGGCTTGAGCGCATCCGCGCCGTGATACGCGGCCTGCCGGCCCAGTTCAAAAGCTGCCAGATTTTTTTCCACCGATACGCCGTTCAGTTCGATGGCGCGCCGCAGGCTGTCCAGCGACAGCGGCAATCCGCCTTGCTGCCAGGCATAACCCAGCAGCAAGGGATTGGCATAGATGGTGTCGCCAAGCAAGGCCTCGGCCAGCGGACCGGCATCGATGAAATCGCAATGGCCGCCGGTGCTGCGCGCCAACGCGGCTTCCGCCTGCGCGCCCGGAAAACGCCAGCTGGGCTGCGACAGAAAGGCCGCCGTGGGCGCGGCGCTGCTGTTCACCACCGCGCGGCCGTGATCCGGACGCAGGCGCGACAGCACCTCTGGCGACGCCGAGACCAGCGCATCGCAGCCTATGACCAGATCCGCCTCTCCCAGCGCCACACGCGTGGCATGCAGGTCTTCGGGACGGCTGGCCAATTGCACGTGGCTGAGCACGGCGCCGCCTTTCTGCGCCAGACCCGCCATGTCCAGCACCGTCACGCCCTTGCCTTCCAGGTGCGCTGCCGCCCCCAGCAACGCGCCTATGGTCACGACGCCGGTGCCGCCCACGCCCGCGATCACCACGCGATAGGCGGCGCGGTGGCCGATTGCGGCCAAGACCGGTTGCGGCGGCTCCAGCAACACGGGCGTGTTCCTGTCCGCGGCCGGTTTGCGCAGGGTCGCGCCTTCCGCCGTGACGAAGCTGGGGCAAAAGCCCTCCACGCAGGAGAAATCCTTGTTGCAGGAAGATTGGTTGATGCGCCGCTTGGTACCGAGCGGCGTGTCCAGCGGCTCCACGGACAGGCAATTGGATTGCACCGAACAGTCGCCGCAGCCTTCGCAGACCGCCTCATTGATGAACGCGCGGCGCGGCGGGTCGGGATATTCCCCACGCTTGCGGCGCCGGCGCTTCTCGGTGGCGCAGGTCTGGTCATAAATCAGCACCGTGGTGCCTTCGATGTCCCGCAGCGCGCGCTGCACGTCGTCGAGCGCCTTGCGGTGATGCACCTCCACATCTTTCGGCAACACCGCGCCGCCGGCGTACTTTTCCGGCTCGTCGGTCACTACCACGGTCTTGCGCACGCCTTCGGCCTGCATCTGCGCGGCGATCTGCGGCACCGTCAGCACGCCGTCCACCGGCTGCCCGCCCGTCATCGCCACGGCGTCGTTGTAGAGGATCTTGTAGGTGATGCTGGCACGCGCCGCCACCGCGGCACGGATCGCCAACAGTCCCGAATGGAAATAGGTGCCGTCGCCCAGGTTGGCAAAAATATGGCGTTCGGACGTGAAATCCTTCTGGCCCAACCATGCGACGCCCTCGCCGCCCATTTGGCTGAACGTGTCGGTCTTGCGATCCATCCACATCGCCATGTAATGGCAGCCTATGCCGGCCACGGCACGCGAGCCCTCCGGCACGCGGGTGGAGGTATTGTGCGGGCAGCCCGAGCAGAACCAGGGTTTGCGTTCTTCCACCAGCATGGGGCGCGCGGCCTCGCGTTCTTTGGCGGCGATGACGGCGAGCCTCGCCGCGATCCTCGCCCGCAACGCCTCCGACAGGTCCGCCTTCTCCAGACGCGCGGCGATGGCGCGCGCGATCACGGCCGGCGACAGCTCATGGCGCGCAGGCAACAGCCAGGCGCCGCGCGGTGTGGACCACTCCCCGCCGCCGTGCTCGCGCTCGTCGAACTTGCCGTAGACGCGGGGCCGCACATCGTCGCGCCAGTTGTAGAGCTCTTCCTTCAGCGCATACTCCAGGATCTGTCGCTTTTCCTCCACGACCAGGATCTCTTTCAGCCCGGTGGCGAACTCGCGTGCATCCTGCGCATCCAGTGGCCAGATGCAGCCCACCTTCAACACGCGAATGCCGGCCTCGCTACAGGCTGCCTCGTCCAGGCCCAGGTCATTCAGTGCCTGTCGCACGTCCAGATAGGCCTTGCCGGCGGTCATGATGCCAAAGTGCGCCCGCGGCGAATCCAGCACCACGCGGTTCAGCTTGTTGGCGCGCACGTAGGCCAGCGCCGCATACCACTTGTGGTCCAGCAGCCGTGCCTCCTGGGCCAGGGGCGTATCTGGCCAGCGGATATTCAAACCGCCCTCCGGCAGGGCGTCCTGGGGCAGCACCACCTGCACCCGATCGGGGTCCACCTCCACCGATGCGCTGGACTCGACCACGTCTGTCACGCATTTCATTGCCACCCAAAGCCCGGTATAGCGGCTCATGGCCCAGCCGTGCAGGCCATAGTCCAGGTACTCCTGCACGTTGGAGGGGTACAGCACGGGGATGCCGCTGGCAATCAGCACATGCTCCGACTGGTGCGCCACCGACGAAGATTTGGCGGCGTGGTCGTCGCCCGCAAGCATCAGCACTCCGCCATGCGCGGAACTGCCGGCCGAATTGGCGTGCTTGAGCACGTCCACCGACCTGTCCACGCCCGGGCCCTTGCCGTACCACATGCCGAACACGCCATCGCGCGCCGCGCCCGGAAACAGGTTGAGCTGCTGCGAGCCCCAGACTGCGGTGGCGGCCAGGTCCTCGTTCACGCCTGGTTGGAACACGACGTCGTTCGCCTGCAGGTGGCGCTTGGCCTTCCATAGCGCCTGGTCCAGCCCGCCCAGCGGAGAACCGCGATAGCCCGAGATATAGCCGCCCGTATTCAAGCCGGCCTGCATGTCGCGCTGCTTTTGCAGAAGCGGTAGCCGCACCAGGGCCTGGGTACCGCTCAGATAGATCCGCCCGTGGGTACGGGTGTACTTGTCGTCCAGCGACAGGCCATGGGTATCGGCTGCGCCTGCGGGGTGTGGGGCGTTCACGCTTGTCTCCTGCGGTCCGGGTTTTGGTGTTTTGCCGCAGTGTAGGAAGCCCGCCCGTTATCGTATATTCATATATTCAGGTATCAGGTATATGCTAATCAGATGGCTAACGACGTCACCTTGCGCCAGTTGCGGTACTTCGCAGCAGCCGCCCGTACCGGGCGGTTTTCCATGGCCGCCGCGGACGAGCACGTCTCGCAATCCGCCGTCACCAACGCGGTCCTCGCGCTGGAAGCGCAGTTGGGCGTACGCCTTTTCGACCGCCACCCGCACGGCGTCACCCTGACTCCCGAAGGACACAACTTCCACCAGCGCGCGCGCGAAGTGCTCGACTCCCTCGACGACGCCCTGCGCGAGCCCGGCTTCCAGCGCTACGCGCTGCGCGGCGCCGTGCGCATCGCGGCGTCCTACACCGTCCTGGGCTACTTCCTGCCCGACCTGCTGGCGCGCTTCAGGCGGCGCTATCCCGACGTGGAGCTGGACCTCTTCGACCTGGACCGGCCCGACATCGAAGCCGCCGTGGCCCGCGGCGAGGTGGAACTTGGTGTAGCGCTGCTCTCCAACGTAGAACGGCGTGAACGCTTCGGACACCAGGTGCTGGTGCGGTCGCGGCGGCAACTATGGACCGCGTCCGGCCACCCGCTGGCGCAAGCGTCGGCCCCGTCGCTGGCCGACATCGCCGGCCATCCCTACATCCTGCTTGAAATGGACGAAGGAGAACGTTCCGCGCTCGCCTATTGGCGCGCCCATGGCTTGCAGCCCGACATCGCCTTCCGCACGCGTTCGATGGAGGCCTTGCGTGGCTTGGTCGCGCATGGCTTCGGCGTCACGATGCTGTCGGACATGGTTTACCGCCCCTGGTCGCTGGAAGGCCGCAAGATCGAAGCCGTGCCCATTACTGACGCCGTTCCGCCCATGGAAGCCGGCCTGCTATGGCATCCGCAGGCACGCCTGGCCAAGCCCGCCGAGGCCTTCCGCCAATTCATGATCTACGCCTGCGGAGTTTGACGCCGCCGCTATACCAGGATCGCGCCCTTGCGACGCGTGAACTGGGACAACGACCGCAGGGCCAATTCATGCATTGCGGCCACTGATGGCAGCAGCGTTTCTTCCTTGCGGGTTAACACGCCGACGATGCGTTCCACGGTGGGTTCTGCCAGCGGAACAAAGGCCAGCCCGCTGGCTGCCGTGGGCCGCGCCAGCACCGGCAGCACAGTCACGCCTAGCCCGCTGACCACGCTGGCCAAGAGCGACGCGCGGTTGGACACCACCATGAAAGGGTCCTCGATGGCGGCGCCCAACCGCCGGTTCTTCAACGTGTCGAAGGTGGCGTTGCCTATCAGGCGTTCTCCTTCCAGCGCCGACCAGGGCACGGGCCCTCGTCGCCGCGCCAACGGATGACTCTTGCGGCACACCAGGCCAAAAGCGTCGCGCGCCACCGGCGCGAAGGCCACCTCCGCCGTGCGCGGCACTTGTCCCGCCACGCCCACCTGTACCTCGCCGCTCAGCACCAGCCGATGCACATCCTGCGACGATTCATCAATGGCCCGGATGCGGATCGCCGGGTGGCTGCGCGCATAGCGCTCCAGCAAGCGTGGCAGCCATTCGTCGGCCAGCGAGGGCATCACCGCCAGCGACACCGGCCCCTGGCTGCCCAGGCCAAACTGGCGCGCCGCATCCAGCACGCGGTCATGGGTGGCAAGCAGTTCCCGGAAAAGCGGCGCCACGGCGATACCCAAGGGCGTGAGCTGCGCGCGCTTGCCGGGCTCGAACAGCGGCGCGCCCAACTGCTGCTCCAGGTCCTGCATGGCCGCCGATACGGCCGCCTGGGAGCGGAACGTACCTTCGGCCGCGAGGCGGAAGCTGCCGTTGTCGGCCGCCAGCAGGAACTGGCGCAGGTGCTGGATCTTCAAAGGTGGCGGCATCGGGAAGGGCGGCTATGAATTCGGATTTTCCGAAATTAACTTGAGTTAATTTGGATTGTCAAAACTGCTTGCCGCCCCCAACAATGGCCGCGTCTTTCATCCAACCGGTACTGGAGCAGCGGTATGTCTTTGCAAGTGCGCAAGGTAGTCAGCTATGTGGAAAAAACCCTGATCGAAGGCGGCCGCGCGGCCGAGCGGCCGCTGGTGATGATCATCGCGGCGGCCGTGATCCGCAATCCCTGGGCTGGCCTGCCCTTCCAGGAAGACCTGCGGCCGAAGATCCTGGAAGCCGCGCCGCCTTTGGGTGAGCTGCTGGTCGCGGAAATCCTGCGCCAGGCCGGCTCCGCCGATCAGGTCGAGGCCTACGGCAAGGCCGCGGTCGTCGGCACGGCCGGCGAGATCGAGCATGCGTCGGCGTTGATCCACACGCTGCGGTTCGGCAACGCCTATCGTGGGGCGGTGGGCGGCACCAGCTACCTGAGCTTCACCAACATGCGGGGCGGTCCCGGCTGCGTGATCACCGTGCCGTTAATGCACAAACTCGACGAAGGCCTGCGCTCGCACTATTTGACGGTGCAGACCACCATCAACGACGCGCCGGCGCCGGACGAGATCGTGGTCGCCCTGGGCGCGGCCACGTCCGGACGACCACAACACCGGATCGGCAACCGCTATTCCGACCTGCAGGAACTCGAGCGCGAGGCGCAGTCCAAATGAGCGCGCATTTTCGGCGTTCGGGTCGCGGCGAGCCATTGGTGCTGCTGCATGGCGTAGGCCTGGACCACACGCTATGGGACGATCTGGCGCCCCTGCTGGAGCCGGACTTCGAGGTGCTGCGCTATGACATGCTGGGCCACGGCCACGCTCGCGCCATCGACGAGAGCGTGACGGTGCAGGACTTCATTGCCCAGCTGGACACGGAACTGGATCGCGCCGGCTGGAAAAGCGCCAACGTGCTGGGCTATTCCATGGGCGGCCTGATCGCCGGCGCCTATGCCGCCGCCCGACCGCAGCGCGTCACCCGGCTGGCCCTGTTGAGCACCGTTTTCCAACGCAACCCCGACGAAGCCCGTGCCGTCCTGGCACGCCTGGACGCGGCTGCGACGCAGGACCGCCAAGCCGCCGCCGAGGTCTCGCTGCAACGCTGGTTCACGCCAGCCTTCCAGGCCCGGTGTCCCGAGCGCGTAACCCGCATCGGCCAGCGCCTGCTGCATAACAACCGCGCCAGCTTCCTGGCCGCCTATCGCATCTTCGCGCTGGGCGACACGATATTGGCGCAAGCGGCGTCCGGTATCGCCTGCCCTGCCCTGGTGATGACGGGTGAGCTGGATGTCGGATCAACCCCGCGCATGACGCGGGAGTTGGCCAGCGCGCTACCGCAAGCCCAGGCCCAGGTGGTGCCAGGTCAACGGCACATGCTGCCAGTGGAAGAGCCCGCCATCGTGGCGGCGGCGCTGCAGGGATTCCTGCTGCACGCGTCCGGGGCGCCCATCGTGACCTAGCCCGCGTAGAGTGGATACGGAGACAAACAATATGAATCGCAGAACCCTCCTGAAGAACATGGCGACCCTGGCCATCACGCCGCTGGGCGCCGCCCTCGGTGGCACGGCCAATGCGCGCGAAGCCCCCCTGCGCGTCATCGTCCCTTTTCCGCCGGGCGGCGGCACCGACGTGCTGGGCCGCGTCATCGCGGCAAGCCTGGAAGGCGCGCTGGACCGCTCCGTGGTGGTTGAGAACAAGCCCGGCGCCAGCGGCATGCTGGGCGCCGACTACACCGCCAACGGCGCCAAGGATGGCAGCGTGCTGCTGTTTGCCGGGCTGGTGCCCTCGGTGCGCTACTACGCCCGGCCGCCCGAGGACGTGCTCAAGCAACTGGCGCCCGTCTGCCCCATCGCGCGGTCGCCCTACATGGTCGCGGTGAACGCCGGCCTGCCGGCCAAGACGCTGGGCGAACTCATCGCCCAGGCCAAACGCGAGCCCAAGGCGCTGACCTTCGGCTCCCCGGGCAATGCCACCCCGCAGCACCTCGCCACCGAGCTGCTACAGGCCGCCTGCGGCATCGACATGCTGCACGTGCCGTACCGCGGCACGGGTCCGATGATGACCGACCTGTTGGGCGGACAGATCCAGGTGGTGGTGGCCACCGTGGCGGCGGTGGAACCCTATCTGCAAAGCGGACGCCTGCGCGTCCTGGCCGTGACCAGCCCGGAGCGCCTGCCCAAGTATCCGGACATTCCGACGGTGGCGGAGAGCGGCCCCGCCGGATTCTCCGCGCAGATCCAGTTCGGCACGTATTGCGCGGCCGGCACTCCGGAAGCCGCCATCGCGGCGCTGAACCAGGGCATCAACCGCGCGCTGCAGACCGACGCCGTGCGCGCCAAGCTGAGCGAACAGGGCTTCCAGCCCACCGGCGGCACGCCTGCCCAGTTGCAGCAGGCGCTGCTGGCGGAAATACGCGACGTCGCCGGGCTGGTACAAGCCGGCAAGGTAAAGGTCGACCTGTAACTTCCCACCGCCCCATGCTGGATAACCAGCATTTACAGGCGTGTCGTCCTCTGTGCATGCTGGCCGTTGATCCGGCGCAGATCGGGCACCATGGAGACGACATGCCTAGCCAGGAATCCCTGCACTCCGCCCATATCCGCGAGATCGAGCAAGTCGGCCTCGGCCGGCCCACCCAGCGCGACGCCCACGTGGTGAGCAGCTGGCTGCGCTGCCTGGACCAATACCGGCTGGATCCGGCCCAGGCCTGCGAGGCCTATATCGTGCCCGACGGCCGGCTGCGCGAGCACCGCCAGCAATCCGAAGCCCTGATCTCGATCGCGCGATCGGGCCTGGACCACCTGTTCCGCCAGGTCGCCGGCCAGAACTATGTGTTACTGCTGGCGGACCGCCAGGGCGTGACGGTGGAATTCCTGGGCGACGCGCAGCAGACCGCCAGCCTGCGCAAGGCCGGGCTCTATCTGGGGTCGGAATGGTCGGAGCGGCGCGCCGGCACCTGCGCCGTCGGCGCCTGCCTGGAAAGCGGCGAAGCCCTCACCATCCACCAGACCGATCACTTCGACAACACCCACACGCCGCTGTCCTGCACCGCCGCGCCTATCTACAGCGCCGATGGCGAGCTGGCCGCCGTGCTGGACATCTCGCTGCTCAGCTCGCCCATCCTGAAGGCCAGCCAGAACCTTGCGCTGCACCTGGTCACCAGCACCACGCGGCGCATCGAAATGGCCAACCTGATGGCGCGCACCAGCAATGAGTGGGTGCTGCGCTTCGCGCGTTCGCCCGAATTCCTGGACGTGGATCCGGAGGCTGCGATATCGCTGGATGGGTCCGGTCGCATCCTCGGCATGACGCATACGGGCGCCAAGCTGCTTGCGCGTGCCGCCGGACTGGACTGGCGCAATCCCGCCAGCCTGATGGGCCAGCCCGTCACCCGTTTCTTCGATGTGCAGCTCGACGACCTGCCGCGCTACACCCGCGCCCACGCGCCGCAGCAGCGCCTGATCGTGGCGCGCGATGGCAATGCGTTGTTTGCGCATGCCATCGAACCCAACCGGCACTCCCGCGGCGCGAGCGTATCGGTGCGCGGCACGCCGTCCGCGCTGCGCGGCCTGGACGGCGGCGACGCCCGCATGGCGGCCATGCTGACACGCGCCGCCAAGCTTGCCCGGCAGGGGCTGCCCATCCTGCTGCAAGGCGAAACCGGCGTCGGCAAGGAGTACCTGGCCCGCGCCATCCACGACGGCAGCCAGCGCGCGGGCCGTTTCGTCGCGGTGAACTGCGCGGCGATCCCCGAATCTCTGATCGAAAGCGAACTCTTCGGCTATCTGCCCGGCGCCTACACGGGCGCGGCGGCCAAAGGCCGCAAGGGCTTGATCGAAGAATCCGACGGCGGCACCCTGTTCCTCGATGAAATCGGCGACATGCCCTTGGCGCTGCAAAGCCGCCTGCTGCGCGTGCTGGCCGAATCGGAGGTGACTCCCATCGGCGCCAACGCGCCGCGCCCGCTGCGCCTCAGTCTGGTGTCTGCCTCGCACCGCGACCTTGCCACGCTGGTGCGCGAGGGGCGGTTTCGCGAAGACCTCTATTACCGCATCAACGCCGCCACGCTCACCGTGCCACCGCTGCGCGAACGCGACGACCTCGAATGGCTTATCGCGCGCCTGCTGGCGCGCCACCAGGACGAGTCCGGCGCCCCAGTGCTGGCGCCCGCCGCGCTGATGGCATTGAAGGCGCATGCCTGGCCCGGCAACATCCGCGAACTCTCCAACGCCATCGCAGTGGCCGCGGCATTGTGCGAGAACGGCGTTATCGAACCTGGCGACCTGCCCGACGCGCTGGCGCCGGCCGCGGCGGCGGCCAGCCCTGAAGAGGCGGCCTTGCGCGCCATGCTGGCCAGTTGCGGCGGCAACGTGTCCGAAGCCGCCCGGCGCCTGGGCGTAGACCGCTCCACCGTCCATCGCCAGATGCGGCGCCACGGGCTCGCCCCGCGCTCCTGAGGCGCAACGCCCCGGTGCCACACCCGGGCGCCACAGGTGTGGCGCGGCGCCACGGGATCCGGCCCCGGCCCCCCAGGACAACAAGGTTGGCATGCCAATTGCTTGATCGTTATCGACGCTCACCGGCCGGCACAGGCTGGGGCGCCGGCGGACCGCAACCCGGCCCGCCATGACAACGACGCCCGCCAAGGGCAAGGAGACAAGTCATGCAGACCGATCAAGCCGGCGCCACCCTGGACGCCGTGCTCGCGCGCCTGAATACGGCGCTGGGCAACAAAGACATCGATGGCGTCGCCGCACTGTTCCAGGATGACTGCTATTGGCGCGACCTGGTGCTGTTCACCTGGAACCTTCGCACGTTGGAGGGACAGGATCAAATTCGCGACATGCTGCGCCAGCAACTGTCGCATGTGGAGCCGGTGCGCTTCAGCCTGGACCAGAAAGAAGCCGTCTCCGACGACGCCGGCCTCCTGCAAGGCTGGATCGAAATCGAGACCAACCGCGCGCGTGGCTACGGCCACATCCGCGTCCGGGATGGCAAGATCTGGACTCTGCTGACCACCATGTCGGAACTCAAGGGGCACGAAGAACCCAGCGGCCTGCGCCGTCCCAAGGGCGCCGAGCACGGCAGCAGCCGCACCCGCAAAACCTGGCTGGAAAAACGCGAACAGGAAGCGGCCGAGCTGGGCTACGAGACACAGCCCTATGTGCTCATCATCGGCGGCGGCCAGGGGGGAATCGCGCTGGGCGCGCGCCTGCGCCAGCTGGACGTGCCCACCATCATCATCGAAAAGAACGAGCGCGCCGGCGACAGCTGGAGAAAGCGCTACAAGTCGCTGTGCCTGCACGATCCGGTCTGGTACGACCACCTGCCCTACATCCCCTTCCCCGAGAACTGGCCGATCTTTGCTCCCAAGGACAAGATCGGCGACTGGCTGGAGATGTACACCAAGATCATGGAGCTCAATTACTGGACCTCCACCGTCTGCCAGTCGGCGCGCTATGACGAGCAAAAGCAGGAATGGGAAGTCAACGTGCTGCGCGAAGGCAAGCCAGTCGTGCTGCGGCCAAAGCAACTGGTGCTGGCCACCGGCATGTCCGGCAAGCCCAACATTCCCACCTTCCCCGGCCAGGACGAATTCCAGGGCGAGCAGCAGCACTCGTCACGCCACCCCGGCCCCGACGCCTACCGCGGCAAGAACGTGGTGGTCATCGGCGCCAACAACTCCGCGCACGATATCTGCGCGGCGCTATGGGAAGCCGGCGCCAACGTCACCATGGTGCAGCGTTCGTCCACCCACATCGTGCGTTCCGACACGCTGATGGACATCGGCCTGGGCGGCCTGTATTCGGAGCAGGCGCTGGCCAACGGCATGACCACACGCAAGGCCGACCTGACATTCGCATCCCTGCCCTACAAGATCATGGCGCAATTCCAGATCCCGCTCTACGACCAGATGCGCGAGCGCGATGCCGAGTTCTACGCCAAGCTCGAGAAGGCCGGTTTCATGCTGGACTGGGGCGACGACGGTTCCGGCCTGTTCATGAAATACCTGCGGCGCGGATCCGGCTATTACATCGACGTCGGCGCCTGCGACCTGATCATCGACGGCAGCATCAAGCTGCAGTCGCGCACCGACGTCAGCCACCTGACGCGCGACGCCGTGGTCCTGAAGTCAGGCGCCAAACTCCCTGCGGACCTGGTGGTCTACGCAACCGGCTACGGCTCGATGAACGGCTGGGCCGCGGACCTGATCAGCCGCGAAGTCGCGGACAAGGTCGGCAAGTGCTGGGGCCTGGGCTCCGACACCACCAAGGACCCCGGCCCCTGGGAAGGCGAGCAACGCAATATGTGGAAGCCCACGCAACAGGAAGCCCTCTGGTTCCACGGCGGCAACCTGCACCAGTCACGGCATTATTCGCAATATCTGTCGCTGCAATTAAAGGCCAGGCAAGTGGGGATGCCGGTGCAGGTCTATGGGTTGCAGGAGGTGCATCACAAGCAGTAGGTGCCCGGCGTCTCATGCTGTCGGCGGGCCGCGGCTATGGGAGGGCTGCGGCCTAAGGGGAAGGTGCCGGAAGGGGATTGCCTTTTTTTGGAGGTGTAGGCCGGCCGACACCCTCTTCCAACCCCGGCCTACAGCGGACAAGCACGGTCAATCCGCGAGCGCTGCCTACTTTTCTGCGACTTGATCCGGGAAATAAAAAATCTCGGTGTAAAGCGGATCGCTCCAGAAGTTCAGTCTAGCGCCTAGCTCGTCGCGAGCCCCCTTGTGGTCTTCAAGCAAACTCGCGTACGTGAGAAAAGTCTTTTCGGACTCACCGTATATGCGGTCGAAAGAACGAGACATAAGTACCTTTCCATCTTCGTCCTTGAGCGCGTATTCAATAATGGTCATCGGCTTGTAGGTATCTGTCGCAGACGTAGCCCCATATCCGGTGCTCAACCGCAAAAGGAGCTGCATGTGCCCCTCGGTGGGCACCATATCCTCAGATTCGCTCGCTGCCAAGTCGTCGCTACCCGAGGGACGCATTACCTTCGTGACCTTTACCCCACGACCATTCTTAACAAGCCAGTCGCCGACTTGGGTGGCAAATGCTTGGTTTATGCTTTGGCCAGGAAAGCTCCTGTCGATGAGTTTGGAAAACTCCTCGGAGCGGCGTGCCGTGCGCGCCCCGGAGTCCAGCTTGTGCGCCATTTGCGCCGTTATGCCCACCAACAGACCTACTGGACCAAGAATGCCGAGCACGTTGGTGGCCTGGATTCCGCCAAGATCCATGATCACGAATTGATCGTCATGATAGAAAACCTCCACTGGTTTGCCGGACTGAATGGCCGCTTGATTGGCCAATTTTTCCAATTGGTACTGGGCAGGCGGGCGCGTGACTGCGCACCCACTCAAAAATAAGAGAATGATAGAAAGTAGCTTTCTCAAGTTTCAAATCGCAAAAAGGCGCCGCAGTTATAGCGACGCTTTGTTTCCCCTCCAACGAGACTACCGAAATCGTTCCAAAATCGTTCATTCTGGCCACAACAATGCAGCTTATGCTGCGCCTCGTCACTGACTCAAAAATTATTTTTTGGTTCTTTCAAAATAGTCTTTCGATTCAATACGAGTCTATTTAAAAAATCGCAAGAAAGGATGTTTTTGCCGAAAACTAAGACAAGGAGAAGCTAACGATGGGCCGCCACCCATGCCAACCAGGGCAGCCCTTTAATCGCTCTGTGGGGACCGGAAATCTCTTACCATTTCATTATGGGCTGCGTTGCGCGGGTTCAAGCCGATCGAATAGAAGTTTAGTCTTGCGGGCCGGCGGCTCTGTTGGGAGAGCTTATTTTTTCAATCTAAGGGATAAGGGGATTTTTTGAACCGCAGCAACACTTCGCCCCGAATAAACCATGATTATCTGGAATATTTCAAACCCGCCAAGCTCAAGTGGTGTTAGCCCTATACGCCCGACTTCCAGACGTTGGTAAAAGCAAAATGTCTGCGCTCGGCGCGGCAATGAGAGAAGATGGCTCATCCGTGCTTCGGCGTGCTCAAAACGCCTTCACCTTATCCCCCGTATTACGTCTACTGGCTTGACGGGGAAGACGGTATTTAGTCAGTAATCCACCAGGGCTAATAGGTTATCGCCCCTCTGCCAAGGTAGATGCCTGCGCGCCTTAACCAAACTTCCCGAAAAATCCGGGCCAGCTCAGTCTGACACGTTATTTTTTTTCAACGCTTCAAAAAAACTCACAACTGAAGATACATCAACCCTCCACTCAGAGATCTCTAAACCATCCTCATTGACGGTTTCTCTTTCTGAAACATAGGAGTTTATTTCACTAGGAACAAAAGGTGTAGTCAACTCATCCAGAAACAATATTCTATTCTGCACATACGCCTGCTCCTTCTCCATATAGACCACCCAACAAAATACAAAATTGCATATATCTGGATTACGCATCGACGTTGCTAAAACTGCATGCCCACGATCACGAATCGCGTGATCGAGAGACTTCTTCCAACTCTCCAGATAATTCGCGCGGGACCAGAACCCTACTGGAGCCAGGAAGTTCTCCTTGTATCCGTCAAGGTCTATCTCTCCTTGCAACACAGGCTCATCAAACCGTCTGACAATTTTTTCATTCAAGCTAATGCTAAAGCTCATTTCTTTATCCGAACCAAATCTTTATCGTACGTACCCACTCAATTTCCACGGCGATCAAATATCTTCCAACCACCAGAAACATTATGAGCATCTATATCGCGAGTAATATATTCCTTTCCATTCCAGAAAACCACTTGGCCGTGGGAGCGTCAGCCGTCGGGTTGTCATCGCATGTTGCTCCGTGCTTATCAAGGCACGCAGCCGGTTCAAATGTAGGCGGGGGATCGAATCCTGGAGCAGTTTCTGCAGTACTCCCACTGCGTGCATGGCCCTATCTTCCTTCAAACGGTTTGGTCGCCTGATGAAGGGTATAAGACCAGCGCCATGCACGCGCTGATCACCTACACTCTAAACGTTTGATCTCGTCGCGCGCAACAAGCCATTGATTCAGAATGCGTTTCCCCGGAAATTCGTGGAGAAACCTCAGTGTCAGACACCTTTCTTTTTGACGAAAGACGGTGTCTTTCTTTCATTTGCATAGAAAGCTATCTAAAAGACTTCATGCCTGAGCAGTTCTAAGCATTTACTCTCCTTGATAGTTTCCTCTATATCAGATGATCGATCAGTAGCATTTACGTAGAGCAAAACTGGCCAGTCCGGAAACCCCTGCTCAACTGGTTCCTTATCAAAAGGGTCAAGATTCGCCTTCAGAAAAAAATTCTCCGAACCACCGGCACTGACAAGGCGGTCTAGGCGGCAAAAGCAGTCGAATCAATTCTTAACCTGTCGTCCTAGGGGTTAGAGCATCATATTTGTTGCCAGCGTAATGACTTTTGCGCCCAGTCTATATGGGCGATGCGTCATTGAAAAGCTACATAAAATAAAGAATCAGACTAAAATTTCGGATGCGAAAGTGCAGTCTGACGCCTTATTCTTGCTTGATCTGAAGTTCCGTTCTAAGCAAGTCCAAAATTTTGGACCAGTTTTTAAAGAGCCGCTCATCCCCTTCAAAGGAAGCATCAGCCGCCGGCATATATCGAACAAAGGATGAAACAGACTCTGGATAGCCAAGATCTGCGTACAACTCCTCAACGACCGCCAAGGGGTCCTCATATGAATCTTTATTTCTATATAACCACAAAAAAATCAAAAAAATCCATACCTTTTCTGTCTCCTCAGCATCTTTCGGAAACTCTGCAGCAAGATTATTAATATGCCGCATCACCTCATTTACCTCATTACCAGCCAAGCCAGCCAATTCATAATGCTCAACAGAAGAATCCAAAGTGAGATTCTTAACAGCATACTTAACGGCGCCATGGGGACTTAAGAAACCATGCTCCACCCCATATTTGATATCCCTCCATTGCATCCAAGGCGCTTCATCAAGGCAAAAGTCACTATCCAACTTAATATCCATAAATCCCCCATCATTTTGGAAATCTAGAGGGAACTTGATTTGGAATTCCCGTTATTTTCCCTTCGGGTATGAATCTTTGATGCGCCAGCTCCCCTTTCGCATTGACTATCCAAAAATAGTGTCAGACTACATTTTTGCCGCCATGGGAAATGTAATCTGACATCTTTTTTGCAGACGTTAGCAAAAGCAAGATCTCTGCGCTTGGCACTGCAATGAGAAATTTTTCTCATCTGTGCTTCGGCGTGCTCAAAACGCGTTCACCTTATGCCCGGATTACGTCTAATCTCTTGACGGGCAAGACGGTATCTTTTTCGACAATAGGCACTAGACTGACGCCTTTCTATAAATAATTAATTTGACCGGTCATGCCATCAAACCGTGGCGCCGTAATTATAAA
>Ga0182740_1001142_pt1 | contig 19242 bp, 20 predicted proteins | sample eDN5th37CKraftBY_FD_128872 | JGI IMG/M metagenome (GOLD analysis project Ga0182740, IMG submission 128872) | Enriched backyard soil microbial communities from Emeryville, California, USA - eDNA 5th pass 37_C Kraft BY (version 2) (version 2) | ecosystem: Environmental > Terrestrial > Soil >...
AGGACCTGACGCGATACGCTTCCCGAACACGGTAGACGAACTCCAACTTACGCTTTTTTGCGGAACTTCTGCAGGATCGGCGAGAGCAGACTCGTCTTGGATCGCTTGGCTTCCGAACGCCCTGTCATCAGTTGGGCCAGATGTCGGAACATTTCCGCGATCTTGTGATTGCCGGCGACCTCCGCAATCATCTGCCCGTTGTTCGCCGCGGTCCCGAAGATCTGGGGCTCGAACGGGATGATGACCGCTGGCTCGTCATCCAGCGCCTTGGCAAAATCTGATGGCTTGATCTCGGGCCGCTTCGGAACGCCGACCTGATTGAGCGCGTAATACGGCCGATGGTCGTTGACCCGTGCCGCCTTGAGGAAATCGACGAGATTCTTGGCGTTGCGCAGATTCGCGAGATCCGGCGCGGCCACGACCAGAATATCGTCGGCGGCAAGCAGCGTGCGCTGGGTCCAGCCCGTCCACTGATGCGGCACATCGAGCACCACGCATGGCACGGTGGCGCGAAGCGAATCGAAGATCGCATCGAACGCATCGGCGCCGAAATCATAGACGCGGTCCAGCGTCGCGGGCGCAGCCAGCAAGCTCAGGTTTTCCGAGCATTTCGACAAGAGGCGGTCGACGAATGCGGTGTCGATGCGGTCCGGCGAGAAGACCGCATCCGCGATCCCCTGGGGAGGATCCTGGTTGTAATCCAGGCCCGCGGTCCCGAACGGAAGATCGAGGTCAGTCACGACCGAATCCAGCGCCAGATCGCGCGCGATCGACCAGGCCAGGTTGTGCGCGATTGTGGAAGCGCCGACGCCGCCCTTCGCGCCGATCACGGCCAGGATGCGGCCGACAGGCTTCGCGTCCGGCGACGAGTAAAGACCGCATACCGAACGCACGATATCGAGCGTATTGACAGGTGCGATCAGATAATCGCTGACGCCGCGGCGGACCAGTTCGCGATACAGCGCCACGTCGTTATGGCGGCCGATCACGATGACTCGCGTGCCCGGATCACAAAGTTCGGCAAGCGAATCGAGTCCGGCAAGCACCACCTCGGGCCGCGATTCGAACTCCAGAATGATCACATTCGGCGTCGGCGCCGAGCGATACGCCTCGGAAGCAGCGGTCATGCCGCCCATTTGAATCTTCAGATGAGCTTTGGAGAGCCGGCGATCCTCCCCCGCCGCCTGCACCGCAGCCGCCGTCTCAACCGATTCGCAGAAAGCCTGGATCGATATGCGCGGCGCCGGAGCGATGTGCTCCTCAGGCGCAGGCACGTCGGCCGGAAGCTCCTGGGTCGCGATCTGAAATGCGCTTCTTGTCATCGATTCACGTCGCTTGACTTGCCCTGATCCTTGTTTGGATAAATCGTCTCAGGACTCTGACCTTGACGATATTTTTCAAGCACGGTGGTCCGCCGCGAATTCCAGGCCGGGCCTTCCGAGCGAGGTTGAACGAGGTCGGCGGGGTTTGCGACCATCGCGGCGAGATTGCGCTGGTTTGAACACCCGAGATTCCAGTAATTGCGATTCTCGTTGTAGAAGGGATCGGGACTTGGCCCGAGGTCTTGCGGCCACAATCCGCAGGGGCCGGCCTCCGCAACGATCTTCGAGTATTTCAACCGAACCGTCGGAAAGTTTTCAGGGTTATCCGGCGTGTAGCTTCGTACCGCGACGCTTTCCATCGGAATGCCGGATGCTGCAAAGATCGAGTTGATTTCGCGCAGCGCCTGCGATGCCGCCACACGGTTCGGCGTCCCGGTCGGAACGTCGATGACGACACCGCCAGTGGCTTCCTCTCGCCACACGCTTGCGAATGCGAGCACCTCGGCCCGTTGTGTGGGCGTGAGAGAGCCCCGGCTCTGGCCAATGAACAGTTCCATGGAGTGCGAGCCGTCGCGCAGCGCTATCTTGTGACGCTTCCGATAGTCGTTGGGATAACCGATCGTATCCTGCGCGATGTACGGCGCATTCGGAGCCACTGAAGTCGCGTAGCACCCCGACAAACTCATCGCCGCCGCCAACAGGCCCGCCATGCGGACCGCCATATCGAACCTTCGGCTGCCGAACGTGAACTCTTGCCTCATCGCACCATCTCCCCGTTCAGCATCAGTCCACGATGAACCCGTATCTGCCTTGATACTTGAGGTTCGGATCAACTCGGCCAGGAATGCCGTAAAGGCGGTTGAGGCGGCCCATGAATACGGTCGACGGGTCCGCAGCATCGGCAAATCCGTCATCGGGCCGCGACAGATCCTTCGGCTTCACCGCGCGCACCACGTAAGGCGTGACCAGAATCATCAGTTCGGTCTGACGATTGACGTAATCGCGGCTCTTGAACAGAGACCCCAGGATCGGAAGCTGCATCAGCCCGGGCAGGCCGTTCACCTGCTGCTTGGTTTGCTCGTGAATCATGCCCGCCATCGCGAGCGCGCCGCCCGACGGAATCTCCACCGTCGTTTCCGCACGACGCACGCGCAGCGAGGGGATCGTAAAGCCGGAGCTGACCAGCGAAGCTTCGGTCGACAATTCCGAGACCTCTGTCGTGACCTTCATGCTGATCCGTCCCTCCGAAAGGACGACCGGCGTGAAGCCGAGGCTGATGCCGAACTTCTTGAATTCGATGGTGGGCGTACAGGAGTTCACCGACTGACAGCTCACGCCGGTCACGACCGGAAATTCACCGCCGGCCAGGAAATTCGCCGATTCGCCGGAAATCGCCGTCAGATTCGGCTCGGCGAGCAATCGCATCACGCCGGCTCGCTCCATCGCCCGGATGGTGGCGCCAAGCCGTGAATTGAGCTGTCCGCTCAGGCGCGAAGGATCGAGATTGGTGTTCAGCGGCGTTCTGGCACCATAGCTCGGCACGATCGCGGTCGTTGCCAGATCCTGACCATAAGCGGTGAACGGCGTATCGGTATTGAAATTGATCACCGAGCTGCCGCCGCCGACGCTGCCGCTCAGATTGATGCCGAGTTGCTTGATCACCTCGCGCTGCACTTCGGCGACCGTGACGCGCAGGTTCACCTGATCTCGGCCCTTGACCGCAATTGCGTTCACGACCTTGTCGCCGGCGCCGACCATGGTCGTCGTCCCCGCCCCCATCAGGCGGCTGGCGATCTCGAAGGCGCTCTGCGAATCCGCCTGGCTGTCCACCCAGCCGGACAACACGACGCCTTCGGGACCGAGCGCTTCGATCCGTATGTCTGCGGTGGGCAACGCCTGGCGGATCGCTTCGCGAATGCCATTCAGGTCGCGTTTAACCGCGATGTCGAAGCCGGCAATCTGATTGCCCTGCGCATCGAAGAAGAACATGCTGGTCTGACCGACCTTGGCGCCGATCATGTAAGCGCGGCGCGTTGATCGGATGACGGCGTTCGCAACAGTCGGATCGGCGACAAGCACATCCTTCACGTCGCGCGGCAGATCGATGATCACGGCCTTGCCGATTCCGAGCGACACCGGCCGCGAACTGACCTCGCTGCCAACGACGGAGATGACCGGCGTGCGACGCAAATCGGGCTCCGCCGCATACCCGGTCGCGACTGAGGCAGCCAGGGGGACTGCGATCAGCAGCGTCCGGATCATCGTCAGATCGGCCATGGAGCACATTCCTTCCAAGCGCTATTTGGAAACCGCGGTCGTGGGGACGCCGAATCGCACAATGTTGATGCCTGACGCACGCGACGGGGGATCTTCGTCTGCTCCTGCGCCCTGGGCCGTATCCACGACGCTGCGAAGCGCCAAAGACAAATGCCCCGCCTGCTTGCTGGCGGCGAGAACTTCGGCTTGGCGCGGAGAAAGTTCGAGAGTGACGGTCTTGCCGACGACGACCTTCTGGCCGTTCTTGTCCTCGACCGTCTGATCGACAGCGAGAACGCGCACTTTCGAGATGATGGTCTCGCTGGTGTAGCTCTCCACACCGTTCTGCTTTTCCGCTTCGCGGTCCCGTCGCGCCAGAATGACGTCGACATAGTCGCCGGGAACAACGAAACCGCCGGCGCTCGTCTCGGCGCTGATTTCGGTCGCTACCGCGCGCTTTCCGGCCGGCAGGATGGCGGACAGGTAACCGGCCGCGCCCGCTTTCACGAGCCGCGATTCCTGGATCGGTTCGCCGGCGAAGAACGAGCCGCCGCGGACGAGCATGCCGGATAGCTGCTCGATCGCGTCCGGCCGATCGCTCTTTCGGATGAAATTCGGACCGGCCGATGCCGCCGGCCATGTCTGCCAGCGCAGTTCGGCCGGGGTGACGGCCGTGCCTTGTCCAATATCGCTGTTCGCCACAAGGACGTCGACGGTTTCAAGCTGCGCAACCGGCGGCGGCGCGGGTGGCGTTTCGCCGGAGCGGCCGGCAAGCAGGGCTGCGAGGCCGCCTGCAGCGAGCGCAACCCCCAGCACGACAAGACGCGCGGCTTTCATAACGCTTCACATCCCACGTATGACGCTTTCGGCCCGGACATGGCCGTGAGGGGGAGTTTCACCACCCAAAGGTCAATTCGTGGTTAATGAGCGGTTTGCAAACCAAGTTAATTTTTGGTTTTCAGCCCAGCCCGAGCGGTCGCATCCATATCGTATGCGGATAAACGGCCAAGGCGGCGCCGGCCAGGGCGATGCCATAGGGAACACCGGCATCGGCCCGATGCAGGCGCAGCGCCCAGTCCTGTCCCTGGAGGACCGTCGGCAGCGGCATCACGCGATATCGAATGATCGCGAGCGTCAGCACGCCTCCGAACAGCGAGGCGTAGATCAGATAGGGCATCAATGTATCGAAGCCGAGCCACAATGCGGTAGCGGCCGCAAGCTTTGCGTCGCCGCCGCCGATCCAGCCGCAAGCGAACAGCGTGAAGGTCACCGCGAGCACGGCGAGCCCGGCCCCCACATGCATGAGCATGTCCGATCCGCTCATCCCGATCAGCAAGGCCATCACAAAAAAGCCCGCCACCAACAGAATCGACACGCGATTCGAGATCGTCATGGTGAACAGATCGCTGAATGCAGCAAACGCCATGAGTGCCGGAAACAAGAACAGCCGAATGGCGTCCGTCATCATCATTGTCATGGCCGCACTCGCAACAGAGCCCAACCTTTACGCTGGAACGCTTTACGGGTTGGTTAGCGTCAAGGCAGGGCCTGAAAATGCAAACGCGCCCGTGGGGGTGACCCGCGGGCGCTGTTTCGCATTCAGCGCCAATTACTTCAGCGCGCCCTGGACCGACGTGAAGGTCGAGGTCAGCTTCGTGCCAAGGCCCTGCACGACCGTGATGATCGCGACGGCAATGCCCGCGGCAATCAGGCCATACTCAATGGCGGTCGCGCCCGACTCGTCACCAAGAAATTTCTTGAAGGTCACCATGTTCCAACTCCGTTGAGACAGCTTTTTTTGAACCAGACAGCCGTTGTGGCCGGCAGTGACGCGAAGCTATCAGGCACCGCTGAAAAAACGGTAAGATCGAGCGCCCCGGATTCTGCGGGCCCGTTCAGATGCCGTTAGGCATCGCACCGTGGAGCCGGCCGGTTTTGAAAAGGTGCCGACAAGAAGATGACGCGGCCGAACGAGTTCACATCGTTTCGTCTTAACCACTGGAATCGTTGTGGAATTAGACGACGCATTGTAGCGTCAACAGTACTCGGATTGATCGCCGGCCAGAGTCAAATCTCATGCTCGGTTCGATCCGACAGCGCCCTAAACGCGTCCGGCATCGCACTCATGCGGGGTGGCAGATGCTCCCGATTTTGGATCACAGTTAAAGAAGGTTTTAGGCAAATTTCGCGGGCTCGGAACTGCAGCCGAACAGGAAGCGCGTGGAAGAAGAACTCTGATACCTGCGTTGTCGAATGATTCACCATTTTGCGGTGAATTCGACATTGGATGACGGCGAGTTCTGCAGTCTCCTTGTTCCAGTATGAGTGCGGAGTAACGCGATGTCGCTGGGTTGGCGCGTTTGGAATCTGGGTCCCTGCGTCAGCGCCATCGGGACCCTTGCCATGGCGATGCTACTGCCGGCGCCAGCGCCCGCGGGAGATCGTTACCCGAGCGACGCCCTGCTCGTGCAAATGGACGAAGCCAAGCTCGTCAAGCTTCCGGACCTTGCTGCAACGATCATCATCGGAAATCCACTGATCGCAGATGCAACCATTCAGGCCGGCGGATTGGCAGTGCTGACCGGGAAGGGATATGGCGCGACAAATTTCATCGCGCTCGACCGCAAAGGCAATGCCTTGCTCGAAAAGACAATCATCGTCCAGGCCGCGATCGATACGGTCGTCGTCTATAAGGGCATCGAGCGTCAGACCTATAATTGCTCCCCGATATGCGAGCCTGTGATCTCGCCCGGAGACAGCGAGCAATTCTTCAACCGGACCTTGGTTCAGAGCACGACCCGCAGCACACAGGCGACCGCGGCGTCCGGCGGACGGTGACCGCACTAGAACTTCACTGTCGCGAATACCTTCACGGTGCGGCCAGGCTGCAGCACCTCGTCTTTCTTGAATGACTGGGCGAAGCGCACGTCGTCATTCAGCAGGTTGTCACCAACAAGCCCGAGCTTCAACTCGGACAGACCGCTCAGGTCGCCTGGAAGTTTCGACGAAAAGCTGATCTCGGCTTTCAGCAGGTTATACCCTGCGGTCATCGTTTCGAGCGCGGCCAGGTCCGTTTGCGCGAACGCGTGCAGAAGACCGACGCGGGCGAACCAATTGCCGTCACGATAGTAGATGCCGCCACCGAGCCGCTGCGGCGGGATCCTCGGCACATTGCTGCCGTCGCTAAAGGTGGCTCGCACGATGTCATAGCGACCGTCGACGCCCCAGACGCCGCAAGCGATCGGAACAACATCGTACTGTGCCTGGATTTCCGCACCACGAAACGTCGCGGCGCGCTGGTCATAGACTGCCTGCGCCAGTACGAGGTCCGGGTCGTCTGCACAGCTGCCGAAGGTTTCCCCGCAACGCAGGCCCGTCACGTTGCGGAAAATGAAATTGTCGAAGCGGGTATAGAAGGCGGCCGCTTCGAAACGAAGCGGACCTTTGGCGCGGCGCAGACCGACCTCGAGCGAATTCGCGACCTCGGTAACAAGATCGGGATTGCCGACGTCGAATGTGCCGGTCGCTTCGTGGACGCCGCGGGATAGAAGCTCCGGCGCACGCGGGGCGCGTCCGACATGTTGATAGGTGACGCTCGCCACAAGGTCGCCGGGCAGGTTCTGCAAGAAGCCAACGGCACCGCTCAGCGGCAGGAATTGACGATGCCGGGCAACATCGCGGTCGGGATCAACGAACAGGTCGGGGACCGAGCCGCCGACCCTGTTGCTCTCAATGCGGCCGGAGAGCTGCAGCCTCTGCGTCGCATTGAACCGGAACTCGTTGAAGAGATAGCCGGCGATGCTGCGCGTCGTGTTCGGATCGAAAAGGCCGCCCTCGCGCCCTGCCCCGTCGAGGCTTTCGCGACTCGCCTGCAAGCCGAGCGCGGTCGTGAGCGCAGCAAAGCGCAATTCGAACGGCTGAAGCTGCGCCTCCACGCGCAACTCCTTCTGATCGCTGAGAAAGAATTGCTGCGGGCCATAAAAGCCCCCTTCGCTTGCGATTTCTGCATGCCGATAATCGGTCGCACCGAACCAATAGCGGATCGCTTCGATCCCGTTGCTGTCGGGGCGTATTTCGCCTTTGCCCGTGAGCCTGGATTGTTTGAGATCGATGTTCGTCCGGGCTTCAACTGCCTCCTGGCCCGGAATGCGATAGGCCGCATCGAAATTCGTGTAGGCGAGGCCGACATAGCCGCGATCGAAAATGAGTGAGCCGCCGATCGAATTGCCATGCGACCGATGCTCCGAATTCGGCTGCCATTTGCCGACGAGCGGTGGCGGCTCATCGGGAAAGAGATACGGATAGGACTGGATCTTGTAGTCACCGGCGCTTCGGCCCCAGAGGTCGGCGTGGACGGCGAAGTTGCCGCCGCCGGCATCGAGCAGAATTGCACCCTCGCGGCCGCGGTCGACACTCGTGATGGAGCCCCGGCCCTGAAATGCCATGCCGCGCGACGGGATCGATGTTGGAATGCGGTTGTTGTCGGCGTTGACTACACCGCCGATCGCCTGAGAGCCGTAACGCAAGGTTGCCGGACCGCGAATGACTTCGACGGTTTGAGCCGTCAGAGGATCGAGCGGCACCGCATGATCTTCGCCAAGCTCTGAGACGCCGCTCGCACCAATCCCGTTCTCCTGAATCCGCACGCGGTAATTATCGAGCCCGCGGACAATCGGACGGCTTGCCGCACCGGGTGCAAAGCCCGACGACATGATGCCTGGCTTGTCCTGAAGAATCTCGCCAAGCGTCTGGCCGGTGGACGAGTCGATTTCGCCGCGCGGCATGACCGTGACGGTCGCGAACTGATCGGCCACGACCGGCAGCGTGCCGCGATAGAGGTGCGGCGGCGCGGCGGGCGTGGTGGCCTCGATTGGCGTTTCGAGCGCTGTCTGACGCGGACCCGGCGTCGCCACCGGACGGACCGGGCGACGGGAGATCGGGCTTGCGGTGACGGTTATGGCGGGAAGCTCGACCGCCTGACCGCAAGCCGGGCCCTCAAAAAGTGGCAACGAAATCAGCGCGATAGTAGCAGCGCGGCGACCTAACATGTCGTTCCCTCAATATGTAATGTTATAACATTACATATTGAGCCCGACGAGTGTCAACGCGAGACGAGTCCGGTCCGCCCATTCAGCGCGCGGATCGGATGCCTGATCAGGAGTCCTACAGAATAAACCGGCTCAGATCGGCGTTCCTGGCAAGGTCGCCGATATTCTTCTCAACGTAAGCGGCGTCGATCGTCAGCACTTCCCCACTGCGGTCTGTCGCGGTGAAGGATATTTCGTCGAGCACGCGCTCCATCACGGTTTGCAGCCGCCGCGCACCGATATTCTCCACGCTCGAATTTACCGACACGGCGATGTCGGCAATCGCATCGATCGCATCTTCGGTGAAGTTCAGCGTCACGCCTTCCGTCGCCATCAGCGCGATATATTGCTTGATCAGCGACGCTTCCGTGTCGGTCAGGATGCGGCGGAAGTCTTCCCGGGTCAGCGCCTTGAGTTCGACGCGGATCGGCAGCCGGCCCTGCAATTCGGGCAACAGGTCGGACGGCTTCGAGACATGGAAGGCGCCCGACGCGATGAACAGGATGTGGTCGGTCTTCACCGGGCCATGCTTTGTCGAAACCGTGGTGCCTTCGATCAGCGGCAATAGATCGCGCTGCACGCCCTCTCGCGATACGTCGCCTCCGACGCGACCGTCCCGCGCCGTGATCTTGTCGATTTCGTCAAGAAAGACGATGCCGTTATTCTCCACGGCACGGATCGCTTCTTGAACCACGGTTTCGGTGTCGAGCAGCTTGTCGGCCTCCTCGTTCACCAGAAGGTCGTGCGATTCGGCAACCGTGACGCGGCGCGTCTTTGGTTTGCCGCCGAGCTTGCCGAAGATGTCGCCGATCGAGATCGCGCCCATCTGAGCACCGGGCATGCCTGGAATGTCGAACATCGGAAGCCCGCCGCCACCGCCGGACGACACTTCAATCTCGATTTCCTTGTCGTTGAGTTCGCCATTGCGCAGCTTGCGGCGGAACGCATCCTTCGTCGTGGGACTGGCGTTCTCGCCGACGAGCGCGTTGACGACACGATCCTCAGCCGCGGTTTCAGCACGCGCCAGGACGTCCTTGCGCTTGCGTTCGCGGGTCTGGGCGATGGCGACCTCCACGAGATCGCGAACGATCTGCTCCACGTCGCGGCCGACATAGCCGACCTCAGTAAACTTGGTCGCTTCGATCTTGAGGAAGGGCGCGCCGGCCAGCCGTGCCAGGCGCCGCGAAATCTCGGTCTTGCCGACCCCCGTCGGGCCGATCATCAGGATGTTCTTGGGCAGCACTTCCTCGCGCAGGCGTTCGTCGAGCTGCAGCCTGCGCCAGCGATTGCGAAGCGCGATCGCCACGGCGCGCTTCGCTTCATGTTGCCCAATAATGTAGCGGTCGAGTTCGGAGACGATCTCGCGGGGGGAAAAGTCGGTCATGTCAACTCGTGTTCGAAGTCGTGGTGCTGCATCATCAGCACGCCTTCGGTCCGGCCTTCCAGATGCGGAACAGGCCGGAAGCCGGCCTTCATATAGGCACGCACCGCGCGCGCGTTAAGCGGATCGGGATCGATGATGATCCTTTCATGTCCCTGTTCGCGAAGCAGGCGAATGAATGCCGCAAGTGCGGCCGAACCGATGCCCCGCGACAATTTGCGCGGGTCGCCGATCGAAAGATCGACGCCGATGGTGTCGGAGCTCAATTCAGCGAGCAAAGGATTGTCCTTCACCCATTGCTGGTTCTGACGATGGCCAATGAACCAGTACTGGATGTAACCGACCGGTTCGCCATCCAGCACGATCAGAAACGGCCGGGTAGTATCGCGGCCCTCGACCATGTCGCGGATGTAGCCGAGCTCCTCGTCCGGATCACCCCACCACTCGCGCAGATGCGGCGCGCTGAGCCAGGTTCGGAGCAACGGATAATGCTCCGGCTGCACCGGAATGAAATCGATCGGCTGCGGTTCAGACCGCATTGAGCGTTTCCACGGTCACGCTGCGGTTGGTGTAGACGCAGATGTCGGCGGCGATATCGAGCGACCGGCGCACGATCTCCTCAGCCGAGAGCGGGCCGTCCGCGAGCGCACGCGCCGCCGCCAGCGCATAATTTCCTCCCGATCCGATCCCGGCGATGCCGGCTTCCGGCTCCAGCACGTCGCCATTGCCGGTCAGCACCAGCGAGGTCTTGCTGTCGGCGACGATCATCATGGCTTCCAGCCGGCGCAAATAACGGTCGGTCCGCCAGTCCTTGGCGAGCTCGACCGAGGCGCGCAGCAGCTGTCCGGGATATTGCTCGAGCTTGGCCTCCAGGCGCTCGAACAGGGTGAAGGCGTCCGCCGTGGCCCCGGCAAAGCCGCCGATGACGTCGCCCTTCCCAAGGCGCCGGACCTTGCGGGCATTGGACTTCATGATGGTCTGGCCGACGGAGACCTGACCGTCGCCGCCGACCGCCACGATGCCGTTCTTGCGGACCGTCAGAATGGTTGTGCCGTGCCAGACCGGTGAATTGTCGGGAGAAGACATGCAGATTAACCCTGTGCGGCGGTGATTTAGGCACCAGCGAGCGCGTTTGCAAATTGGCAGTGCGATCGGTGGCACAATCCGCGATGCACTGTTAAAAGGCCCCGAATTTCACTCCGGAACCCGCACATCATGCGCAAAGGTCAAATCACGCGCAAAACCAAGGAAACCGACATTGCGGTCGAGGTCGCAATCGACGGGACCGGCCGGGCAGATATTGCGACCGGTATCGGCTTCTTCGACCATATGCTGGACCTGCTGGCGCGGCATTCGCGGATGGACCTCCGGATACGCGCCAAGGGCGATCTCCATATCGACGACCACCACACCACCGAGGATGTCGGCATTGCCCTTGGGCAGGCGGTCAGGATGGCGCTGGGCGACATGAAGGGCATCGTCCGGTATGCCGACGTGCATCTGCCGATGGATGAGACGCTGACGCGGGTGGCGGTCGACGTTTCCGGGCGCCCGATGCTCGTCTTCAAGGTCAAATTCGGCGGTGACAAGATCGGGACCTTCGACACGCAGCTCGTCAACGAGTGGTTCCAGGCCTTTGCGATGAACGCGGGCATCACCTTGCATGTCGAGACATTGTACGGCTCGAATGACCATCATATCTCGGAATCCTGCTTCAAGGGTCTGGCGCGCGCGCTGCGTTCGGCGCTCGCGATTGATCCGAAGGCGGCAGACGAGATTCCTTCGACGAAAGGCTCTTTAGGCGGCTGACCACGCCTGCGATCGTTCGCTCAAGGTGAGACTCCGGAAAAAGGCCGGATTACCGCTCTTGCCGACGACGAGCGGCCGAAGACCGAGGACCCTAGAGAATGGCCGTGTATACCGTTCACCAGCCTCCGCTGGGCAAGGCAGAGACCGCGCCGGACCCCGCGCGATTCACATTCGTTCGCGACGGTTTCTATGTCTGGGGCTTTCTGCTGTCGGTATTGTGGATGCTCCGCCACCGATTGTGGCTGGCGGCTGTGCTTTTCGCCGCGCTCGTGGTCCTGCTCGAAATCGGCCTCCGGTACGCGGGGGTAACCAGTGGATGGCGCATGCTCGTGCTGTTTGCACTGGCGTTCCTGGTCGGACTGGAAGGCGCGAGCCTTCGCCGTTGGACCCTCGCCCGGCGCGGCTACACCAATGTCGGTGTGGTGGTCGCCGAAAACCAGGACGATGCCGAGCGGCGCTTCTTCGTGAACTGGCAGGCCGGCAAGCGGCCAAATGCGGCACCGCCGCCCGCGCGGACGGAAACGGTGGTGCGCGGGACGCTGACGCCACCCGCTCGCCCTGCCTATCCTCATGGAGGCGCCTCAACCGTGATCGGCTCGTTCCCGGAACCCGAGCGGCGAACATGACCACCGCCATCGTCGATTACGGCTCCGGCAATCTGCATTCCGCAGCCAAAGCATTCGAGCGCGCCGCGCGCGAACACGGATTGAACGGCGCGATCGTCGTGACCAGCGATCCGGAAGAGGTTGCGCGCGCGGACCGTATCGTGCTGCCGGGCGTCGGCGCTTTTGCGGATTGCCGCCGCGGGCTCGATGCGGTGCCGGGCATGGTCGAGACGCTGCGCGAACAGGTCGAACGGCGCGGCAAGCCATTCTTCGGCATCTGCGTCGGCATGCAGCTCATGGCGTCGCGGGGACACGAGAAAGAGGTGGTCGAGGGCCTCGATTGGATCGCTGGCGAAGTCGACCGCATTCATCCCTCCGATCCGACGCTGAAAATTCCGCATATGGGCTGGAATACGCTACGGACGCAGCGCGACCATCCTCTGCTCGACGGCATCGCAACCGGTGATGCCGGGCTCCACGCCTATTTCGTGCACTCCTACCAGCTAACGCCCACGGACCGCGCCAACGTCATCGCCGAAGCTGATTATGGCGGGCCGGTTACCGCGATTGTCGGCCGCGACAACATGGTCGGGACGCAATTCCATCCCGAAAAGAGTCAAAAACTCGGGCTTGCGCTGATCGCCAATTTCCTGAAATGGAAGCCGTGAACGTTCAACCCGTGGTCCCGGGCGAAGCGCGGCGCGAACCGGACTGCCATCCATAGCCAGTCCCGGATTATGGATTTCGGTTCGCGCTCTTGCGCACCCGTCGTTGTCATCGAAAGAGTCGCGTGATCCTTTTCCCTGCCATCGATCTGAAAGAAGGGCTGGCGGTTCGCCTTGAACAAGGCGACATGGCGCGGGCGACCGTCTTCAATCACGACCCCGCCGATCAGGCCTACGCCTTCGAACTCGCTGGCTTCGAATATCTGCATATCGTGGATCTTGATGGCGCCTTTGCCGGCAAGCCGGTGAATGGCCGCGCCGTCGATCGCATCCTCGAAGCGACTAACATACGCGTACAGCTCGGCGGCGGCATCCGTGACATGGCCACCGTCGACGGCTGGCTACAGAAGGGCGTCGATCGCGTGATCATCGGCACCGCCGCGGTCCGCGACCCGGTCTTCGTCCGCGAGGCAGCAGCCTCATTTCCCGGACGCGTTGCGGTTGGGCTCGATGCGCGCGACGGCAAGGTCGCCGTGCAGGGCTGGGCGGAAGCCTCCGAAATGACGGCGATCGACATCGCCCGGCGCTTCGAGGACGCCGGGGTAACCGCAATCATCTACACCGACATCTCCCGCGACGGGATGTTGAAGGGCATCAACTGGGACGCGACCATCGCACTCGCGGACGCGATCTCCATTCCGGTGATCGCGTCGGGCGGTCTCGCCTCGATCGACGATGTGAAGACCTTGCTCGAGCCGCGCGCGAAAAGACTGGAAGGCGCGATCGCCGGACGCGCGCTGTATGACGGACGGCTTGATCCAGCCGAAGCCCTGGCGCTGATCAAAGCGGCGAAGAGCGCATGACGTTCAAAGTCCGCATCATCCCGTGCCTCGACGTGAAGGACGGCCGCGTCGTCAAGGGCGTCAATTTCGTCGATCTGCGCGACGCCGGCGATCCGGTGGAAGCGGCCATCGCCTATGACGCGGCCGGTGCGGACGAGCTGACCTTCCTCGACATCACCGCGAGCCATGAGGACCGCGGCATCATGCTGGATGTCGTGCGGCGGACGGCTGAGGCCTGCTTCATGCCGGTCACGGTCGGCGGCGGCGTGCGCACCGTCGACGATATCCGAACGTTGCTGCAATCGGGCGCCGACAAGGTCTCGATCAATACCGCAGCCGTGCAGCGGCGAGAGTTTGTCAAAGAGGCCGCGGAAAAATTCGGCGATCAATGCATCGTGGTCGCGATCGATGCAAAGACGGTTTCGGCCCCCGGCGAAAAGCCGCGGTGGGAAATCTTCACGCATGGCGGCCGCAAGCCAACCGGCATCGATGCGGTGGAATATGCGCAGGAGGTGGTGTCACTTGGCGCCGGCGAAATCCTGCTCACCTCGATGGATCGGGACGGCACCAAGGCCGGTTTCAACATTCCTCTGACGCGCGCGGTCTCCGACGCCGTGACCGTGCCTGTCATTGCATCCGGGGGTGCCGGAACGCTCGATCACCTCGTCGAAGGCATTCGCGACGGACACGCCACCGCGGTGCTGGCGGCGTCGATCTTCCATTTCGGCGAATTCACAATACGGCAGGCCAAGGAGCATATGGCAAAGGCGGGATTGCCGATGCGCCTCGACCCGTGACTTAATCGACCTTCTCGTTGGGATAGACGCCCCAAAGCCGTTCCTGCGGCACCCAGCCCTCGAAATTTTTGCCATTGACCCGGCACCATTTGCCGTCGCAACGCCGAACCTGTGCCACCACGCCCGGCTGGAGCTGTGCAGTCACCCCGGCGTCGGGACTGGGGCTGTCGGAGACCGGAATCAGCTGATCCTTATCGCGCGCGATGACCACCGCGGTCCGCCGGCCAGACAGGAGCGAGTGATACACCCAACCCTCGGAGCCCTCCGAATCGCGGATGCGGCGCCAGTTCTCGAATTCGGCGGTAATCTCGACCGGCAGTCCCGACTTCGTGAAAACCCAGGCGACGTCGTGGTCCTTTGTCGGCCCGGACCGCACGTTCACGCGATCCGATTTCAGGCTGACATAGCGCGGGACCGGCAGGCCACTGGCGCTGCCGGACGCAGCGTCGCCCGCAGCCCTGGCTGGCGAACACACGACAAGGCTGGCGAAAATGGCTGCGATAGCGATGGGCCGGATGGTTTGTCTTGATGCGGTCATCTGCTACATGGGAACGAAGACGCCGGTAACGAACGGCGCAGTGTCGGGGAGGCCGGTTAAGGACGGCTGAACAGCCCCGCGCTGTGCCGGGAACCGCATCGCGAAGGCTGATCACGAGACATGTCGAACCGCAAGAAGCCCTTGGTGATCGTGACGCGCAAGTTGCCGGAGCGCGTCGAGACGCGCATGCGCGAATTGTTCGACACCCGGCTCAATCTCGACGACAAGCCGATGAGCCAAGCCGACCTCGCCGAGGCCGTGAAGGTTGCCGATGTCCTGGTTCCGACCGTGACCGATCGCATCGACGCCGCGGTGCTTAGCCACGTGGGTCCGAACCTGAAACTCATCGCCAATTTCGGCAATGGCGTCGACAATATCGATGTTGCGACGGCTCTCGCGCGCGGCATTACCGTCACCAACACCCCCGGTGTTCTGACCGAAGACACGGCCGACATGACGATGGCGCTGATCCTCGCGGTTCCGCGGCGCCTCGTGGAAGGCTCTCAGGTGCTGACCAGCGATGTGGAGTGGAGCGGCTGGTCTCCGACCTGGATGCTCGGCCACCGGATCTGGGGCAAGCGGCTGGGCATCATCGGCATGGGTCGGATCGGCCAGGCGGTAGCGCGCCGGGCACGGGCCTTCGGGCTGCAGATCCACTACCACAACCGCCGGCGGGTCGCGGCGCAAATCGAGGAAGAGCTGGGCGCGACATATTGGGACAGCCTCGACCAGATGCTGGCGCGGGTCGATATCGTGTCGGTCAATTGCCCGCACACGCCAGCAACCTATCACCTGCTTTCGGCCCGCCGGCTCAAACTGCTTCGTCCGGACGCCTATGTGGTCAATACCGCACGGGGCGAGGTGATCGACGAGAACGCGTTGATCCGGATGATCTCGGCTGGCGAGATTGCCGGCGCTGGGCTCGACGTGTTCGAGCACGAACCTGCCGCCAGCCCGAAGCTCGTTAAACTGGCCCGCGAAGGCAAGGTCGTGTTGCTGCCCCATATGGGCTCTGCGACCGTCGAGGGACGGGTCGATATGGGCGAGAAGGTCATCATCAACATCAAAACCTTCATGGACGGGCACAAGCCGCCGGACCGCGTGCTGCCCTCCATGCTGTGAGGCCGCTCCGCCTTAACCAAACACCCTGTTGCCGAGGTCGGTGTGACGACCGGCCTCTTTTTCCGGAAAAATTCCGGGCTAGTATTGGTGCCGACTGAACATGCGCGCCGGAGGGCCCGATGCGTTTCCTGCTTTCCCTCGCACTGCTCACGTTTCTGTACACCCCAGCGCAATCACAGGCGCTGACGGGCGATCAGATCAAAACGATGTTCTTCAACGGCAAGCCGTTCGTGGCGACCTCCACGACGCGGCAGCGTTACACCATGGTGTTCACGCCGGACGGCAAGGCGTCACGCGAGCCGCTCAAGAAGGCCGGTGAATCGGCCGAAAAAACCGTGGGGACATGGAAGGTCGTCAAGGAGGGCTTCTGCACCTCCTGGAAACAGGGCAGCCCCGCGACCTGCTACCGGCTGGTGCCGAACACCATGGACGACACCAAATGGTCGGTCATGAAGGGTGCGGTCACCGTCGCGAGCTGGACCAAGCCGGCGGAATAGCCGCCAGCTACGCCTTCCTGTGGATCGACAGATCCTTGATCGTGGGGGTCTCGCCCGAGAGCGGATTTGTGCTGTCCCAGGCGTATTCGATGCTTTCGAAACGCAGGCTGTGCGTGTCGATCATCAGCAGGCGGCCGACCAGACCCTGCCCGAACCCCACGATCTCGCGGATCGCTTCCAGCGCCATCATTGAACCGGCGATGCCAGGAAGCGCGCCGAGAATCCCGGCCTCAGAACAGGCCGGGATCGATCCGGGCGGCGGCGGCTCGGGAAACAGACAGCGGAATGTCGGATTGGGCTGGCCGGCGGCATTGCGCTGATGCGCGCGCAACGTCGTCAGCGCGGCATCGAATGTTCCGAGCGCGCCGGTGACCAGCGGCTTTTGCGCAAAAAAGCAGGCGTCCGACACCAGATAGCGCGTATCGAAATTATCAGAGCCGTCGAGGACGAGATCGTAGCGTGAAATCAGCTCCAGCGCGTTGTCCGCCCCGATGCGCACGGCATGACGCTCCACCGCCACGTGCGGATTGAGCCGCGCGATGGCAGCGGCCGCGGAATCCACCTTGGCGTCTCCGACGTCATGTGTGGTGTGGACCACCTGACGCTGCAGGTTCGAGAGCGAAACGAGATCGTCGTCGACGATACCGATTGTGCCGATTCCGGCCGCGGCGAGATAGAACAACACGGGGGCCCCGAGCCCGCCCGCGCCGATGACCAGCACGCGCGCATTCTTCAGTGCTGCCTGTCCAGGACCGCCGACATCCCGCAGCACGATATGGCGCGCGTAGCGCTCCAGTTCCTCCCGGCTCAGCATCGTCACCTCACTCCAAGCCTTTCATTTTGCGTCATCCCCCATGCTGACCGTCAAGCCCTTGCACAATCCCTAATTGCGCGCGCATCATAGAGCGGTATCCGGAGCGGAGAGGTCCGGGGCACAAGGGCGGCTGAGGGGTGTGGCTGACATGCGTGCCGTTGCGTGGGTCACCGTGATCGCGCTTGCGTTTGTACCGCAAGCGATGGCGCAGGCCCAAGCACCGGCCCCTGCACCCGCGCAAGCACCGGCCCCCGCTGCAAAGGCTGGCCCGAAAGCAGCCCCAAAGAGCCCCACCAAGGCCGCCAAGAAAGACAAGCAGAAGCAGGTTCCAGCGCCGGTGGCCGTCGCAACGCCCGAACAGCGGGCCGCCTATGCGGCACTTCCGGTAGCCGAACGCGTCGCGATCCAGTCCGACCTGTTATGGACGGGCGATCTGTCGGGCTCGATTGATCCTGATTTTGGCGACCGGTCGATTGCGGCCGTCCGCTCCTTCCAGCGGCGCAACAAATTCGAGGAGACCGGCATCCTGACGCGCGAGCAGCGGCAGACGCTTGCGGCCTCGATGCGCACGCGCAAGGAATATAACGGCTGGCGGCTGGTCGAGGACGAAGCGACGCCCGGCGTGCGGCTCGGCATTCCCTCCAAGCTGGTCCCTAACAGCGAAATCGGCACCCTTGGCAGCCGCTGGTCTTCCGGGCGCGGCGAGATCCAGATCGAAACCTTCCGCGAAAAAATGGCCGGAGCCACGCTCCAGGACCTGTTCGATGAAATGAAGAGACGCCCCAATGGGCGTCGCGTTGAGCAAGGCACGATCAACACCAATTCTTTCGTGCTGTCGGGCATGCAGGGCCTGAAGAAATTCCACGTCAGGGCTTATCTGAAGGACAACGAGGCGCGCGGCATCACCATCCTGTACGACCAGGCGATGGAAACCATCATGCTCCCGATGGTCGACATCATCACAAGCTCGTATCTGCCTTTCGGAGATCCGGCGACCGCATCGTCGTCTCGACGCGTTCATTACGGGTCAGGCATCGTGGTGACGGCAGGCGGAGCCGTGATTACCGAGCGTCAGCTCACCGATGATTGTCAGGGCATTATCGTCGCGGGACTTGGGCGCGCCGATCTGATCGCCGAAGATGCGGCCTCAGACCTCGCACTGATCCGCGTCAACGGCCCCCGCAATCTCAAGACAATGCCGTTCTCCAGCGAACCGCCGAAAAGCGCGGATCTGACGTTGATCGGCGTTCCCGAGCCTGAAGCGCAGGCTGGCGCGCGCGATGCGGCCACAGCTTCAGCGACATTGCGAGGAGTCGACGGCGCTCGCGTGCTGCTCGATGCCCATCCGTCCCGCGGTTTCGTCGGCGGCGCCGCCCTCGACAAAGATGGCCGTCTCGCCGGCATGATCGACATGGCGCCGGCGACACTCGCGAGCCTTGCTCCGCAAACGGCTCGCATCTCGCTGGTGCCGACGGCGACCATTCGCAAGTTCCTGGCGAATGTCGGC
>Ga0182740_1001144_pt1 | contig 19211 bp, 17 predicted proteins | sample eDN5th37CKraftBY_FD_128872 | JGI IMG/M metagenome (GOLD analysis project Ga0182740, IMG submission 128872) | Enriched backyard soil microbial communities from Emeryville, California, USA - eDNA 5th pass 37_C Kraft BY (version 2) (version 2) | ecosystem: Environmental > Terrestrial > Soil >...
CGCCATGGAGATCGTCCATGACAGCGCGCAGCTCGACCGCTATCTCGCGCGCCTCGCCTCCACGCTGGACCGGCCGTCCGACATCGTGGTGTCGGCGAAAAGCCCGCTGCTGATCGACCGCTATCTCACCGACGCCATCGAGGTGGATGTCGACTGCGTCGCCGACGGCCGGGACACCTATATCGCCGGCATCATGGAGCATATCGAGGAGGCCGGCATCCATTCCGGCGACAGCGCCTGTTCGCTGCCGCCGCATTCGCTGTCCCGGGAACTCAGCGACGAACTCAGCCGCCAGACCCGCGAACTGGCGCTGGCGCTCAAGGTCGGCGGCCTGATGAACGTGCAGTTCGCCATCAAGGATGGCGAGGTCTATGTTCTTGAGGTCAATCCCCGCGCCTCGCGCACGGTGCCCTTCGTCGCCAAGGTGACGGGCGTGCCGGTCGCCAAGATCGCCTCGCGCATCATGGCCGGCGAGAAGCTCGACAGCTTCGGGCTCAAGCCGCTGAAACTGAACCATGTCGGCGTGAAGGAGGCGGTGTTCCCGTTCGCCCGGTTCGGCGACAGGGTGGACACCGTGCTCGGCCCCGAGATGAAATCCACCGGCGAGGTGATGGGCCTCGATACCGACTACAGCATCGCCTTCGCCAAAAGCCAGCTCGGCGGCGGGGCGCGGCTGCCGCGCCAGGGCACGGTCTTCGTCTCGGTGCGGGAAGGCGACAAGCCGCGCGTCATCGAGCCTGTGCGCGTGCTGGCGGCGCTCGGCTTCACGGTGCTCGCCACCAGCGGCACCCAGCGGTTCCTTGCGGAACACGGCATCGCGGCCGGCATGGTGCTCAAGGCATCGGAAGGGCGGCCCAACATCGTGGACGCCATCCGCAACGGCGAGGTCCAGCTCGTCTTCAATACCACCGAGGGCGCGCAGGCGCTGGCCGACAGCAAGTCTCTGCGTCGGGCTGCCCTCTTGCATAAAGTGCCGTACTACACCACTCTTTCAGGAGCCGTAGCGGCGGCGCAGGGAATTAAAGCCTACATTGAGGGAGACCTCAAGGTGCGCGCCCTGCAAAGCTACTTCACGGATCGGGCCTGAACGCCACAGCGGCGGCACACCCGACACGAATGATGCAAACCGAGATCGCGACGCCAGCCCGGAAGGGTGGCTCGCGATCAAGCTTTTGTGGGCGCACGGTGCCCGCAAGGTGAGGACTGAGGACAAGGATGATGGTTGAGAAGATCCCGATGACGGCGGAAGGTTATGCTGCGCTCGAAGCCGACCTGAAGCATCGCCAGCAGGTCGAAAGGCCGCGGATCATCCAGCAGATCACGGAAGCACGTTCCCACGGCGACCTTTCCGAAAACGCGGAATATCATGCGGCAAAGGAAAGCCAGTCGCTCAACGAAGGCCAGATCGCCGATCTTGAGGACAAGATGGCGCGCGCCGAAATCATCGACGTCTCCAAGCTTTCGGGCGACACCGTGAAGTTCGGCGCCACCGTCACGCTGATCGACGAGGATACCGAGAAAAAGCAGGTCTGGCAGATCGTCGGCGAGCCCGAGGCGGACGCCAAGAAGGGCCGCATCTCCATCACCTCGCCGCTCGCCCGCGCGCTGATCGGCAAGACCAAGGGCGCCTCCGTGGAGGTCGTCACGCCCGGCGGCGCGAAGGCCTACGAAGTCACCAAGGTGGAATGGCGCTGAACGCGCCGTCCTCGGAATATGAAAAAGCCGGGCCAACAGCCCAGCTTTTTCTTTGTGCTACAGCGATGCCGTCCGGAACGGCCGTCAGATCTTGAAGCTGTCATGGGTCGCGGGATGGAACAGGTCTTCCACGGCGAGGCGGCGCGAGGACAGCCCCTGCGCATGATGATGGCGCAGGAAATAATCGAGCACGGCGCGGTTGGCTTCCATGCCGTAGGACCAGAAGTCCGCACCCATCATGGCGCGCACATCGGCCAGATGCTCCTCGATGAAGGGCAGTGTCACCTTGGTCGCCGATGTATCCGACAGATGCGCGAGAGCCAGCGCCTTCGACTGCTCGAACGCCTTCATCAGCGCGGCCGGAAGCCAGGGATGCCGCTCCGCCAGCGTCCTGCGGATGCCGACGAGATGCATGATCGGGAACATGCCGGTGCGGCTGAACCAGTCCCTTGCCGCCGCGACCGGGTCGGGAAACAGCCAGCCGATATCGGGAGACGGGCGCCTGAGCGCCGGCGGACGCGGCGCGATGAAACCGTCGATCTCGCCATCCTCCAGCAGAGCTGAAATCGTCCGCCCTTCAGGCGCGCTGTCGAGCTTCACCCCCGGCGGCAGGCTGATCGTGATCTTCTCGGGCCGGCCGGCCTCCTCGATGCCGCCCCGGACCCAGTGAATGTCCGAGGGCGCGACGCCGTGATCGTCCTCCAGGATCGCCCGCGCCCAGACATTCGCGGTCAGTTGATATTCGGGCACGCCGACCCTGCGTCCCTTCAAGTCGGCCGGCCCCTTCACGCGGTCGCGCCGCACATAGATCGAGGTGTGGCGGAAGGCGCGTGAAAGAAACGCGGGAATGCCGATATAGGGGCAATCGCCCTTCGCTGTCCTCACCACATAGCTGGACAGCGACAGTTCGCAGACGTCGAAATCCTCCGTCCGCATCGCCCTGAAGAAAATTTCCTCCGGCGACAACGTCATGAAGACCGGCGACACGCCGTCGATCAGCACCTCGCCGTCGATCAGCGGGCGATTACGGTCGTAGTTCCCGATGGCGATGGAAATATCCGGCTTGCTCATGTGTCCGCCGCGAACGGCCCCCCAACCCGATGCGCCGTTCTTCGGACGCGGCCTCTATCTTTGCTTTGCTTTTCAATCGTTCCAGATTCTGGATGGATCAAACATCCGCATCGCGAAATGCCACCCTGACGATCATGTTGCATTCTCCACATCTTCATCGGATTGTGAAGGAAAGTTGCAATCCATCTTTGCTAAGATGGCTTCGTCAACCAACATCGTTCCAAAGGGGGGGGCCTTCCGATGAACGAAACACTATCCGCCTATCGTCCGCAGGTACTGAGCATCCTGCGCATCATGACCGCGCTGCTGCTGTTGCAGCACGGGCTTTCCAAGTTCTTCGGTTTTCCCCAGGCAATGAACACCCCGCCGATGTTCTCCATGTTCTGGTTCGCCGGAGTCATCGAGATCGTCGGCGGCATCCTGTTTCTGATCGGACTGTTCACCCGCTCGACCGCTTTCATCCTTTCCGGCTTTCTGGCCTGCGTCTATTTCATCGGCCATGCGCCGGCCGGCTTCTATCCGCTGACGAATAACGGCGAGGCCGCCGTCCTGTTCTGCTTCATCTTCTTCTATTTCATCTTCTCCGGGCCAGGGCCCTGGAGCGTGGACTCAGCGCGCGCCAGCGCCTGACGCGGCGGACGCCACTCCAGCAGCGCCGGCCTTCGGGCCGGCGTTTCGCTGTCAGTCCTGTTCGAACGGCACCATGGCGACGTTCTTGGCGTTGCGCAGGGTCAGCGACGTCTTGACGTTGCGCACGTTCGGAGCGGCGGTCAGTTCCGCCACGAAACCCTGAAATGTCGTCAGGTTCGGCGCCACGCATTTGAGCAGGAAATCGATCTCGCCGGACAGCATCCAGCATTCCCGCACCAGCGGCGCGGCACGGACGAAACTCTCGAACACCTTCAGATCCGCCTCGGCCTGGCTGGCGAGATGCACCATGGCGAAAACCGTGACCTCGTAGCCGAGCAGCTTCTCGTCCAGCAGCGCCCGATAGCCGGTGATGAAGCCGGCCTCCTCCAGCGCCCGCACCCGGCGCAGGCAGGGCGGCGCGGAAATCCCCACCCGCCGGGACAGCTCGACATTCGTCATCCGACCGTCTTCCTGAAGTTCCTTCAGGATTTTCCAGTCTATGGCATCCAGCCGCGCAATCACGTCCGCCGATTCTCCAAAATCGGGGGACCATAGGGGAGAATCCGGTAGCGCGAAATAATGTTTCGCCACGGGCTGCGCCGTCCACAGCCTTTCGGGACAATGGGTTGCAAAACTTGCATAGCTGCAACGAGAGCTTAAATTAGGCGCAGCGGCATCCTGCGCTCCGCAGCCCTGCGGTCAAGGCCGGGAATCCGGGGAGCGATTCTAGCAAATCGAGGAGGACGGCTCGCCATGGGCACGACGACGCGCGCGAAGGTGGTCATTATCGGCTCCGGTCCGGCCGGCTATACGGCTGCGATCTATGCTGCCCGCGCGATGCTGGAACCTGTTCTGCTCCAGGGCATGCAGCCGGGCGGGCAACTCACCATCACCACCGACGTCGAGAATTATCCCGGCTTCGCCGACGTGATCCAGGGCCCCTGGCTCATGGAGCAGATGCAGAAACAGGCTGAGCATGTCGGCACCCGCATCGTGACGGACCTGGTGGCCAAGGCCGACCTGTCGCGCCGGCCGTTTCGGCTGGAATGCGACTCGGGGGATGTCTATCTCGCCGACGCGCTGATCATCGCCACCGGCGCCCAGGCCCGCTGGCTGGATCTGCCGTCGGAACAGAAGTTCAAGGGCTACGGCGTCTCCGCCTGCGCCACCTGCGACGGCTTTTTCTACCGCAACAAGGAAGTGCTGGTGATCGGCGGCGGCAACACCGCGGTCGAAGAAGCGCTGTTCCTCACCAATTTCGCCTCCCGGGTCACGGTCGTGCATCGGCGCGACAGCTTCCGCGCCGAGCGGATTCTCCAGGACCGGCTGTTCAAGCATCCCAAGATCGACGTGCTCTGGGACACCGCGCTGGACGATGTGATCGGCAGCGAGAATCCCATGAAGGTGACAGAAGCCCGGCTTCGCAACGTCAAGACCGGCGAGATCACCCAGCGCGCCGTGGACGGGATCTTCATCGCCATCGGCCACAGCCCCGCTTCCGAGCCGTTCGTCGGCCAGATCGAGATGAAGGGCGGCAACTACATCCGGACCGCGCCGGACTCGACCGCCACCTCCGTTCCGGGCGTGTTCGCGGCCGGCGACGTGACCGACGACATCTACCGCCAGGCAGTCACCGCCGCCGGCCAGGGCTGCATGGCCGCGCTGGAAGCGGAACGCTTTCTGGCCGCCCATGAACTTCACGAGGCTGCCGAATGAACCAGCGTTTCAGAGCCGGGCGAAAAGACATGGATTGGGACAAGCTCAAGGTATTCCATGCAGCCGCGGAAGCCGGCAGTTTCACGCATGCGGGAGACCAGCTCGGCCTGTCTCAGTCCGCCGTGTCCCGTCAGGTGTCCGCGCTGGAGCACGACCTCAGCGTGTCGCTGTTCCACCGCCACGCTCGCGGTCTGATCCTGACCGAACAGGGTGAGCTGCTCTACCGGACCGCCCACGATGTCTTCATGAAGCTGGAGGCGGCCCGGGCCAAGCTGACCGACAGCAAGGAGCGACCCAACGGCGAACTGAAAGTGCAGACCACCGTCGGCATCGGCATCCACTGGCTGACGCCGCGGCTGGGCGAATTCATGGATCTGTATCCGGACATCCGCCTCACGCTGATCACGACCGACGAGGAACTCGACCTCGCCATGCGCGAGGCGGACGTCGCCATCCGCCTGCGGCAGCCGACCCAGCCGGATCTGATCCAGCGCAAGCTGTTCCAGGTCCGCTCGCATGCCTATGCCTCGCCGGAATACATCAAGCGATTCGGTCAGCCGCAGAGCTTCGAGGATCTCGACAATCACCGGATCATTCTGTTGAGCAACGCTCCGCCGACCTTCATCGCCAACCGGAACTGGCTGATCGAAGCCGGGCGCGAGCCGCGCAATCCGCGCGTCTGTTATCTCACCTTCAACAACGTGCTGGGCGTCCGGCGCGCCTGCCAGGCCGGCATGGGCATTGCCATGCTGCCCGACTACATCGTGGAATCCGATGGCGGCCTCGTGCAGCTCTTTGGTGAAGGCGATGGCACGATCCTCGATGGCTATTTCGTCTATCCGGAAGAACTCAAGAATGTCGCGCGCGTTCAGGTGTTCCGCGACTTCCTCGTCGCGAAGGCGCAACGTTGGACGCACTGAAAGCTGCAACGCAGGATTTTACGGTTGGTTGCAAGTGACGCAGTCTACACATGGCAGACATGCAATGGGCCTGATTGCCGAAAGCCATCGTCATGGTAGGCTTTGTTAGTTGATGACGAGCGGTCTGCGGATCCTCCCAGATTGCCCCCGTAAGACATCAACTGTTCCCCTCTGGAAGGTGATTGTCGGCTTTGCCGGCAAACTCAACCGGGCCTCAAGGCCCGGTTTTTTTTCTTTTTGATCGCGTGATCAACACCTTGCAGGATCGCCGAGCGAAAGCATCCGCATTCGTTCGAATTTTAGTTCTTATGAGACATAGCGACGAGCATCAGCATCGCCGCAAAACTGACAAACAAAAGCAGGCTTTCAGCCGCGCTGCCCTGTGTGACGAATCATGTGTCAGGCCGGGGATGCAGCGACGCGAAGGATGGTGACTTCCGAATCGCCATAGCGGCGGCGGTCGATCTCCGCGAATCCCTCCGCGCCGTTGAACGCTCCCGTCGCTTCCTCCACGACAACGATGGCCTGCGGCATCAGCCAGCCGCCCGATCGCGCAGACGCCAGCGCCGCCTCGGCCAGCCCCTGTCCGTAGGGCGGGTCCAGAAACACCAGCGAGAATGGCTCGACAGGATGAGCGGGCCCAAGCCGCGTCGCATCGCGGCGGAAGATCCGCGTCACGCCCGAGACGCCGAGGGTCTCCACATTGCCGCGCAGGAGTGCGCGCGACTCGACACCGTCATCGACGAACAGCACGAAGTCCGCGCCCCGGGACAGCGCCTCGAGTCCGAGAGCGCCGGTCCCCGCGAACAGGTCCAGCACCCGCGCCCCGCTCACCGGGTCGCCAAGGCCATGGGCGAGGATGCCGAACAGCGATTCCCGCAGGCGATCCGCCGTCGGCCGGATGGCCTGGGTCTGCGGCGCGGCCAGCGCCCGCCCGCGGAAACGGCCACCGACGATCCGCATCAGCCCCGCCGCCCGCGATCGGAGGGACGGCCGGGAGACTGGCCCCTGGGTCCCGCCACGTCGTCGCGACCATGATACGGACGTTTGCCGCGCGGTTCGCCGGACGCGCGTTTGGAAGCCGACGCAGGCTTGCCGGCACCGGCCCTGCCCCCGCTCTTCGCGACGAAATCCTTCCCGCCGGCGCGCAGATCGCCGCTCTTGCCGACGCCCGGCTTTCTGGCGCCTCGGATTTTGCCAGCGCTTGGCTTTCCAGCGCTTGCACGCTCGTCGCCAGCCGGTGCCGCGGCACGCTCCACAGCGATGCGGCGTCCCTTGCGGTCGCTGACTTCTGATGCGCCGCGCGGCGGCAGCCGCGGCGCGTCCGCTTCATCCACGCGCATCCGCCACGCCCCGCCCCGCTTGCCGGGCGGACGCTCCCGAACGATGCGGCGCTCGGCGGCATCGTCAGCCAGGCCATCGCGCCCGCGCGGTTCGAAGCTGCGGGAACGGTTGGCCGCGCGGCCTTCAAAACTGCCACGCGGTGTATCCGGCCTTGGGGGGTGCGGGCGTCCGAACCGCCCTTCGCCGCCGGACGCATGATCGTCCCGCCGGGAATCCCGGCCCCGCTGCGCCGGCCGCCCGGCGGCGGAGGCGGAGGCGGAGCGATGCGAACGGGTTTCCTCTCCCGTCCGGCGGCCCGGGGACGCATCGTCGCGGTACGGCCGCGAACGCTCCCCGTCGCGGCCACGCGCGGGCCGCGGAGGGCGTGAGGCGGATGACGCATCGGGACGGCGCTCGCGCGGCGGACGCTCACGCGCCTCGGCGCGATCGGACCTGGTGCGATCCGGTCCGGCGCGATGCCCTGCCCGCTCAATCTTCGTCCCACGATCCCGCGGTCCCCGGTCCTGCGGTCCGCGATCCTTCGGTCCACGAGCTTGCGACGCCTGTCCTCGCCGCTCGCCGCCATGCCGGGACACGCCTTCCCCGGCGCTCTCGCGCGGCGGCCGGGGGCGCTCGTCCCCCGCGCCGGCAGGCCCGGAAAAGTCCGCGCCCGCCTGCGCCACCAGCGCCTCACCAAGCTGATCCCGCAACACGCGGCTGCGGATCTCCTCCACGCTGCCTTCCGACAACTCGCCGAGCTGGAACGGCCCGTAGGACAGGCGGATCAGCCGGCCGACCTGAAGCCCCAGATGCTCCAGCACCCGGCGCACCTCGCGATTCTTGCCTTCGCGGATGCCGAAGGTCAGCCAGACGTTGGCGCCCTGCTCGCGATCCAGCGTCGCGTCGATCGCGCCATAATGGATGCCGTCGATGGTCACGCCCGCCTTGAGCGCGTCGAGATCGGCCTGCGTGACGGCGCCATGGGCACGGACCCGGTAGCGACGCAGCCAGCCGGTCGCGGGCAGTTCCAGCGTGCGGGCAAGGCCGCCGTCATTGGTGAGCAGCAGCAGCCCCTCGGTGTTGATGTCGAGCCGGCCGATGCTGACCACGCGCGGCAGGTCGGGCGGCAGCGCGTCGAAAATCGTGCGCCGGCCTTCCGGATCGCGGCTTGTCGTCACCAGTCCGCGCGGCTTGTGATAAAGAAAGAGCCGCGTCCGCTCGCGGCTCGGCAACGGCTGCCCGTCCACGGCGATGCGGTCCCGCGGCGTGACGTTCAGGGCGGGCGAGCGGATCGTCCCGCCATTGACGCTGACGCGCCCCTCCGCGATCCATGCCTCGACATCCCGGCGCGACGCGAGGCCCGCCCGCGCGATGACCTTGGCGACGCGCTCGCCCTCCGGCCGCTCGCCGCTCTTCCGCTTGACTGTATCCGTCATATACATCCCGTTCCGCGGCGCACCGCCGCCGGGGCCAGAACGCCCCGCAATTCGTCTGCCGGCGGATGATCGCGCGGGCAAGGTTTCGTTATATGCATGCGGGCATCGTCCGCCCAGCCCCGGCAGCCCCCGAACGACATCTGCGCCGAACGACACTCAGGATTTCCGCATGCCGCCCGCCCCCTCCTTCATGGATCTCGCACTGGCCGAGGCCCGCGCCGCCGCAGAGGCCGGCGAGGTGCCGGTCGGCTGCGTGATCGTGAAGGACGGCGCGGTGATCGCCGCGGCCGGTAACCGCACGCTGCGCGACCGCGACCCCACCGCCCATGCGGAACTGCTGGCGATCCGCCAGGCCGCCGCGCGGCTCGGATCGGAACGCCTGACCGGCTGCGACCTTCATGTCACGCTGGAGCCCTGTCCGATGTGCGCCGGCGCGATCTCCTTCGCGCGCATCCGCCGTCTCTATTATGGTGCTGCGGATGCCAAGGGCGGCGCGGTGGACAGTGGCGTGCGCTATTTTTCCTCTCCGACCTGCCATCACCGGCCGGAGGTCTATGGCGGCCTCGCCGAAACCGAGGCTGCCGTGCTGCTGCGCGACTTCTTTCGAGACCGGCGCGGATAGCCTCCGGCCGGACAGGCGGCTTGTTGCCCGCCGGGAAAACTGATCCAGTTGCCGGCACGACAGGAACCATCCCATGCGGCTCAGAAAATTTCTCGCAAGGTTCGTGATCGCCTCGCTATCGTCGCCGCCATTGTTGCCGGTTCGACGGTTTACGTTGCCGCGCGTTTCGTCGGGCGGAAGAATCCGGAGAGGTCCAGCGTCGCGCTGCTTGATGCGGTCAGCAATTCATTTCAACGAGATTTCGGCACTTCGCAGAATCTGAAGCCATTGAATGACATTTGGGAACGCCCGCTCTGCTCCTACGATGCGGCAAGTCAACCTTCCGCATGGAGGGATGTCTGATCGGCAGGATCGATGGGCGGGAGGGGACGCAGTTCCGGGCGGTTCTGACTTTCGATCCCTCGCTGCTCGCCTTCGAGAAATCCCGGCAACTCATCACCGGAGCGATCACGGCGCCCTGCGAAGCGCTGGGGCTTGACGGCGAAGGCAGGACGGGGCGCGGCGCACGGCATCATCTGTGGCTGGACGCCGCGCTCAGCCAGGGCCCGCTCGGCTGCGGGGGGTGGGCCGCGCGGCCGACCATCGTGTCCATCGATGCCGCGACAGGAACGGTGACGGTGAGGAAATAACGCCGGCGCAGATCACGCCAGCAGCGCGCCGAGCTTGTCCTTCAGTTCTTGCTTCACCGGCTCGACGGTCCGCAGGATCGAACTGGCGCGGAAGAAATCCATGGTGCGGATGCCCGCGACATTCGGACGAATGACGAGGTCCGGCGGCGCAGCGCGCAGCTTCTCCGCGGTGATGGCATAAGCCATCGCCAGCATGGTGGCATAGAAGCTCTCCCATGCGCCGGGCACCTCACGCGCCTCATCGCTCGGAGCGCCCGACACATCGACCGCGACGACCACATCCGCGCGCTGCCGCAACAGGTCGAACGGCACGGGATTGGTGGCGTTGCCGTCCACCAGAACCCGGCCCTCCATGCCGATGGGGCGGATCAGCCCCGGAATGGCGATGGAAGCCGCGAGGGCAGGATAGAGTGGGCCTTGCGTGAACAGCCGGTCGCGCCGGGCATACAGGTCCGAGGCGACCACCGTGAGCGGGATGTTCAGCCGCGCGAAGTCGTTCGGGATCGCGGCGGGCATGAAGCGCGCGCACAGCTTCTCGGCATCGAGCAGCGTCGCGTGACCGAGGCCGCCGCTCCAGAGATCGGAGAGCCGCGTCGCCCGCGCGGCCAGCGCGCCGCGCAGCAGCGCGGGACGGTCATGGACATGCGCGAGCACATGGCGGCGCATCTCGCGGGCGCTCATGCCGGCCGCATAGGCTGCGCCCACCACCGCGCCGAAGGATGTGCCGGCGATCGCCACCGGCTGCACGCCCATCTCCTCCAGCGCCTCGACCACGAGGATATGGGCAAGGCCCCGCGCCCCGCCGCCGCCCAGAGCCAGTGCGAAAGTCTTGGTCATCTGCTGATCCGAAATACGTCTCCGCCGTCGGCGGACCATCCGCATTAGAATCGCCTCGCGGCGAAATTCGGATCGGGCGGCGAGCGGTTCGTCAGCCTTCCCGCGCGACCGCGCGCCAGCCGATGTCGCGGCGGCAGAAACCCTGCGGCCAGTCGATCATGTCCACCGCCGCATAGGCGCGGGCCTGCGCCTGCGCCACCGTTTTTCCTGAAGCCGAAACGTTCAGGACGCGGCCGCCGGTCGCGAGGATTTTGCCGTCCTGCTCCACGGTACCGGCATGGAAGATCTCGACGCCCTCGCAGGCGGCCGCGTCATCGAGCCCGCCGATCACGCTGCCTTTCTCATAAGCGCCCGGATAGCCCTTCGCCGCCATCACCACGCTGAGGGCGGGATCGTCCCGCCAGCGCACGTCGAAATGGCCGAGCTGGCCATCACAGGACGCAAGCAGCGCCGGCACGATGTCCGAGACGAGACGCAGCATCAGCACCTGACATTCCGGATCGCCGAAGCGCACATTGTATTCGATCAGCTTCGGACCGTCCTTGGTCAGCATCAGCCCGGCATAGAGCACGCCCTTGTAGGGCGCGCCGCTTTCGCGCATGGCGGCAAGGGTCGGATGCACGATCTCGTCCATGGCCCGCTGCTCGAGGTCCGGCGTCATCACCGGGGCGGGCGAGTAAGCGCCCATACCGCCGGTATTCGGCCCGGTGTCGCCATCGAAAACCCGTTTATGATCCTGCGCGGTGCCGAAGGGCAACGCCGTCTCGCCGTCGCACAGCGCGAAGAAAGACGCTTCCTCGCCTTCGAGAAATTCCTCGACCACCAATTCCGCGCCGGCATCGCCCAGGTCGCCGGCGAACATCATGTCCACCGCCGCCAAGGCTTCATCAAGGGTCATGGCAACGACCACGCCCTTGCCGGCGGCAAGGCCGTCCGCCTTGACGACGATGGGTGCGCCTTGCGCGCGGATATAGTCCTTTGCCGGTGCGGCTTCGGTGAAGCGTTCATAGGCCGCGGTCGGGATGCCATGGGCGCGGCAGAGGTCCTTGGTGAAGCCCTTGGAGCCTTCGAGCTGCGCGGCGAACCGGCCGGGACCGAAGGCGCGGATGCCGGCGGCGGCGAGGTCATCCACCAGCCCGGCGACCAGCGGCGCCTCGGGACCGACCACCACCAGCGCGATATCCCTGTCCTTGCAGAAGGCAATGACCGCGCCATGGTCGGCCACGTCCAGCGCGACGATCTCGGCCTCGCGGGCGATGCCGGCATTGCCCGGCGCGCAATACAGCCGCGTCACCAGCGGGCTCGCCGCGATCTTCCAGGCCAGCGCATGTTCGCGCCCGCCGCCGCCGATCAGAAGGATATTCATGGCCGAGCCCCGTTGTCCGCCGCCTGTTTAGGCGGTGCGCCGCTCCGCTTCAACGCATGGGCGAGATATCCACGCCCGCGGGCCCTCCGGACGGCATAAGCGGTGGACGGCGGCCCGCGCGGTGTCATCCGGCCGCAAAAACGCCGCCGGATCGGATAAGGTGGCCCAATCCGGGCATGACCCATGCCCGCGTCCGACGAAACCACGGAGCCGACCGCTTCCCATGGCCTCACCCCGCGCCGCCGCGGCGACCATCGACCCGCCGCGCGGCAACCTGATCGAAGTCTCGGTGTCCGAACTCTCGGCCTCGCTCAAGCGGGCGATCGAGGACGGCTTCGGCCATGTGCGGGTGCGGGGCGAACTCGGCAACGTCAAATACCATTCCAGCGGCCATATCTATCTCGACCTGAAGGACGACCGGGCCTGCCTCGCCGGCGTGGTCTGGCGCTCGGCCGCGCCGCGCATCAAGGTCAAGCTGGAGGCCGGCCTCGAAGTCGTCGTCACCGGCCGCATCACCACCTTCCCCGGCCAGTCGAAATACCAGATCGTCATCGAGACGCTGGAGCCGGCCGGCCTCGGCGCGCTGATGGCGCTGGTGGAGGAGCGCAAGCGCAAGCTCACCGCCGAGGGCCTGTTCGACCCCGCGCGCAAGCAATTGCTGCCACTGCTGCCGGACGTGATCGGCGTCGTCACCTCGCCGACCGGCGCGGTGATCCGCGACATTCTCCATCGGCTTGAGGACCGTTTTCCCCGCCATGTGCTGGTCTGGCCGGTGCGGGTGCAGGGCGACGGCTCGGCCGAACAGGTCGCCGCCGCCATCCATGGCTTCAACGCACTGCCGCAGGACGGGCCGATCCCGCGCCCGGATGTCATCATCGTCGCCCGCGGCGGCGGCTCGCTGGAGGACCTGTGGTCCTTCAACGACGAGGCGGTGGTGCGCGCCGCCGCCGACAGCATGATTCCGCTGATCTCAGCCATCGGCCACGAAACCGATGTGACGCTGATCGACTTCGCGGCCGATCAGCGCGCGCCGACACCCACGGCGGCGGCGGAAATGGCCGTGCCGGTGCGGGCCGATCTGCTGGCGGAGATCGACAGCCTCGCCCGCCGGGCGCGGACCTGCTGGCTGCGCGGCATGGAAGCCCGGCGCACCGAACTGCGCGCCGCCGCCCGCGCGCTGCCCAGCGCCGAGGGCCTGCTCGCCATTCCGCGCCAGCGGCTGGATGCGGCATCGGACCGGCTGCCCCGCGCGCTCGTGGCGAATGCGCAAGGCCATCACCGCGCCTATGAGCGCATCGCCGCGCGGCTGACGCCGGCGCAGATGCAGCGGCTGGTGGCGCAGCGGAGCGAGCGTCTCGCCTCGCTGGCCACACGGCTGAACAGCAGCGTGCGCGCCAATGCCAACGCTCATGCGACGCGCATCGCCAATGCCCGCGAGCGCATCGAAGGGCTTGGTGCAAGATCACGCCGCGCCATGATGCAGACCGTCGAGGCCCGCAAACTTCATATCGCGCGCACGGGGCAGTTGCTCACCGCTCTGTCCTATCAGGGCGTGCTGGCACGGGGCTTCGCGCTGGTCCGCGATGCGGAGGGTCGTCCCGTGCAGCGCGCGGCCGCCATCACAGCCGGCATGGGTTTGCAGATCGAATTCGGCGACGGCCGGGTGAATGCCGTTGCCGAGGGCGGCGATGGGTCTCCACCCGTTGGCCCAGCCGCGACACCTGCATCAAAGCCGCGGCAGCGCAAGCCAGCAGCGGCGTCATCCGATGCACCCGCGAAACAGGGCAGCCTGTTCGGCAATTGAGCGACTGCGCTACTGGTCTGCCGAGGCGTCCATCCCGCCAAAGAGCGCACTGCGTCACCGATCGAGATCGCCGGGACAAGCCCGGCGATCACAGACGACAAGCATCATTCCCGTCTTCGACCGCTTCACGAGATGCTTTGCCGTGCGCCTCAGAACGTGACGCGCGCGAAAGCCTTCACGCTGGCGCCAGGCAGCACCACCTCGTTCTTGTTGAACGAGACATGATTGCGCACCACCCGATCCAGCAGGTTGGTGCCGACGAGGCCGAAGGTCGCATCCTTCAAGCCGAGGCGCGGGTCCGCGAAGTGATGCGTATAGGACAGTTCCGCCTTGAGCAGATCATAGCCCGCCGTCGGCGTCTCGTGAGCCGCGATGGAGGTCTGCGCAAAGGCATGCAGCAGGCCGACACGCACGAACCAGTTCGCATCGCGCCACGACACGCCGCCGCCGAGGCGGTGGGGCGGCATGCGCGGCACGTTGGTGCCGTCCGCGAATGTGGCATGGACGAAGTCATACTGGCCGTCGATGCCGAGAATGCCGCCGGCCAGCGGCATGACATCGTATTGCGCCGATATCTCGACGCCATGGAAGCGCGCGTCCTGCTGGGAATAGACGACCTGCGTCAGTTCATCTTCCACACCGCAGTCGTCGAATTCCTCGCCGCACAGATTGCCGGTGAGCCGCTTGTAGATGAAACCCTTGTAGCGCGTGTAATAGGCATTCGCCTCGAAACGGAAGTCTCCGCGCGCCCGCTTCAGCCCGATCTCGACGGAACTCGCCTGTTCCATCTTCAGGTCCGGATTGCCGATCTCGAAGGTCTGCGTGGCTTCATGGCTGCCGCGCGAGAACAGCTCCGGCGCCCGCGGCGCGCGCTGCACGATCTGCCCGGTGATGCTCGCCGTGACGCCCCAGCCAAGGTCCTTCAGCAGGCCGATGCTGCCGCTGGCCGGGGTGAAATGCAGGTTGCGGCGCTGCTCGTCCGGATCGACGCCGGTCGGCAGGAAATTAGCGGGAAACAGCATCGCCGTGCCGTCCACGCCGACGCTGTCGATGCGCCCGGCGGTCTGGAGCCGCAGCGTCTCGGTCAGGCGATGTTCGTTGAAGATATAGGCCGCAGCGGTGGTGGTCTGCGCCGGCGCCAGCAGCCCCTGCGCCTCGCCGTCGGTGCCGAGCTTCTGGTGGCCGAGCTGGACGCCGAGGGCCGTGGTCATGGGGCCGAGCACGGTCGCGATGGGCGCAAGCTGCACCTCGAAACGGCCTTCCTGCTCGCGGTTGCGGAAGGTGGAGGCAACGCTGTCGAGGCCGCCGATCACGGCTTTCTCATCGTGCTTGTAATCCACCGCGCCGAGCCAGTAACGCACCGCATCGACCATCATCGAGTCGGGCCGATATTCGCCCTTGCCGGAGAATTTCACCTGATTGAGATCGATGCGCGTGTTGCTCGCGGCCGGCTCGATGCCCGGCACGTGATAAAGGCTCGAGAAGTTCGACACCGCAAAGCCGATGAAGCCCTTGTCCGTGAACCAGGACGCGCCGAGAGCCTGGCCATGGGAGCGCGTCGCGCTGTTGAGCTGGGTGCCCAGCGGCGTGCGATAGTCTCCCGTCGTCCGCCCATAGGCATCGGCATGGACGGCGAAGTTGCGGCCCGTCGCATCGAGCATCACCGCGCCTTCCGCGCCACGGTCGACGCTGGCGCCGGCGCCCTGCACCATGCCATGGACGCCATAGGGCAGCCGTCCGTCCGGAATGCGGTTGTTGGAAACATCGACCACGCCGCCGATAGCCTGCGAGCCATAACGCAGCGTCGCCGGCCCGCGCACGACCTCCACCTGCTGCGCCGCCAGCGGGTCGATCGGCACGGCATGGTCCTCACCAAGCTCGGAGACGTCCATCGCGCCGATGCCGTTCTCCTGAACGCGCACGCGGTTGTTGTCGAGGCCGCGAATCACGGGGCGGCTGGCTGCGCCCGGCGCGAAGGTGGAGGCGGTGACGCCCGGCCGGTCGAACAACGCATCGCCCAGCGTGGTGGCGGCGCTGCGGTCAAGCTGCGCGCGCGTCACCACCGTGACCGGCGCGAAAGTCGGGTCGGCAATCGGCAGCACGCCGGCCGGCGGCGCGGGATTGATGCCGGGATTTACGGTGATTTGCGTGGGCGCGCGGCGCGGCACGATGGGCGATGCCGCGCGCACGACGATTTCGGGCAGCTCCACCTGTTGCTGCGCCTGCGCCTGCGGCCCCGTCACGCTCACAATCGTCAAAGCCGAAACACCGGCAAGCCACCGCCCCATCTGCAACCCCTTGTCTGCGATGTAATAGTTATCCTGTAACGTTACATTATAACGTTTACTGCAAAGCGCCTGTCAAGGGTTGGAAAGGACCGGGCGTGGGGAGGCTGGGGCGAGGAAGGCGGGCGTGACGTCAGGGCACCGGCACGCGGCCGTTGGCGCGGCGGCGTCGGACGGTTACATAAGGCGGAGTGCGAACAGGAGAGCCGACGTGCTGAACCGTTTTGATCGTTCGTCGGGCGAGGCCGACATCCAGTTTCTCGATGGGGATTTCCGCATCGTCCGACCCGGCGCTTTCGTGCGTTGCGCGGTGACTGGCGCGCCGATCCCGCTGGATGAGCTGAAATACTGGAATGTGGACCGGCAGGAGGCTTACGCCTCCATCGAGATCGCCATGCAGAAAAACTATCCCGGCAGCGTCAAGAACTGACGCGGCCGGCCCGGGCCGCCCCCAGTCCGTCGCGGACGAGCGCGGCAAAGACGTCCTGCTCCTGCACCGCAAGCGTCACCGGCAAGGCCAGAGTCCGGGCCGCCAGCGCCGCCGCAGCCGGATTTCCGGCAAGGCGCACGCAGTCCTTTTCCGTGGAAACGGGCGTCAGCCCGCCCCGGTCCGCCCGGCGCAGCAGGTCCGCGATATCCGCATCGGTGAAGCGGTGATGATCGGGAAAGGCGGCGGTTTCAGCCACGTCGAGACCGGCCGCATGCAGGGTCCCGAAGAATTTCGCGGGCGCGCCGATCCCGGCATAGGCGAGCAGACGCTGTCCCCTCAGGGCCGCGAGAGCCGCCGTGTCCGGCACCAGCGTCCCGTGAAAGACCGGCAGGCCCCCGAGCCTCGCGCCGCGAGACGCGCCCCAAGCCGCGACCCCGTGACGATCCTCGCCTATCACCAGCAGCGCCTGCGCCCGGGCGAGCTGGGCGTCGAGCGAGGCCCGCAGCGGGCCGGCCGGAAACACCCGGCCGTTACCGATGCCGCTGCCGCCATCGACCACGAGGATGGAGAAGTCTTTGCGCAGCGACGGATTCTGAAAGCCATCGTCCATCACGATCACGCTCGCGCCGTCGGACAGGGCCAGATGTGCCCCCGCAACGCGATCCCGCGCGACGACGACCGGCGCGGCGCGGGCCAGCAGCAGCGGCTCGTCGCCGACATCCGCCGCCAGATGCCGGGCCGGATCGACCCGCACCGGGCCAGCCAGCCGTCCGCCATAGCCGCGGCTGAGCAGAACGGGCCGCTCGCCGGCCGCCGTCAGCAACTGCGCGACCGCAATCGCCGTGGGCGTCTTACCGGCGCCGCCGAGGGTCGGGTTGCCGATGCAGATCACCGGCACGGACAGCGCCGCGCCGGCGTGGGTCATCCGCCGTGTCGCGATCCTGTCGTAGAGGGCTGCGACCGGGGACAGGAGCGCCGCGGCGACACCGGGCCGGCGGGTCCAGAACGCCGGCGGCCTCATGCTAGCCATGATCGTTATGGCCACCGTTGCCGGCCCCGTGGCTACCCTGAAGCCGGAGCTGGAGCAGATAGGGCTCGATCGCCGCCAGCGTGCGGCCGAAGGCGCCGCCAAGACGCTCCACGGTCGCCTGCGCCGCGGCAACCGCCTGTCTGCGGTCGCCCGGCGCCCTCAGCCACGCATCCATTCTCGCAGCGAGACCCGCGCCATCCGTGATCTGCACGGCCCCGCCGGCCTGGTCCAGTTCGTCGTAGATCTCCTGGAAATTCGCGACGTGGGGCCCGTGCAGCACGGCCGCGCCGAGCTTCACCGGCTCGACCGGATTCTGCCCGCCATGGGGCACCAGCGACCCTCCGACGAACACGACCGGCGCGAGGCGGTACAGCAGCCCGAGCTCGCCAAGCGTGTCGGCGACATAGATGTCCGTCCGCGGCCCGGGGATGCCGCCGCGCGAGCGCAGCGTCACCTGAAGCCCTGCTGTCGCGGCCACGGCGCCGACAGCGTCGCCGCGCTCTGGATGGCGCGGCGCGATGATCGTGAGCAATTGCGGATGGCGCTCGCGCAGCTCGCGATGGACCGCGACGACGATGTCCTCCTCGCCGGGATGGGTCGAGGCGGCAGCGATCACCGGCCGGCTGCCGATGGCGAAACGCAGCGCCCGCAGCTTGCTCTCATCGGCGGGCTGGCTCGGCCCATCGAGCTTGAGATTGCCGGTGGTGGTGATGCGCGGAGCGCCGAGGTCACTGTAGCGCTGGGCATGGGCGGGCGACTGGGCAAGGCAGAGATCGACATGGGACAGCAGCGCCCCGATGGTCTTCGGCGCGCGCCGCCATGTCCTGAAGGAGCGTTCGGACAGCCTGCCGTTGACGACCAGCATGGGCACACGCCGCGCCGCCGTGGCGGTGATGAGATTCGGCCAGAGATCGGACTCCACGAATAGCGCCAGGTCCGGCCGCCAATGGGCGAGAAAGCGCCGCACATAGCGCGGCACATCCAGCGGCACATATTGATGGATCGCGCCTTCGGGCAGCCGCTCCTGCGCCAGCGCGGCGCTGGTGACGGTGCCGGAGGTGCAGAGCACGGCAAAACCCTGATCGCAGATGCGCTCCACCAGCGGCAGGACGGCCATCAGTTCGCCGACGCTGGCGGTATGGAACCACACCAGAGGCCCGGCCGGCCGCGGCCGCGATGCGATGCCATAGCGCTCCTGCAAACGCCCGGCCTCCTCCTTGCCGCGCGCCAGCCGCCGCGACAGCACGCGCGGCAGCGCCGGCATCGCGAGCCGGGACGCCATGCGATAGGCTTTCAGGGACAATGGCGGCCGGTCAGCCAACGGCTCTCTCCCCCGGGGACACGCCGACCATAGCATAGGCCCGCGCCGTCACCGCCGAAATGGCGGCCTCCACCTGCCGGCGCAAAGCTTCCTGCA
>Ga0182740_1001147_pt1 | contig 19161 bp, 12 predicted proteins | sample eDN5th37CKraftBY_FD_128872 | JGI IMG/M metagenome (GOLD analysis project Ga0182740, IMG submission 128872) | Enriched backyard soil microbial communities from Emeryville, California, USA - eDNA 5th pass 37_C Kraft BY (version 2) (version 2) | ecosystem: Environmental > Terrestrial > Soil >...
GCCCGGCGCGCCGCCCGTCTGGAGAGTCCGGATGTCCCGTTTCGCCCGCACCCGTTCCGATATCTCTCCGGCCCCGCGGCCCGATGCGGCGCGGGCCGACCCGTCCGAGCCAGAACGGGGCTTTGCGGATGACGCAGGGCGGCCTAAACCTGAGGATCGTCACGCCGGAGCCGGTATGGCCGCGAGCCTTGCCGGCGACGATCTGCGGAGTTCCGACCGGGCCATGCGTCTGCTCATCATCGAAGACGACCGCCCGGCGGCGGACTATCTGGCCAAGGCTTTCAAGGAAGTCGGGCATATCGCGGACCTCGCCGGCGACGGCGAGGACGGACTGGCGCAGGCTCAGGACGGGAACTACGACATCCTGATCGTGGATCGCATGCTGCCGCGGATGGACGGGCTGACGATGATCGGCCGCCTGCGCGAGCAGGGCATCCAGACGCCTGCGCTTATTCTGTCCGCTCTCGGACAGGTCGATGACCGCGTGAAGGGACTGCGGGCGGGCGGGGACGACTATCTCGCCAAGCCCTATGCCTTCGCCGAATTGCTCGCGCGGGTGGAGGTGCTCGCGCGGCGAAGCCAGAGCGGCGGCGGCCGCAACGAGGAGATGGTCTATCGCGTTGGCGATCTCGAACTCGACCGCCTGTCCCACCGCGTGACCCGCGGCGGAGAGGAGGTGATCCTCCAGCCGCGCGAATTCCGTCTGCTGGAATATCTCATGAAACATGCGGGACAGGTCGTCACCCGCACCATGCTGCTGGAAAACGTCTGGGATTATCACTTCGATCCGCAGACCAACGTGATCGACGTGCATGTGTCGCGACTGCGTTCCAAGATTGACAAGGGCTTCGAGCAGGCGCTGCTGCACACCGTGCGCGGGGCGGGGTACATGATTCGCGATGAGCGATAGCACCGCCATTGTCCGGACGAGCCTCGGGGCGGCGCCGGCTTCGCTGCCGGAAGGCCCGCGTCGCCGCGGCCCGGCTGCCATGCCGGCCGGTGCGGAACAGCCCGGCCGGTGGCGCAGCGCGCTCTCCAGCATCGGCAAGCTCGCGCGCACGACGGTCTTCAAGCTGACGCTGGTCTATCTCACCGTCTTCGCATTGTTCGCCGTGCTGCTGCTTGGCTATTTCGCATGGACGACCCAGCGCCTCATCACGGACCAGATCGTGGCGACGGTCGATGCCGAGATCACGGGCCTTGCCGAACAATATCGGCAGGGCGGCATTCGTCGGCTGGTGATCGCCGTCGACAATCGCTCCCGGCGCGCCGGCTCGAACATCTATCTGCTCACGACATTCAACGGGCAGGTTCTGTCCGGCAATATCGGCTCCCTGCCGAGCGGGACGATGGCCAATACGGGCTGGGTCGAGACCGCCTACAATCGCCTTGACGAGCAGGATACCGGCGCGCATTTCGCGCTGGCCCGCGTGTTCCAGCTTCCGGGCGGCTTCCGGCTGATGGTCGGTCGCGATCTGGAGGAACGTGCGCGCCTCAATCAGGTGATCTGGTCGGCCGGCCGCTGGTCGGCTGCCATCGTGGTGGTGCTGGGCCTTGCCGGCGGCTTCTTCCTCACCCGAAGGGTGCTCAAGCGCGTCGATGCGATGACGGATACGACGCGCACCATCATGACGGGCGATCTCTCCGGCCGGCTGCCGGTGTCCGGTACGGGAGACGAACTCGACCGCCTGGCGGAAAACCTCAACTCCATGCTGGAGCGCATCGAGGCGCTGATGCATGGGCTCAAGGAGGTCAGCGACAATATCGCCCATGACCTGCGCACGCCGCTGACACGGCTGCGCAACCGCAGCGAGGAGGCGCTGCGCAGCGCGCGCAGCGAACCCGAATATCGCGCGGCGCTGGAGAGCACCATTGAAGAGTCCGATGGCCTGATCCGGACATTCAATGCGCTGCTGATGATCGCTCGTGCGGAATCGGGCCAGGCCCGCGCCAACATGAGCGACTTCGATGCCGCGGATTCCGTCCGGGATATTGCCGAGCTTTATGAACCGCTCGCGGAGGACAAGGGCCTGACGCTGCGGGTCGAGGCGGGAGCGGAGGCGCTGGTGCATGGTAGCCGCGAATTGCTCAGCCAGGCGCTCGCCAATCTGCTCGACAACGCCATCAAATACACGGTGCCGCCGCCGGCCCCGCGGGACGAGGGCGGGCCGCCGGACATATTGGTGAGGGCCGCGGTGGAAGGCGAGCGTGTGGTGCTCTCGGTCGGCGATCGCGGGCCGGGCATTCCGCCGGAGGACCGCAGCCGCGCCGTGGAGCGGTTCGTCCGGCTTGAGGAAAGCCGGTCCGCGCCGGGCTCGGGGCTGGGTCTCAGCCTTGCCGCGGCGGTGGCCCGCCTTCATGGCGGAGAACTGATGCTGGACGACAATGGGCCGGGCCTGAACGCCTCGCTGGTTCTGCCACGAGCCGTGGCGGGTGCGGCAGCGGGCGCAGATTCTTCGCTGTGACCTTTCCCTTTGCGGTGAGTCTGGCTAAACCCGTTGTCGATGCCGGACACGACAGCAGAGCACTCTCCGTCGATGCCTGACGACACCTTCGCCGGGCTTATGGTCCGCGCGCCGGCGCTGTCCGATGCGGCTGCCGCGCAGGCCCGCCTGTCGCGCTGGCTCGACGACGCGGAAGATTCCGCCGATTCCGCCGATGCCGCCGCGTTGCGCCGGCATTTCGGCCAGAACGAATCGCTGTCGCGGCTGATCGCATCCATCGCCGAAGCGTCGCCGTTCCTGTGGGACCTCGTGCGGGCCGATTCCCGCCGCGTGCTGCGGTTCATCGAGAATGATCCGGAAGCCGAACTGTCCGGCCTTCTCGCGCGCGCGGCGGCGGGAGCGGCCAGCGGCTGCGACGATGCGGCCTTCATGCGGCTTCTGCGCCGTACCAAGGCGGATGCGGCATTGCTGATTGCGCTGTGTGATCTGGGCGGCGTCTGGCCGGTGATGCGCGTGACGCGGGCGCTGACGGACCTGGCCGACATCGCGGTGGCCGCCGCCGTGCGGTATCTCTTCCTGCAAGCCGTGGAGCAGGGCAGGTTCCTGCCTGCCGATCCGGCGCAGCCGGAGCAGGACAGCGGCTACATCGTGCTCGCCATGGGCAAGATGGGCGCCGGCGAGCTGAACTACTCCAGCGATATCGATCTGATCGTGTTCTACGATCCGGAGCGGACAAGGCTTGCCGACGGCATTGAGCCCGCGTCCTTCTTCGTCCGTCTGACGCGAGGGCTGGTCAAGCTGCTGAACGAGCGCGACGGCGACGGCTATGTCTTCCGCACCGACCTCCGGCTGCGGCCCGACCCCGCCTCGACGCAGATCGCAGTCTCGATGCCCGCCGCGCTGAACTATTACGAAAGCATCGGCCAGAACTGGGAACGCGCCGCGATGATCAAGGCGCGGCCCTGCGCCGGCGATCTTGCCGCGGGCGAGGAATTCCTCGCTGCCATCGCGCCCTTCATCTGGCGCAAATATCTCGACTTCGCCGCGGTGGCCGATGTGCATGCCATGAAGCGGCAGATCAACGCCTATCGCGGCCATAGCGAGCTTGCGGTGGAAGGGCATAACGTCAAGCTCGGCCGCGGCGGCATCCGGGAGATCGAGTTTTTCGTCCAGACCCAGCAGCTCATCGCCGGTGGCCGGCATCCCGAACTGCGCGGCCGCGAGACGCTGGTGACGCTCGACGATCTCGTGCAGGGGGGCTGGATCGACGAAGCCTCGCGCGACGACCTGAGCGCCGCCTATCTCTTCCTGCGGGAGGTGGAGCATCGGTTGCAGATGGTGGCCGACGAGCAGACCCACACCTTGCCGGCTGACCGGGACGGGGTGGATTCCTTCGCACGGTTCCTCGGCTATGCCGGGCGTGATGAGTTCGCAGGTGTTCTTCTGGGACATATGCGCACCGTGCAGGCGCGCTACGGCACGCTGTTCGAGTCCGCGCCAGCCGAGATCGACGATCGCGGCATGACGTTTCCGCCGGATGCCGACGACCGCCAGACCCTGGACATTCTGGCCTCCATGGGATTTCGCGCGCCGTTGGAAGCTTCCGCTCATATCCGCGACTGGCTGGCTGGACGTTACCGCTCGACCCGGCCGGAAGTCGCGCGCACCGCGTTGTCGGAGCTGGTGCCGCTCATCGTCGATCATGCGGCGCGGTCGGAGAATCCCGATCTTGCGCTGAAGATGGTGGACCAGTTCCTTTTCGGACTTCATGGCTCGGGGCGCCTGCTGTCGCTGCTGCGTCAGAACACCGATCTGATGTCGTTGCTGGCCCTCGTGCTCGGCATGGCGCCACGGCTGGCCGACACGCTTGCGCGCTATCCGCAAGTCATGGATGCGGTGATCGAGCCCAGCTTTTTCGGGCCGTTGCCCGATGAGGCGGAGCTGCTGCGGCGTCTGTCGCTCTCGCTCGATCAGGCCAGCGCCTATGAGGACTTTCTCGACCGCATCCGTATGTTCGCGCAGGAGCATATGTTTCTGATCGGCTCGCGCATCCTGTCCGGAACGATTTCGGCGGAGCAGGCGGGCGACGCTTTCGCGCGCCTCGCAGATGTCCTTGTCCGCGCGCTGTTCGATGCCGTGCAGAAGAATTTCGCGGAACAGCATGGCTATCTGCCCGGCCAGGAGGTGGCGATCATCGCCTGCGGCAAGCTCGGTGGCCGCGAGATGACGGCGACGTCCGATCTCGACCTCATCGTGGTCTACGATTACGACGGCGATCAGCCGCAGTCCGACGGGGAGCGGCCGCTGTATGCGAGCCAGTATGTCGCGCGCCTGATCCAGCGTCTCATCGGCGCGCTGACGGCCCAGACGAATTACGGCGTTCTGTATCAGGTCGATATGCGGCTGCGTCCATCGGGGCGCGCCGGGCCGCTGGCGACGCGGCTGGAAAGCTTCGTGCGCTATCAGCGCGACGAAGCGTGGGTCTGGGAGCATCTGGCCCTGACGCGCGCCCGTGTCGTTGCGGCCTCGCCCGCATTCACCGCGCGCGTGAAAGACGCCATCTCCGGCGTGCTGCGCCAGCCGCGGGACATCGCGGCAATCGCTGCCGAGGTGGTGGATATGCGCCAGGCGATCGCTCAGGAGAAGGGCGACAGCGACCGCTGGAATCTGAAATATGCCGCGGGCGGCCTGGTCGATATCGAATTCATCGTTCAGTATCTGCAACTGGTTCACGCCGAGAGCCATCCGGAAATTCTGGATACCTCGACCGCTCGGGCGCTGGACAAGGCTTGGCGCGCCGGCCTGATCCCGATTTCGGATGCCGACGTGCTGCGGCCGGCCGTGCGGCTCTATCAGGACCTGACGCAGGTGCTGCGGCTGTGTCTTGCGGAGAATTTCGATCCGAAAACCGCGCGCAAGGATCTGCTGAAGCTGCTGTCCCGCGCGGCCGACGTGCCCGACTTTGCCGCGCTCGACGCCACGATCCACGACATGCAGGCACAGGTGCGGGCGAGCTTCAGCCGGATCCTGACCGGCGACGCCGGCTAAAGTCTGCCGCTCTCACCGGATGGATCAGGCCGCATCCACAAAGGACTGATGCAGGGAAGGCGGGCCCGACACCGGTAGCCGCAGCAGCACCGTGGTGCCCGCGCCGACCTTGGACCGGATGTGCATCGTGCCGCCGTGGGATTCCGTGAGGGAGCGGGCGATGGCGAGGCCGAGGCCCGAGCCTTCGTGGGTCTTCGTGAACTGGCCCTGCACCTGCTCGAAGGGGCGGCCGAGTTTCGCCAGCGAACTGTGCGGAATGCCGATGCCGGAATCCGCGATCCCGATGCGGACATAACCGTCGCGCGCACTCGCGCGCACCGCGATGCGCCCGCCCTCCGGCGTGAATTTCACGGCATTGGACAGCAGGTTCAGCGCAATCTGCTTGATCGAGCGGCGGTCCGCCCGAAGATGCGTGTTGCAGGCGATTTCCGCTGTGACGGTGAGATGCTTTTCCTCCGCGCGAGCCGAGACGACCCGGATGGATTCCGCAAGCAGTTCGTTGATCTCGATGTCTTCCGGATCGAGCTTCAGGCGCCCGGCCTCGATCCGCGACATGTCGAGGATGTCGTTGATGACGTCGAGCAGATATTCGCCGCTCTTGCGGATATCGGCGCAATATTCACGATATTTGTCCGCACCCAGCGGGCCGAACATGCCGGATTCCATGATCTCCGAAAATCCGATCACCGCATTCAGCGGCGTGCGCAACTCGTGGCTCATGTTGGCGAGGAATTTCGATTTCGCCTGGTTTGCTTCCTCCGCGCGATCCTTCTCTTCCGCATATTTCACGTTGAGTTCGGAGAGCTTGAGCTGTGACTTGCGCAGATCGTCCACGGTGCCAATGAGCCGCTTTTCGCTTTCGACGAGCTTGGCCTCGTGCTGTTTGAGCGGCGTGATGTCCGTTCCGACGGACACATAGCCGCCGTCCTTGGTGCGGCGCTCGCTGATGTGAAGCCAGCGCCCGTCGTCGAGCTGGACCTCGAAGGTCCGCGCGCCGGGCATCTGCCCGTCTTCCGCCGTCGTCTTGGTGCGGACGATGGGCTTGCGGCCCGCGCTCATCACCGTCTCATAGGGCGTGCCCGGCCGCGTAGCGGTGTCGGGCAGCTTGTAGAGCATCTGGAAGTTGGAGTTGCACAGCACCAGCCGGTTATCGGCATCCCAGAGCACGAAAGCCGCGGAAATCGCCTCGATGGCATCCCACAGGCGGGCATCCGCCGCGACGGTGCGCTCCACGAGGTTTTTCTGTTCCGTGATATCGACGGCGATGCCGATCAGGTGGGCGCCATGATCTCCCGGCTGGCTGCCGATTTCGCAGCGCGCCCGCAGCCAGACCCAGTGGCCATCGCTATGGCGCATGCGGAAGTCGTGGTCGATCGCGGTCGTGGTCGCGTCGGCGAGCTGGATCGCGAGTTCGTAGAGCTTCACGTCGTCCGGATGAACCAGCGCGGACACTTCGCCGAAAGACAGCAGGCCATCCTTCGGCGGATGCCCCAGAATGTCGAACATGGAACTGGACCAAAAAATGCGGCCGCGCGCGAGGTCCCAGTCCCACAGGCCGCAGCGCCCGCGGTTCAGCGCCGTGTCGATGCGGGTCCGGACGGTTTCATAGATGACATCGGCCTCGCGCGCGCGCGTCGCCTGCCAGTGGAATGCAAAGCCGAGGATGAGCACGACGAAGCCGGTCGTCGCGGACAGCGTGATGGCGAGGGTCGTGTCGGAGCGCCAGAAGCCGAGGATATCGTTGCGTGACTGGGTGACGGCCACCTGTCCCGGCATGTGACGGATGGATCGAACGGTGGCGAGCAGGATATCTCCGCTCCCCGAAGCGATTTCCATCACGCCGGCGGCTGCGCCGAAGGTGGTGAGCGGCTGCTCGGGGCCGAGTATGTCGAGAAGATCGCGCGGGGCGCCGCTTTGCTCCGGCGGAAAGGCGGCGAGGATCATGCCGTCCGTGCCGGCGACGACGATGGTGCGGCCGGGTGCGATGGACCAGCCCGGCACCACGGCGGTCAGTTGCGCCTGGAGGTTGGGATAGTCCTTGCTGTTCGAGACCAGCCGCTCGGCAAGGATGTCCGCCGTCGCCTGCATCTCCTGCGCGGTATGGCTGAGCGTGACGCGCTGATGGTCGAGCAACTGGATCGCCGCGCCCGAACAGATCGTCACCAGGAAGGCCACGATCAGCAGGGGCACGGCGCGCCGCAGCAGCGGCTCGGCCGTCAGCAGCCGGCGATAGGCCGGCTTGGCGATGGATTGCGCCAGCCCCTTGATTGAATCCGAGCGTATGGACGCGCGCGCAGCCTCGGCGCTCGCCATCTCTGGCCTCCGTTCAGATCGTCCCCAACATCCGACCGGAAGGATGTGCCGCATCTCTCCGAATCAGTTCGATTTGAATCGACCGGACTCGTCTTGTCGAGAGTCAAGAGCGGGAAATTTACTTTTCCCGCTCCGATTTTCAGGGACTTTCAGGCCATGCGTTAACGATTGCGGGGCGACGAGCCCCGAAGTCGCGCCGTGCGCCGGCTGTTACGGCTCCGCGAGCGCCCGCTCCGCGATATCGGCCACGTCGCGCGAGAGACCTTGCGTTGCCGCAACGCGTTGCAGCACCGCGCGGGCCTGTTCGCTCCGGACGCTTTCGAGCGAGCGCCAACTCCGGAAGGCCGAAAGCAGCCGCGCCGCGACCTGCGGATTGCGGGGATCCAGCGCCAGCACGGCGTCGGCGACGAAGGCATAGCCTTCTCCATCGGGCCGGTTGAACTGGGTCTGGTTGCTCTGGGCGAATGCGCCGAACAGGGCGCGCACGCGGTTCGGGTTCGTCATCGAGAAGGCCGGGTGCTGCGTCAGCGCCCGGACCCGGTCGAGCGTTCCCGCTTCCGGGATCGCGGCTTGAAGCATGAACCACTTGTCGATGATGAGCGGATCGCCGGCATAGCGTTCATAGAAGTCGGCGAGCGCGGCCTCGCGCTCCGGCGTCGCCCGCAGGGCCAGCGTGTTCAGCGCCGCGATGCGGTCGGTCATGTTGTCGGCGGCTTCGTATTGCCTCTGCGCCCAGCCGCCGGCGTCGGCGTTGCCAGCCGCCATCAGCAGGTCCAGCGCGGCGTTGCGGAGCGATCTACGCCCCGCGCTCGCGGCGTCGGGGCTGTAAGGCCCTGTCTGCGCCATCGCGTCGTAGGTTGTCCGGAGGGCGGCTTCGAGGTGGTGGCCAAGGGCGGCGCGCAGGTCGCGCCGTGCCGTAAAGATGGCGTCGGGATCGACATCCCTGCCGATCTCGCGGGCGATATCCGCTTCGCTCGGCAATGCCAGCGCCTGGGCGACGAAAGCCGGCTCCAGTGTTGCATCATGGAGGACCGCTGCCAGCGCCTCGAACAAGCCGGCGTCTGGCTCCGGCGCTGCGCCAGCGCGGAGGGCCGCCGTATGATCCTTCAGGCGCGAGGTTGCCAGCGTCTGGATCGCCTGCCAGCGATTGAACGAGTCGCCGTCATGGGCGGCGAGCAGCCGCAGGTCGTCGGCGGACAGATTGGTGGCGAGGCGGATCGGCGCGGAGAAGCCGCGATTGAGCGACAGCATCGGCTTCGCTCCGACATCCTTGAAGACGATCCTTTTATGCGGCGCATCCAGCACGACAAGGTCGCGTTCGAGCCGGCCGTCGTCGGTCACGAGCGGCAGGTCGTCGCCATTGGCGCCGACGAGGCCGAGGCGCAGCGGGATGACCATCGGCTGCTTGTCCGGCTGGCCTGGCGTCGGCGGCACGGTCTGGCGCAATTCGAGCGTATAGGTGCGGCTCGCGCTGTCATGGCTGCCGTCCGCCACCACCTCCGGCGTGCCGGCTTGCGAATACCAGCGCATGAACTGGGAGAGGTCGCGTCCCGCCGCATCCGCGAAGCTCTGGACGAATTGCTCGACGGTGGCGGCCTCGCCGTCGTGGCGTTCGAAATAAAGGTCCATTCCTTTGCGGAACATCTCCGGACCCAGCACGGTCTTGAGCATGCGCACGACTTCGGCGCCTTTCTCATAGACCGTCGCGGTGTAGAAGTTGTTGATCTCGCGATAGCTCTCGGGCCGCACCGGATGGGCAAGGGGGCCGCCATCCTCGATGAACTGCGCGGCGCGCAGGCCGCGCACATCGGCGATGCGCTTCACCGGCCGCGAGCGCTGGTCGGACGTAAATTCCTGATCGCGGAAGACCGTGAGCCCTTCCTTGAGGCAAAGCTGGAACCAGTCCCGGCAGGTGATGCGGTTGCCGGTCCAGTTGTGGAAATACTCATGCGCGATGACGGCTTCGATGCCGGCGAAGTCGGCGTCCGTCGCGGTTTCCGGGCTGGCGAGCACGTATTTATCGTTGAAGACGTTGAGACCCTTGTTCTCCATCGCGCCCATGTTGAAACTGGACACGGCGACGATCATGAAGATGTCGAGGTCGTATTCGCGGCCGAACGTCTCTTCGTCCCAGCGCATGGAGCGCTTGAGCGCGTCCATCGCATAGGCGCAGCGGTCTTCCTTGCCCGGCTCGACGTAGATATGCAGCGCCACTTCGCGGCCGGACATGGTGGTGAAGCTGTCCGTCACGCGGGCGAGGTCGCCGCCGACCATGGCGAACAGATAGGACGGCTTGGGGAAGGGATCGTGCCACACGGCGAAATGGCGGTTGCTGTCCGGCACCGACCCGCTGTCGACGAGATTGCCGTTGGCGAGCAGCACCGGTGCTTCAGTCCGGTCCGCTTCGATGCGGGTGGTATAGACCGCCATGGTGTCCGGACGGTCGAGGAAATAGGTGATGCGGCGGAAGCCCTCGGCCTCGCACTGCGTGCAATAGACGCCGGACGAGCGATACAGGCCCATCAACTGGGTGTTGGCGGTCGGATTGATCGTGGTCTCGATCACGAGGCGAAACGGACGCTGCGGCGCATGGGGAATCGTCAGCTTGTCCGGCGTCGCGAAATAGCTGTCCGGCGCGAGCGCCGCGCCATCGATCGCGACCGACACCAGCGTGAGTTCATCGCCGTCCAGCGTGAGCACCGGGGTCGCGGTGGCCGCTGGATTCGGCTTGATCTGAAGTTCAGCCCGAACGCGGGTCGCGGTGTCATGGAGGGATACGTCCAGCGAAACCGTCTCGATGAGCCAGTCGGGAACCCGGTAGTCCTGAAGGCGGATCGCCTGTGCCTGTTCGGTGCGCATGAAAATCCATCTGAAACGGCGAGGGGGGGGTGATTGCGAATATGGGCGCTTCGGTACCCGGCTTTCAACACCCGGTCGTGCTTATAATGAGGCGTCGGGAAACGGCTCGGCATGGCCGATGATGCGCTTCACGGCGGGGAACCGCTCGCGCAGCCGCCGCTCGACCTCGTCCACGCGGTCATGGACCGTGTGCACGGACAGGTCCGGCGCGACATAGCAGTGGAAATTCACCACCTCGCCGTCCGGTGTGGTGCGCACCCGCACGTCGTGAATGCGCTGCAACGTCCCGAAGGCATAGGCGATATCCGCCAGCGCGCCGGCGATGCGGGCGGTCCGTTCCGGAGGCGCATCCGTCCCGGTGGCGTCGTCGGCCTGCTGCGGCTCGATATGGGTGCCGATCTCGATATCCTGGCCGAGTTCCTCGGTGATGGCGGCTTCCAGGCCGGTGGCGATGTCGTGGGCCTCGCGCAGGCTCAGCGTGCCATCCACCTCCAAATCCAGCGCGATGGCGAGGCGGCCGTCCACGGTGTGGACCGTGACGTGATGGATGGCGAGCGCGCGGTTGCGGGCAATGACCATGACACGCTCGCGGGCGCTTTCATCATCCAGCGCCCGCGGTTCGATGGTGACGTTGATCTCGCTGCGGGGAAAATCCGCGCGGATGGCGGTTTCCGCCCGGGCCTTGAGAGCTTCGACCCGGTCGAGCGGCAGCGTGCGGCTGACGGCGGCGTGAAGGTCGATGAACACGACGCCGGCGGCACTCCGCGCGCGGATGCGCTCGATGGCGACGATGCCGGGAATGCGTGAGACCTTGTCCGATATCTGCGTCGCGGCTCCCGGCGGCGCGGTGTCGGTGAGGGTGTCGATGGTGCGGCGGCCAAGACGCCAGCCGAGGATGCAGACAAACACCGCCACCGCGACCGCCGCGGCGGAATCGGCCCAGGGCAGGCCGGCGGCGACGCCGCCGAGGCCGGCCAGCACGGCGAGGGACGACCAGAGGTCGGAGCTGAAATGCAGCGCATCCGCCTCCAGCGCTTCGCTGTCCGTTTCCTTCGCCACCCGGCTCAATGTTCGCGCGCGAAAGAAATCGACGACCACCGAGACGCCGATGACCGCGAAGGCGATCCATGTCACCTCGATATCGTGGTGGACGCCGACGATCAGCCGCGTGCCGGCTTCCCAGAACACGACGCCCGAGAGGGCGAACAGCAGGGCGGTTTCGGCAAGGGCGGTGACGCTTTCGAACTTGCCGTGGCCGTAATGATGTTCGGCATCGGCCGGCTTGCCGGAGACGCGGACGGCGAAATAGGTCATCACCGTCGCGACGAGATCGAGCAGCGAGTGCGCCGCCTCGGACAGGATCGAGAGCGATCCTGTCATCACGCCGACCACGCCCTTGGACAGGGTCAGCAGCGCCGAGGCGGCGATGGAGGTCAGGGCGACCTTCTCTTTTTCCATCTGCATGGCGGGTCTCGCGCGGCGGATCGATCGTCAGTGGGTGTCGAAGATCGACTGATAGTCCTTCAGCTTCGCGAGGGTGGCGTCGCGCTCCGCCGCCGTTGGATGGTCGGGGTCCGCGGCTGCGGGAAAGCTGCCGAATTTCATGAGGCAGGCCATCAGCAGCAGTCGGGCCTTCTGCGACGTCAGGTTCTGTCCGCCGATGAAGGGCGGCACCTTGTGAGCGAAGCCTTCCGTGTTGCCGCGCCCCACGCCCACCACCGGCAGGCCGCTGAAGATCGCCCGAACCAGCAGCCGACGGCGGACCTCCGACATGGGGAAGCCATATGGATTCTGGCCTTCGACGACAAAGCCGGCGAGCGGCGCGCGGGCGAGCATGTCGTCCATCATGGCGAGAAGGTCGACGTGGTTGCGCTCGTCCTCGTCATAGTCGTCGCCGGGATAGTTGCCGTCCTTGATGATCGAGACTTTCGGAAGCGCGGCGTCGCGCAGCCTGCCATCCTGCTTCACCTGAACGGGCGTCGGAGCCGGCTGGCCATCGACGCGCAACATGCCGGTGACAGTGTCCGGCAGGCGCGCGATGTTGACCTGCGAGCGCCAGGTGTGACGGCTGGCCGGAATGAACGTCAGCACGGGTTCCGTTTCGGGGCCTGACGAGCCGATCACGCCGCCATGGCCGCCGGTGGCGACAAAGCCGCCGGGCCGGGCATCCGCCTTCACGACCTCCCGGGCCGCGAAAACCCGCTGGTCCTGCACGAGTACGACGCCGGTGCGGTTGCGTCCCTCATCGTCCGCCCAGACGCCGGATTCGATGAAACGGACGGAATCGATGATGTTCTGGGGGCCATCGGCGCTCGTGGAGCCATGCGGCCGCTGGGCGGCGTTGCAGCAGACCGGCAGCGCCGTATCCAGCATCAGGCTCAGCCAGTAGACCGTTTCCTCGACGCGCGGGCTGCCCTGCGTCCAGATCGCGCCATCATAGCTGCCGGACGCCACGATATCCTGCACGCGATTGGCGATGACGGCGAGCGACTGGCGCGGCGGCGATTTGGAAAGATGCGGCGGCTTGTAGGAGAAGAAATCGCGGCCCCATCGCTCCGGCGCGATGTCGCCCGCGCCGGCATCGGTGCGCTGCTCGGCGGGCAAGCCTTTCGTGTAGCCGCCGCCGGGGACGACGCGATGAAAATCGACCTGCGCGCGCCGGGAAATCTGGTTGTTGTGGCCGTTGCCGTCTACCTGAAGCCGGTCGATCTCCTCGAAGCTGCGGGAGCCGTCCGGAAAGAAGGTCTGGCGCACGCGCTCCGGCGGCGCGCCGGGATCGGTGCATTCGATCTCCCATGGCCGGCCGTCAGCCTGCCGCGCCATGTAAGGCATGGGATAGAGGCCGTCCTCCGGCCGCAACTCCACTTCGAACACGGGCGTGTCCTGCGGGGATTGCCGCTCCCGATGAAACCTGCCCTGGGCGTCGAGATAGCCGTCCGGCGGCGCGTAGAGGTCCGCCGCGTCGCGCTCCAGCGGATGCCCGGAGAACTGCTCGACATAGACGGTGGCGGGGGCAGCCAGCCGCTGGGGGCGCAGGGGGTCGAACCGCAGGGCCTCCCCGGCGTCGTCACGCAGCGGCGGCAGGCCGTATTTCTCCCGCGCCTTGTTGGAAGTCACCAGCGGCGGCGTGTTCTGGATCGTGGCTGTCGGGCCGGAGAGGTGGGCAATACGCAGTTTGGGCATCGGACTCCTCCGGGCGGGGCATGCAGGATCGTCCGCCTGCTCTATCGGCGCGCCGGCGGGGCGGCAAGCGGCGCGGCAGGGAACATGGTGCGATCATGCGCGGTTGGCCGCGGCGGTCCTGAAACCCGCATGGCGGTGGGGCTGCCGCATGCAAAAGGCAGGGTGCCGACATTCCCACGGCCAGCTTGGGCCCAGGCGCGACACCTGATATCGCATGGGCATGAGCCGCCAGCCGCCCTATCGCTTCTCCGTCGCCCCCATGATGGATTGGACGGATCGTCACTGCCGTGTGTTTCACCGGCTGTTGACCCGCCATGCGCTGCTTTATACCGAGATGGTCACGACCGGGGCCGTTCTGCATGGCGACCGGGACCGGCTGTTGGGTTTCGACGCGGCGGAGCATCCCGTGGCGTTGCAGCTCGGCGGCTCTAGCCCGTCCGATCTCGCGGCATGCGCGCGCATCGCGCAAGACCGTGGTTATGACGAGGTGAACCTGAATGTCGGCTGCCCGTCCGACCGTGTCCAGGACGGCCGCTTCGGCGCCTGCCTGATGGCGGAGCCGGCGCTGGTGGGGGATTGCCTTGCCGCGATGAAAGCGGCGGTGTCGATCCCGGTCACCGTGAAGTGCCGCATCGGCATCGACGATCAGGACCCCGAGCCGGCGCTCGATGCGGTCGTGGATGCGGCTGTCGCCGCCGGTGCCGACATGGTGATCGTCCATGCCCGCAAAGCCTGGCTGAAGGGCCTCTCGCCCCGGGAGAACCGGGACATTCCGCCGCTGGACTATGACCGGGTCTATCGTCTCAAGCGCGCCAGGCCGGCGCTGCCGGTGGCGATCAACGGCGGCATCGGCGATCTCGATCAGGCGATTGCGCATCTGGACCACGTCGATGGCGTGATGCTGGGCCGCGCAGCCTATCAGGACCCCGGCTTGCTGCTGGATGTCGATCCGCGCGTCTTCGGCGCGCCGGCGCCCTTTGCCTCGCTGCGCGAAGCCGCCGAAGCCTTCATTCCCTATATCGAACGCGAGCTGGCGCGCGGCGCGCGCCTGCCGGCCATGACGCGCCACGTGCTGGGCCTGTTCCGCGGCATGCCGGGCGCGCGCGGGTTCCGGCGGCATTTGTCGACCGAGGCGTTCAAGCCCGGCGCGGATGCCGGGGTCTATCGCGCCGCACTCGCGCTGATCGGCGATCCCACGGAAGCGGCAGCGGCGTGATGGTGGACCTGCCTCTGAGCGAGTTGCTGGCGCTGGGCGCGGGCCTGCTGGCGGCGGGGGTGGTGACGGGCATTCTCGCCGGGCTGTTCGGCATCGGCGGCGGCGGCATCATCGTGCCGGTGCTGTATCAGGTCTTCATCTTCCTGAATGTGCCAGAGGCCGTGCGGATGCCGCTGGCGGTCGGCACGTCGCTTGCCATCATCATTCCCGTGTCGATCTCCTCAGCGCTGGCGCATTACCGCAAGGGCGCCGTGGATTTCGAGGCGGTGCGGCTGTGGTGGTGGCCGTGCATGGTCGGCGTCGGCGCATCCAGCCTCGTCGCCGCCTTCGCGCCGCCGGCCGTGTTCAAGATCGCGTTCGTCTTGACCGCATCGCTGATCGGCACGCGCCTGCTTGCCGGTTTCCGCTGGCAGATCGCCGACAGATTTCCCGGCCGCGTCGCCATGACGGGGATCGGTTTCGGCATCGGCATGGCGGCGGCGCTGATGGGCGTGGCCGGCGGGTCCTTCGTCAATATGGCGATGACGCTCTATGGACGGACCATGCACCGCGCGGTCGGGACGGCGGCGGCGCTGGGCGTCTTCGTCGCCGTGCCGGGAGCCATCGGTTATGTGCTCGCCGGCTGGCCGCAGATGGCGCAATTGCCGCCATTCTCCGCGGGCTTCGTATCGTTGATCGGCTTCGTGCTGATCGCGCCGACCAGCATGGCTTTCGCGCCGCTCGGGGCGCGCATCGCGCACCGTTTCAGCCGCCGCGCGCTGGAGGTGAGCTTCGGCCTGTTCCTGTTCGCCGTCGCCGCGCGCTTCATCGCCAGTTTGATCTGGTCCTGAAGCGTTACGGGAAGCCGCGCATCCGCAAGGTTTCGCCGCGCACTTCCCAGCTCTCCAGCCGGTCCAGGAAACTCATGCCGAGCAGGCTGACCTTGAGCTGCCCCGGCTGGGCGATCAGCGCCGGGACGGACCGCTCCACCACGCGGCCAACGGCGAGCCGGTCGAGCGTGACGGGCGCAGCGCGGGTGCGGCCGTTTGCGGTTTCGACCTGAACTGAATAGTCGAGAAACTCCACCGGCAGGCCGGCGGCGCGGGCAGCCTCGGGCGTGAGTATCACGCGGCTGGCGCCGGTATCCAGAACCGTCTGGACTTTCGCCCCGTTGATGAGGGCCGAGATGCCGAACTCGCCGGCGCGGCTTCGCTCGATCTCCACCATGCGGGCCTGGGGCCGGATGCTGCCGGTGATGATGGGATCGGTTGTCGTTCGCCTGTCGATCCGCGGCATCGATGCGGCGAGGGTGGTGGGTGAGGCGGGCGCAACGGGCATCGCTGCCGCCATCAGCCGCTGGCCGGCCTGGGAAATGTCTGTCCGGTAGGCGAATGCGCCGACGACCATCAGCGCGCCGAGCGCCCAGACCCAGGACGATTCCAGCACCCGGGAGAGGCGCTCCCGCGTGAGCCCCAGCGCCAGAAGGCCGAGAAGCCCGACGAGCAGCAGCTTGGGGCCGAGTGCGGATAGGTCCGCCTTGCCGAGCCGCGACAGCATTTCCGGTTCGGCGCGAAGCAGCAGCGTCAGGACCAGCACCGCCACTGCGGCGGAACCGAGCCACAGCGTCCGCCGCAGCAGGACCAGGGTGTGGGATCGCTTTCTGGGAGTGCGGGGAGCGGACGAGGACTTCATGTGCCGGTGCGCATCAGGGGCTTGCGACGGATCGAAACGGGTTGTGGCGGGACGCCGGCCTCGGCCTGATCCGGCTGAAGCGACGGGCTAGGTTCGACCACGGGTGCGAGCGCGGCCATCACCCGCTCGGGCGGGAAGGTGACGATCACTTCCGTGCCGATGCGCAGCTTGGATTTCAGCGAGAATGTGCCGCCGTGAAGGTCGACCAGGCTCTTGACGATGGGCAGGCCGAGGCCGGCGCCCTGCTCGGCGGATTTGATCGAGTTGGAGCCCTGCCCGAAGGAGGCGAGCACGACTGAAATCTCCTCCTCGGGAATGCCGGGGCCGGTGTCCTTGACGCTGACATACTGGCCGCCTGAGGCGGTCCAGCCGACCTTGAGCCAGATTTCGCCACCGGGCGGCGTGAACTTGATGGCATTCGACAGCAGGTTGAGCGTGATCTGCCGCGCGGCCCGCTCGTCCGCCCACAGCCGCGGCATATCCTCCTCGTACATCTCATGAACGGTGAGATTGCGGTTCTTGGCGCGTATCTGCAAAAGGTGCCGGCATTCTTCGGCGACATGGATGAGGGTGATGGGCTCTTCGTTGAGTTCGTAGCGGCCGGCTTCGATGCGCGAGAGATCGAGAATTTCGTTGATGAGATTCAGCAAATGAACGCCGGAATTATGGATGTCGTTGGAGTAATCCTTGTAGGCCGGCACGGCGTGCGCGCCGAAAATCTCGCCTTTCATCACTTCGGAAAAGCCGAGGATGGCGTTGAGCGGCGTGCGCAGCTCGTGGCTCATCTGTGCGAGAAATCGTGACTTTGAGATATTCGCGGCTTCCGCGCGATGGCGGGCTTCGTCGGAAATGGCCTTGGCCTGCTCCAGTTCGCCGATCAAGGCGTCTTTCTCTGCGCGGGCTTCGATGGTGGCAAGCGTGCTCGAATAGAGCCGATGCGACAGCAGCAGGAAATAAAGCTGCGCGGTGATCGCCATGGCGGCAAGGATATAGTCGCGTAGGGTGCCGCGCAGGGCGAGGTCCAGCGCGATCGCGAGCGTGATGGGTATGGTGGAGGCCAGCACCGCGATGGGAACGCTTGACGCCAGCATGCTGGGCACCGCCACCACCAGCAGCATGACGAACAGCATGAAGGTGCTGGATTCGTCGTCGAGCCCCACCGGGTTGGTCAGGATGAAAATCCAGGCCAGGCCGAACAGCAGGTACAGCAGCACAAAACGACGCCGCCAGCGGCCGATGTCGATTTCCGCCACCGGAACCGCAAGGAAACGTCGGCAGGCGCTCGTGGTGATGACGTGGACGATGAGAATCCCGATCGTCCAGATCCCCGCCTGAGTGGGGTCCGTCCACAGACTCGAGAGGAAGCCGACCACGCCGATGAGAATGAGAACGACCGGAGATGCCGTCAGCCGGTTCTGGGCGAACTGGCGCAGCAATTCGTAGTCGAAGGCAGGCCGCGTGCCGGTGGAGGAGGTCAGCCGGTCGCGGGCGTCGCGCACGCGCTGGGACGCGACGCGGCGGCGCTTGGCCGTCGGATCGTCAGGTGTGGAAACCAGATCCCGCTGGTCGGGAGTCGCACTCATTTCGGCTACGCTGCACTCGGATGCCAGACGTAAATTGGCCGCAAATCCTTAAAGTCTGCCTTAAGAGGCGGCTAAAAATGGCGGTTAACGAAACTTTGCGGGAGGCTGTTCGGGCCACCGGGGAGACCACGCATGAAGCTGTATGACGCGCCGCGCACGCCCAATCCGCGCCGGGTGCGCATCTTTCTGCACGAGAAGGGGATTTCGGTGCCGGCGGAGCACCTCGATCTTGCCGGCGGCGACCATCGGGCGGCGCAGTATCGCCGGCTCAATCCTTATGGACTGGTGCCGACGCTGGTGCTGGACAGCGGCGAGGCCATCAGCGAATCCATCGCGATCTGCCGCTATTTCGAGGCGCTGCATCCGGAGCCGGCGCTGTTCGGCGCCGGGGCGCTGGACATTGCCCGGGTGGAGATGTGGAACCGGCGGATGGAGTTTCATCTCTACCAGCCGGTTGCCCATGCCTTCCGGCATCTGCATCCCGGGATGAAGGATTTCGAAGTGCCGCAGGTGGCCGAATGGGGCGAGGCCAACAAGCCGCGTGTTCTTGCGACGTTGCGGCTGCTGGATGGCGAGCTGGCCGGCCGGGAGTTCATCGCCGGCGACCGGTTCACGGTCGCGGATATCACGGCGCTGGTTGCGATTGACTTCCTCAGGCCGGCGCGGATCGCGGTGCCGGAAGGGCTCGGCCATCTGACGCGCTGGTATGCGGCGGTCTCTGCCCGCCCCAGCGCCGCGGCCTGATTATTTTTCCAAGCGGGCGATGAGGCTGGACGTGTCCCAGCGATTGCCGCCCATGCGCTGGACATCGGCATAGAACTGATCGACCAGCGCCGTCACCGGC
>Ga0182740_1001149_pt1 | contig 19146 bp, 18 predicted proteins | sample eDN5th37CKraftBY_FD_128872 | JGI IMG/M metagenome (GOLD analysis project Ga0182740, IMG submission 128872) | Enriched backyard soil microbial communities from Emeryville, California, USA - eDNA 5th pass 37_C Kraft BY (version 2) (version 2) | ecosystem: Environmental > Terrestrial > Soil >...
GCGCATCAACGGCCGCGACCTGGCCATCGTATTGCTGGATTCGCAAGGCAAGCTGTCGCGCATCGGCGATGCGGTGCGCATCCGCCGCATCGTCCAGAACGAAGTCGCGTTGGCATCGATCCAGTCTGGAGGCTGAAGGCCCACCGCCGTTGGCGGCGACCTCGGCAAAAGGGCCCGACAAGTCGGGCCCTTTGCTTTTTCCGGCGCAGCCCGGAATGACCGCCGGCGGGTTATGCCGCCTTGCGCTTGGGACGCAGCGGCTCCGTGTCATACAGCGTGGGCGGCAGGCCCTCCAACACGGCTTGCGGATTGAGCGAGCGGATCGGCACAGCGGCATCCCGCGGAATGCGGCCCTCTGCCTGCAGCAACTGATAGCGCAGGCAACACACGCGCAGGAAAGAAGTGAAGTTGGCGGCCTCGCCGCGGTACTCGATCAGTTCGTCGTACAAACGTTCGATCAGCTGCGTCACGCGCATGCCGTCGCGGCCCGCGATTTCTTCCAGCACTTGCCAGAACAGCCGCTCCAGCCGCAGGCTGGTGGCCACGCCGTGCAGCCGCAACGAACGGGTTTCGGGCGCGTACGACTGCTCGCTGGCGCGGATGAAGATTTCACACATGGGAGCTCCTGGAACTCGAAACGGGGCCGGGATAGCTACGGCTCACTGTACGCCGGTTGACGCGCCCGCGGCAAGGCGCGGCGACGGCCCCAGAACTTCAGCAGCTTGCCGCCTCATTGTGAAACCACACGTTTCCGCTGCCCATGCGCAAGCGGCCCTGTTGATATAAATCATGGTCGGGAATGCGTCCACGTTCGAGCATAAGGAATCTTGATCAGACTTCGGAGGCAGTGATGGATAAAACCATGAAAGCGGCGGTTGCACGAGCATTCGGCAAGCCCCTGGCAATCGAAGAAGTCGCGGTGCCCCGCCCCGGTCCGGGCGAACTGCTGGTAAAGATCGAAGCCTGCGGGGTATGCCACACCGACCTGCATGCCGTCGAAGGCGACTGGCCCGTCAAACCCAACCCACCCTTCATCCCTGGCCACGAAGGCGTCGGCCACGTCGTCGCCGTGGGCGCCGGCGTCACCCATCTCAAGGAAGGCGACCGGGTCGGCATCCCCTGGCTTTACTCTGCCTGCGGGCATTGCGAGCACTGCCTGGGCGGCTGGGAAACGCTGTGTGAACAGCAAAAGAACGCGGGCTACTCCGTGAACGGCGGCTTTGCCGAGTACGCGCTCGCTGACGCGAACTATGTGGGCCTGCTGCCCAAGAACGTCGGCTTCGTCGAGGTCGCGCCCGTACTGTGCGCTGGCGTCACCGTTTACAAGGGCTTGAAGATGACGGATACCCGCCCAGGCAACTGGGTGGTTATCTCGGGCATCGGCGGGCTGGGGCACATGGCGGTGCAGTACGCCAAGGCCATGGGACTGAACGTGGCCGCGGTGGACATCGACGACACCAAGCTGGACTTCGCCCGCCGCCTGGGCGCCGAGGTCACGGTCAACGCCAAGTCCACCGATCCGGCGGCCTATCTGAAACGCGAAATCGGCGGCGCGCACGGCGCGCTGATCACGGCCGTGTCTCCCAAGGCCTTCGAACAGGCGCTGGGCATGGTGCGCCGCGGCGGCACCGTGGCGCTCAACGGACTGCCCCCGGGAGACTTCCCGCTCTCGATCTTCGACATGGTGCTTAATGGCGTCACCGTCCGCGGCTCCATCGTAGGTTCGCGCCTGGACCTGCAGGAGTCGCTGCAATTCGCCGAGGAAGGCAAAGTCCACGCCACCGTGTCCACCGAAAGCCTGGAGAACATCAACGACGTGTTCGACCGCATGCGCCGCGGCCAGATCGAAGGCCGCGTCGTGCTCGACTTCGCTTGACCGGCACACGATGATGCAAAAGCGCCAGGGGCGGCAGAAATGCCGCCCCTGGCGCTTTTGCATGCCCTCATCGCGCACGGCGCGAGGGCATTTTTTCCTGGAGAATCAGGGCGTGATCTTGGTGCCCAGCACCGCCAGGAATTGCGACATCCAGGCAGGATGCGCGGGCCAGGCCGGTGCCGTCACCAGGTTGCCGTCGGTGTAGGCCTGATCGATGCCGATTTCGGCGTAGGTGCCGCCCGCCAGCCGCACTTCGGGCGCGCAAGCCGGATACGCGGAGCAGGTGCGGCCCTTCAGGATGCCGGCTGCAGCCAACAGCTGCGCCCCATGGCAGACCGCCGCGATGGGCTTGCCCGCCTGATCAAAGGCGCGCACGATGTCCAGCACCTTTTCGTTCAGGCGCAGATACTCCGGCGCGCGGCCGCCCGGGATGACCAGGCCGTCGTAGGACGACGGCTCGACGCGATCAAAGTCGTAGTTCAGCGCGAAATTGTGGCCGCGCTTTTCGGTATAGGTCTGCGCGCCCTCGAAATCGTGGATCGCGGTCGCGATGGTGTCGCCGGCCTTCTTGTCCGGACATACCGCGTGCACCGTGTGCCCCACCGTCAGCAGGGTCTGGTACGGCACCATGGTCTCGTAATCCTCGGCGTAGTCGCCGACCAGCATCAACAGTCGCTTGCTCATGTTTGTCTCCTAGGGATGGCGGAAAGCCGGTTCAGCGCCCGTGGCCGGGCCCGGTTCTTGATCTACGCCCCTATTGTGGCGCGGCCGCCGGCCTGGGAGGTGGTATGGGGATACCACGCGGAGGGCCAACACGCGGGTCGGCGGCTACTCCAGCGCGACGGACACGCCCTTGGCGCCCAGGAGACTGACCAGGACCTTGGGATCGATGCCGATCAGATAACCGCGCCGGCCGCCGTTGATGTAGACCACGGGGTAATCCAGTACTTCAGCCTCGACCCACACCGGCATTTTCTTGCGCGTGCCAAAAGGCGAGGTGCCGCCCACCTGGTAGCCCGAATGGCGTTGCGCCACCTCGGGCTTGCAGGGCTCGACCCGCTTCAGGCCTGCCTGGCGCGCCAGGTTCTTGGTGGAAACCTCGCGGTCGCCGTGCATGACGACGATCAGGGGCTTGGCGGACTCGTCTTCCATCACCAGGGTCTTTACCACCGCATGCGGATCCAGGCCCAATTGACGGGCGGCTTCGCCCGCGCCGCCGTGGTCCACGTAATCGTAGGTGTGTTCCGTGTACGCCACCTTGTTCTGCTTGAGGAACTGCGTGGCGGGGGTTTCAGAAACGTGGCGGGCTTTGCTCATGAGTATGTGTGAAAGAAGAATTGTGAGAACGTCGCAGGGGGCTAGCCACGCGGATGATGCGCCGCATGCAGCGCCTTTAGACGTTCGCGCGCGACGTGGGTATAGATCTGCGTGGTGGAGATGTCGGCGTGGCCCAGCAACATCTGCACCACGCGCAGATCTGCCCCATGGTTCAGCAAATGGGTGGCAAAGGCGTGCCGCAGCACATGCGGCGACAGCGGCGCGCGCACGTCGGCCTGCAAGGCGTATTTCTTCACCAGCTGCCAGAACGCCTGGCGGGACATCGCCTCGGCCCGGCCCGTGATGAACAGCGCGTCGCTGACGCGGCCGGCAGCCAGTTCCGGCCGTCCAGACTTCAGGTACTGGTCGATCCAATGCGCGGCCTCTGCGCCCAAGGGCACCAGCCTGTCCTTGCCGCCCTTGCCCAACACCACCCGCACCACGCCCTCGTTCAGGCTCACATCCAGCGTGCGCATGCCGACCAGCTCGGACACGCGCAGGCCGGTAGCGTAAAGCGTCTCCAACATGGCGCGGTCGCGCAGGCCGCGGGCCTGCTCCAGGTCGGGCGCGCGCAGCAAGGCGTCCACCTGCTGCTCCGACAGCGTCTTGGGCATGCGCGGCGGCTGCTTGGCGGCGATCAGCGTCAGGCAGGGATCGCGTTCGGCGCGGTGCTCCCGCAGGGCCCAGGCATAGAAGCGGCGCAGCGCGGCCAGCCGGCGGTTGGCCGTGGTGGCACGCGTTTCCTCGTGGCGGAAGGCGAACCAGGCTTCGATGTCGGCCTTGCCGGCATCGCGCAAGGGTTTGGCCGGTCCAGCAGGCAGCGCGTGAACCTGCGCGGCCTCGCCATGGCGATCGGCCATTTCGCGCGCGTAGGCCTCCGGGTCTTCCAGCCAGCGGGCGAAGCCGGTCAGGTCGCGCCGGTAGGCGGCCAGGGTATTGGCCGACAGGCCGTCCTCGAGCCATACGGCATCGATGAAGGCGTCGATATCGGCCTGGGATTGAAGCGGCGGACGGGTTTCGGGCATGCCTGGATTCTACGGCTCAGCGTCCGCCCACGCCCGCGGCGGCGGTCTTCAGCCAGCTCTCGAAGAGCTTCAGCGCCTCGGAACGTTCACTGCGCTGCGGATAGCCGAAGTAATAGCCCTGGCTCACCGACAGCGATTGCGGCACAGGCATCACCAGCGTGCCCTGGTCCAGCGCAGGCTGGGCCAGGAAGCGCGGCATCAACCCGACCCCGAGGCCCGCCTGCACCGCAGCCATCACCATGGTGAAAAGCTCGTAGCGCGGCCCGCCGGCAGCGTGAGGACCGTACAGATGGTTGTTCGCCCCATACCATTGGCGCCAGGCATCCGGCCGTGACGCCAAATGCAGGTGCGTCATGCCCGCCAGCGCGCTGGCGCCCGGTTCCGGCTTGCGCTGCGACAATTCCGGCGCGCATACCGGCACCAGCTCACGTTCGGGAAACAGCAGCACGCCCTGCGTGCCCGGCCACAATCCGTCCCCGTGGTACAGCGCGCCATCGAAGGGCTGGTCCTTGAACTGGAACGGCAGCGTGCGCACGGACAGGCTGACCGTGATGTCGCCGTGTTCGCGCTGGAAGTCCGCCAGGCGCGGTATCAGCCAGGTGGTGGCCAGCGTGGGCACCACGGCGATGTGGATGCTGCGGCCCATGCCGGTGCGGCTGACCAGACCGAAGGTGTCCTTTTCGATCTGGTCCAGATGGTGACGGATGCGGCCGGCGTACTCCGCCCCGTGGTCGGTCAACACGATGCGCCGCCGTACCCGCGTGAACAGCTGGACGCCCAGGCGCGCCTCCAGGCTGGCAACCTGCCGGTAGACGGCGCTGTGCGTCAGGGACAGTTCCTCGGCCGCGCGGGAAAAGCTGCCCAGGCGGGCCGAAGCTTCAAACGCCTGCAAGGCGCTCAGGTTGGGAATGCCGTTTCTCATGGAGCGGGAACCGCCAGGTGCAAGCAGCGCCGCCGCGCCTGGGCGCGCGGTTCTTGCCGCGGCGCAGCATGGCAGGTCGTGCCGGTGGGTCAATAGATTGTGCAATTTTATCAATTGCATTGTGCGATCAAGGAACATTATGCTCGGATGTCCTAACCTCGGCTCATCATGACTACCACCCCCATGTCCCAGCAAGAATCCCGCCTTGGCGGACACATCCTGGTCGACCAGTTGGTTGCGCAGGGCGTCAAACATGTTTTCTGCGTCCCCGGCGAAAGCTATCTGGCAGTGCTGGACGGCCTGCACGATGCGGACATCAAGGTCACGGTGTGCCGCCAGGAAGGCGGCGCGGCCATGATGGCCGACGCCCACGGCAAGCTGACCGGCGAACCCGGCATCTGCATGGTGACCCGCGGGCCCGGCGCGTCCAATGCGCTGGCTGGCGTGCACATCGCCAAGCAGGACTCCACTCCCCTGATTCTCTTCGTCGGCCAGATCGAGCGCGGCATGCGCGAACGTGAAGCCTTCCAGGAAATGGACTACCGCGCCGTGTTCGGCACGCAGGCCAAATGGGTCACTGAAATCGACCAGGTCGAACGCATTCCCGAACTGGTTTCGCGCGCCTTCCACATCGCCACTTCGGGCCGCCCCGGCCCGGTCGTGATCGCGCTGCCGGAAGACATGCTGGTCGAAGCCGCCAAGGTGGCCGACGCGCCCCGCTATGAAGTCATCGATTCCGCCCCCACGGCCGGCCAGCTGGCCGACCTGGAAAAGCTGCTGGCCGACGCCACGAACCCGGTCGCCATCCTGGGCGGCACGCGCTGGGACGCCCGCGCGGTGCAGCAGTTCGCCGATTTCGCGCAGCGCCACGCGCTGCCCACGGCCGTATCCTTCCGCCGCCAGATGCTGTTCCCGGCCGACCATCCCTGCTTCATCGGCGACGTGGGCCTGGGCATCAACCCGGCGCTGCTCAAGCGCGTGGCCGATGCGGACCTGATCCTGCTCGTGGGCGGACGCATGTCGGAAAACCCCAGCCAGGCCTATACCCTGCTGGACATCCCGGTGCCCAGGCAGAAGCTGGTGCACGTGCACCCCGATTCCGCCGAACTGGCGCGCGTCTACCGCCCCACGCTGGCCATCAACACCTCCCCCGCCGCGTTCGCGCAGGCATTGGCCGGCCTGAAGGCGCCTGCCCAGCCCGCCTGGGCGGCCGGCACGCCGGTCATGCGCGAGTCCTACCTGAAATGGAGCGACCCCAGCGCCATCACGACGCCCGGCGCGCTGCAGATGGGCCAGGTCATGGCCTATCTGGAAAAGACGTTGCCCGCCGATGCCATCATGACCAACGGCGCCGGCAACTACGCCACCTGGCTGCACCGTTTCCACCGTTACACGCGCTACGGCACGCAATTGGCGCCCACCTCGGGTTCCATGGGCTACGGCCTGCCTGCCGCCGTCGGCGCCAAGCGCGTCTCGCCCGACAAGACCGTGATCTGCTTCGCGGGCGACGGCTGCTTCCTGATGCACGGCCAGGAATTCGCGACCGCGGTGCAGTATGACCTGCCCATCATCGTCGTGCTGGTGGATAACGGCATGTACGGCACGATCCGCATGCACCAGGAAAAGCACTACCCCGGCCGCATTTCCGCGACCGAGCTGAAGAATCCGGACTTTGCCGACTATGCCCGCGCCTTCGGCGGGCACGGCGAACGCGTCGAGACCACCGAACAATTCGGCCCGGCCTTCGAACGCGCCATGGCCAGCGGCAAGCCGGCCATCTTGCACTGCTTCATCGATCCGGAAACCATCACCCCGGGCACGACCCTGGAGAAAATCCGCGACGCAGCGCTCAAGGCGCAGCACTGAAGGCGGGATGGAGCGGCGGCGCCCGCCGCTCCATCCGCCGCTTGCCGCCCGAATTATTTTAGGTTTAAACTTTCTAGCATTCCGAAATCCATAGCGGAGACCCAGCATGTCCTCGAATCCTTCCTTTCACTGGCAAGACCCCCTGTTGCTGGACCAGCAACTGACCGAAGAAGAACGCATGGTGCGTGACGCAGCCTACGCCTATGCGCAGGACAAGCTCGCCCCGCGCGTGCTGAACGCATTCCGCAACGAACAGACCGATCCGGCCATCTTCTCCGAAATGGGCGAACTGGGCCTGTTGGGCGCCACCATCCCCGTCGAATACGGCGGCGCCGGCCTGAACTACGTCAGCTACGGCCTGATTGCCCGCGAAGTCGAACGCATCGACTCCGGCTACCGTTCCATGATGAGCGTGCAGTCGTCGCTGGTGATGGTGCCCATCAACGAATTCGGCAGCGAAGAGCAGAAGAAGAAGTACCTGCCCAAGCTGGCCCGCGGCGAATGGATCGGCTGCTTCGGCCTGACCGAACCCAACCACGGCTCCGACCCCGGCGGCATGGAAACCCGCGCCGTCAAGACGGCCGACGGCTACAAGCTGACCGGCAACAAGATGTGGATCACCAACTCCCCCATCGCCGACGTCTTCGTGGTGTGGGCCAAGTGCGTGGGCGGCGACTTCGACGGCAAGATCCGCGGCTTCATCCTGGAAAAGGGCATGAAGGGCCTGTCGGCTCCGGCCATCCACGGCAAGGTCGGCCTGCGCGCCTCGATCACCGGCGAAATCGTGATGGACGAAGTGGAAGTGTCCGCCGACCAGATGATGCCCGGCGTGTCGGGCTTGAAGGGTCCGTTCACCTGCCTGAACTCGGCCCGCTACGGCATCGCCTGGGGCGCCGTGGGCGCTGCGGAAGCCTGCTGGCACACCGCCCGCCAGTACACCCTGGACCGCAAGCAGTTCGGCCGCCCGCTGGCCGCCAATCAGCTGATCCAGAAGAAGCTGGCCGACATGCAGACCGAAATCACGCTGGCCCTGCAAGGCTGCCTGCGCCTGGGCCGCATGAAGGATGAAGGCACCGCCGCCGTCGAAATCACCTCGATCATGAAGCGCAACTCTTGCGGCAAGGCGCTGGACATCGCCCGCCTGGCTCGCGACATGCTCGGCGGCAACGGCATCTCCGACGAGTTCGGCGTGGCCCGTCACCTGGTGAACCTGGAAGTGGTCAACACCTATGAAGGCACCCACGACGTGCACGCCCTGATCCTGGGCCGCGCGCAGACCGGCATCCAGGCGTTCTATTGATCGCCTGACCGGCCAAAGCCAGCCGCCCCTCGGGGCGGTTTTTTTTGGCGGTTCCGCTGGTCTTGCAAGCCGGCTTCCCCGATACTGCATCCATGGCGCCTGTGGGCGCCATCCGCATTCGACGCAATATCAGCCGGCTTATCCAGAATGGAAACACACATGACTCCGCGGCAGCTTGTCGAACTTTGGGTCGAGCGGTTCAATGCCGCCGACGCCGACGGCCTGGCCGAGCTTTACGATGAAAAGGCAGTGAACCACCAGGTCACCCAGGAACCGATTGTCGGACGCGATGCCATAAAGGCGATGTTCGAACGGGAGTTCGCCCAGGCCGACATGACCTGCATCGTGGAGACGATCCACGACGCAGGCGAGGTCGCAGCATTGGAGTGGCGCGATCCCTTGGGCTTGCGCGGCTGTGGGTTCTTTACCGTGCGCAACGGCCGGATCGTTTTCCAACGAGGGTACTGGGACAAGCTGTCTTTCCTAAAGATGCACGGCCTGCCCATCGCGTAAATACCGCGCGTCCGCAGCCCCCCCAAAAAAGTCCGCGCATTGCCGAAAGCCCGTATAGGCGAGTCCTTGCACAGGCCGTACGCTTTGCGGCATCGGCCAGGCACAGGCCCGGGCGCCCCTTGCGCCGTTCCGCGTGTCCAGACCAGGATTTCCCCTCGACCAGGAGCCGCGCATGCAAGGTTGTCCTACCCTCCGCCTGATGGCGGGTATCGCCATGGCGTTCGTCGCCCACGGCGCGTACGCCGCCACCACTCTTACGATGGCCACCGAATACCCGGCCACATCCATGCCCGGGCAAGGCGTGTCCACCTTTGCCGACCTGGTTCGCGCCAAGACGGCGGGCAAGGTGATCATCGATGCCAGCTATGACGCGTCCAAAGGGATCAAGTCGGCCGACATGATAGATGCGGTGCAAGCACGCCAGGTAGATGCCGGCGACGCCTTCGCCGGCGCGCTGGCCAGCAAGTACCCCTTGTTCGGCGTGTCTTCCCTGCCCTTCCTGGCGGACTCTTTGTCCAAGGCCCGCAACCTGAACAAGGCGGCCCGGCCTGCGTATGAAAAGCTGCTTGCGGCGCATGGACAAAAACTGCTCTACACCACGCCCTGGCCGGCATCCGGAATCTGGTCCAAGCAGAAGCTGGACAGCGTAGGCGCCCTGAAGCGCCTGAACATACGCACCTACGACGCCACGTCGCAGGACGTCATGCAGAAAGCCGGCGCCCAGGCGCGCAGCATCTCCTTCGCGGACGCGATGCCCCTGATCGCCTCGGGCGAGGTGAACGCGGTGCTGTCATCGGGCGACGGCGGCGCGGGCCGCAAGTTGTGGGAACACCTGCCCAACTTCGCTGAAATCAACTACGCCATGCCGATCTCGGTGGCGACCATGAACCTGCAGGCCTACCAGGCGCTGGATGCGCGCACGCGCCGCGCCTTCGACCAGGCGGCGGCCCAGACCGAGACCGAGCAATGGAAGCGCATAGACGGGCGCCTGCAGCAGAACTACGCCAACATGCGCAAGAACGGCGTGGCGATCAATACCTCGGTGCCGCTGCCCGTGCGCCGCGCGCTGAAGGACGCGGCCGCGGATTCCGTCAAGGCGTGGAAGGCGGCGGCCGGGCCCGACGCCGCGGCCATCCTGAAGCAGGCAGGCAAACGCTAACGCGCCTGACGGCGGCCGGCGCCAATGTCGCGGACCGCGTGATGCATCAGTCCGCAGGCCCTTGAGCCATGCGTAGTTCTGCCGGGAGATATTCGCGCATGACATCGATGAAGCGGCGTAGCCGGACCGGCTGGTAGCGCGAGGGCGGGTAGACGAGGTAAACCGGCAGCGGCTCGGCGTGCCAACGCGGTGCCACGTGCACAAGGCGACCCTGGGCAATATCCTCGGACATTGCCCAGGTAGAGCCCAGGCCCGCCCCCAGGCCCAGTACCGCGGCCCGGCGCAACGCATGCAACCCGTCCGTGGACAAGCGCGGCGTGATGCCAAAACGCGCAACCTCGCCGGTATCCAGATTCGTCAGGACGACTTCATCGCGATAGAAGGTGCGCAGCGCCACCCAGGGCAAGGCGGCAAGCTGCCTGGGATCATCGGGACTTTCAATCGACTGCAGCACACCGGGCGCCGCCACCACGATGCGCGGCACCTCGCCCAGTTTCAGCGCAACCACCGAAGGGTCGGTGATCGGGCCGACGCGCAAGGCGCAATCGATGTTCTCGGCAATGAAATCAGGCATCCGGTCGTGCAACAGCCATTCGACCCGCATCTGGGGATACTGCCGCAGATAGCGCGCGAGCGGCTCGACGAACTGGTGCTGGCCGAACGCATGAGGGGCAACCACGCGCAGCATGCCCGCGGGCTCTTCGCCGCCGCCGCGCACCTCGCTTTCAAGCGAATCCCAGCCGGCGATGAGATTCTTGGCGCTTTGATAGCAACGCTGGCCGTCCTCGGTCAGGCGTATGGCGTGCGTGGAACGCTGCAGCAAGCGCACGCCCAGCATGCGCTCCAACAGTTGCAGCCGCCGGCTGACGGTGGGCTGTGTGCCGCCCAGTTGCACGGCGGCAGCCGACAGGCTGCCGGCCTCGACGATACGCACGAACGTCTCGATGAGAAGCACGCGGTCGGTGCTGGATACGGGAGAGGGGGGCTTGGTCATACGCTCATCGTATAACGGATTTACCCACTGACGGGCTACCAGACAGCGCCCGGGACGTCCACAATCTGCGCCACACCCTACATCGGACTTCCATCATGTCTTCGTCGAATACTCTTGAAAACGCGCCTGCACGCGGCCTCATCGCGCTACTGGCGGTCGCCGCCGGCCTGGCGGTCGCATCCCTGTACTACAGCCAGCCGATGCTGGGCCTGCTGGGCGCGGAGCTGGGCGCCACGCCCAGCTCGCTGGGCTGGATTCCCACGCTTACCCAGCTTGGTTATGCGTTTGGCATATTGCTACTGGCTCCCCTTGGAGACCGGTACAACCGCAAGCGCATCATCCTGATCAAATCTCTCTTGCTTGCCACCAGCCTGCTGATGGCCGGCTTCGCCCCCGGCATGGGCTCGATGCTGGCCGCCAGTTTCACGGTCGGCCTTGCCGCCACCATGGCGCAGGACATCGTGCCCGCGGCGGCCGCGATGGCTCCCGCACAACAGCGCGGCGCCATCGTCGGGACGGTGATGACCGGTTTGCTGCTGGGCATCCTGCTGTCTCGCGTGATCGGCGGATTCGTGGCCGCCAACTTCGGCTGGCGGGTGATGTTCTGGTCCGCGGCGCTGGCGATCCTGTTGCTGACGCTGGCGCTCTGGCGCAGCCTGCCCGCCTTCGCGCCCACGAGCCGGCTGCCCTACCGGGCGCTACTCCGGTCGCTGGGCACCTTGTGGCACCAGTACCCCGAGCTGCGTCGTAGCGCCATGGCCCAGGGACTGCTGTACATGGGATTCAGCGCGTTCTGGTCGACGCTTGCCGTCATGTTGCAAGGGGCGCCGTTCCATCTAGGCGCCGATGCCGCGGGCGCCTTCGGCCTGGCGGGTGCCGTGGGCGCACTGGCGGCGCCGTTTGTCGGCCGGCTCGCCGACCGTCATGGTCCAGTCACGCTGGCCCGCCAGGGCGCGGCTCTGACGGCAGTTTCGTTCGCGTCGATGGCGCTGCTGCCCGCGCTGCCCCCATCCGCCGCGCTATGGCTCATTGCCGCCAGCACCGTAGGCTTCGATCTTGGAATCCAGATGTCGCTGATCGCCCATCAGAGCATCGTGTATGGTCTTGATCCCGCCGCGCGCAGCCGGCTGAATGCGGTGCTCATGACCAGCGTTTTCGTCGGCATGGCGGCGGGAGGCGCGCTGGGCAGCTTGGCGCTGGGACAGTGGGGCTGGGCAGGCGTCACCGCGTTGGCTACCGCAACCGCCCTCGGCGCGTTGGTTCTGCGAAGCTTGCGCCAACGGCCGGCTGACACGGCAGCGTGCAGAGCCTGATTGGCGGCCAGCCTTCAGCTGTCGCCTGAGAGATCGAACAGACTGGTCGCGTCCAGTTCCAGCACGCCTTCATCGTGCTGGTTCAGGACTGTCCAGGCCCAGGTGATGATGCCCAGGTCCGGGCGCGACGATGAATGGCGCACGCCTTGCACGCGCGCTTCGAGGCGCAGGGTATCGCCGGGACGCACCGGCGTGCGCCAGCGCACCTCGCCCAGGCCGGGCGAGCCAAAAGACTCGGAATCGTGCAGCGCCGCGTCGACGGCCATGCGCATGGCCAGCGCGCAGGTATGCCAGCCGCTGGCGATCAGCCCGCCCCAACGGCCTTCCGACGCGCGCTTGGGATCGGTGTGGAACCATTGCGGATCGAACCTGCGTGCGAACTCCAGTATCTCGGCTTCCGTCACGACGACCGGACCGCCCTTGATGACCATCCCGTCCTTGAACTCGGCGAACTTCATGTGTGGATTCCCCCCGCAAATGCAATCGGCGCGCCACGGCGCGCCGATTGCCACGCATGTTTGTGGATTCAGTACGTTTCGAAATGCAGGCGCCCTTCGCGGCGCAACGCATCATGCAGGATAGACCAATCCTGGCCCCCTTGCACCGTCACATCGCGCAAAGCGTCCAGCACGCCGACCTCCATGCCTTTCAGGCCGCACACGTAAATGCAGGTATTGCGATCCGCCAGCAATTCCCGTACCGAGGCCGCGCGTTCGCGAATCAGGTCCTGCACGTAGCGCTTGGGCTGCCCCGTTTCGCGCGACAGCGCCAGGTTGATATCGATGAAGTCGCGCGGCAGTTTCATCAGCGGCCCGAAGTACGGCAACTCGCGCTCGGTTCGCGCGCCGAAAAACAGCAGCAGCCGGCCGTTTTCGCCGGTGTCGATGCGGCGGCGGTAGCGTTCCGTCATGGCCCGCATGGGCGCCGAGCCCGTGCCGGTGCAGATCATGATGAGATTGGCGCGCGGGTGGTTGGGCATCAGGAAGGTATGCCCGAAGGGCCCGATCACTTGTACTTTGTCGTTCTTGGCCAGATCGCACAGGTAATTCGAGCACACCCCGTGGGCGGCCGCGCCGGCATGGTCTTCGGTGACGCGCTTCACGGTCAGGGAAAGATTGTTGTAGCCGGCACGTTCGCCGTCGCGCGGACTGGCCAGCGAATACTGGCGCGCGTGATGCGGCCGCCCCTGCGCGTCCAGGCCCGGCGGCAGGATGCCGATGGACTGCCCTTCAAGCACAGGGAATGGCAGTTCGCCGAAGTCGAGCACGATATGGTGGATGTCGCTTTCCGTGTCGACGCCCGTCACGCGGTAATTGCCGACCACGGTGGCCGTCATCGGCGTCTTGTGCGTGTACAAGTTGACGTAGGGATGCGCGGCGGACCAGGGCGGGACGGTGGCGCCGGGCGCGCTGAATGGCGCCGGCGCGGCCAGGTCCGTTGCTGCCGGCACATCGTCGGCCGGCAGCGCAGCCGCCGTCTCGGGCAAGGCTTTTTCGCCCGGCAATTCCTCCCAGCCCAACTGCTCCTGCACACCATAGGCTTCGGCGCGCACCATCAGCCGCCAGTTATCGATGGCTCCCGTCGGGCATGGCGGCACGCAAGCCATGCAGCCATTGCAGATATCGGGATCCACCACGTAGTTGTTCGAATCGTGGGTGATCGCCTTGATCGGACAGGTTTCTTCGCAAGTATTGCAGCGGATGCAGATCTCGGGATCGATCAGATGCTGCTTCAGGACTTCTGCTGGTAAGGGAGCGTTCATCTCGGTCTTCCCCATGCTCCGGTAGGCGGCCGCATGCGCGGCCGCCGCCCCGCTTTAGTTGAAACGGACGTAATCGAAGTTCACCGGCTGGCGGTTGATGCCCATGACGGGAGGCGCGATCCAGTTGGCGAACTTGCCCGGCTCGGTGACGCGCCCCATCAACGACGCGACAAATGCGCGATCTTCCGGCGTGGGCAGCCATTTGTGGCTGTTGGCCTGCCATTGCGATTCAGAGAGGATCTCGCCTTCGGGCGACATGCGGATGCCGGCCAAGGTGCCGATCTGGCGGTTGAATGCCTTGTGCGGCACCTGCAGGCGGAACGGCACGCCGCTCTTTTCAATGACCTTGTTCCAACGGCCTATGCCGGCAACCGAGTCACGGATGAAATCGTCTCGCAGCACTTCGTTCAAGGCGTTCAGCATCGGCACCTCGGTCTCGCGGAGCTTGCCGTTTTCCACGGCCAGCACGCGATAGGTGTCGTTCTTCAATTGATGGTCGTCGGTGCGCTTGCTCTCTTCGTAGCGGCCTTTCAGGCCCGAACCGTAAAAGATGGCGGCATTGGACGACTGGTCCGCGCCGAACAGGTCGATGGTGACGCTGTAGTGGAAATTCAGGTAGCGCTGGATGGTGGGCAGGTCGATGACGCCGGCCGCGCGCACCGAGTCCGGGTCATCGGTCTTGAGCTGGTTCATGACTTCGCAGGTACGCTGGATGACGCGCGAGATGCCTGATTCGCCCACGAACATGTGGTGCGCTTCCTCGGTCAGCATGAACTTGGTGGTGCGCGCCAGCGGATCGAAACTGGACTCCGCCAACGCGCACAGCTGGAACTTGCCGTCGCGGTCGGTGAAGTACGTGAACATATAGAAAGCCAGCCAATCGGGCGTCTTTTCGTTGAACGCGCCCAGGATGCGCGGATTGTCGGAGTCCCCCGAGCTGCGCTGCAAGAGCGCGTCGGCCTCTTCGCGGCCGTCGCGGCCGAAATAGCGGTGCAGCAGATAGACCATGGCCCACAGGTGCCGGCCTTCCTCGACGTTGATCTGGAACAGGTTGCGCAGGTCGTACTGCGAGGGCGCGGTCAAGCCCAGGTGGCGCTGCTGCTCGATCGAGGCCGGCTCGGTGTCGCCTTGCGTGACGATGATGCGGCGCAGGTTGGCGCGGTGCTCGCCGGGCACGTCCTGCCAGACGTCGCGGCCCATGTTCTCGCCGAAGTGGATCTTGCGCTGGCCATCCTGCGGGGCCAGGAAAATCCCCCAGCGGTAGTCCGGCATCTTGACGTGGTCGAAGTGCGCCCAGCCGTCGGGCTGCACGCTGACGGCGGTGCGCAGATAAACGTCGAAGCCATGGGAGCCGTCGGGCCCCATGTCCTGCCACCATTGCAGGTAGTTGGGCTGCCAGTGCTCCAGCGCGCGCTGCAAGGTGCGGTCGCCGGACAAATTGACGTTGTTGGGAATCTTATCGGTGTAGTTGATGCCAGACATGTCTCGCTCCTGTTCCTTGGGGGTTGCCGCGGTGCGCGGCGCGGTGTCGCCGGGCCGTCAGACCCTGTTCCAGTCGAATGCGGCTTGCTCGCCCTTGCCGTAGAGCTTGAGCGCGCCCTTGTCACCAGCGGCGTTGGGGCGATTGAAAATCCAGTTCTGCCAGGCGGTCAGGCGCCCGAAGATGCGGGTCTCCATCGTTTCCTGCCCGCCGAAGCGCAGGTTGGCTTCCAGTCCGGTCAGGGCGTCGGGCGACAGCGCGCGGCGCTCCTCCAGCATCATGCGCACCTCGTCGTCCCAATCGATGTTGTCGGGCGCATAGGTGACCAGGCCCAGCTCCAGCGCGTCGGTGGCCGACAGCGGCTGGCCGGCGCGCGCGCGCACCGCTTCCAGGGGCGCTTCCTCTTCATAGAAGCGGCGTTGCAGGCGGCTCTGGCCGTTGACCAGCGGATAGGCGCCGAAATTCCGCTCGCCCACCACGATCTGCGCGGGCGCGGATTCGTCCTCGTTGTCCAGCATGTAGCTGCGGTCGGCGGCCAGCGCCAGTTCAAGCAGCGTGCCGGCAAAGCAGGAGCCCGGTTCGATCAGCGCGAAGAGGCTGCGCGAGGTAACGTCCAGGCGCGCCAGCGTGCGGCGCAGCATGCCGGCGGTTTCGCGCACGAACCAATGGTCCGCATGCTGTTGGAGCGCGGCGTCGGCGGCCAGCACCAGCGCGGCATCGCCCTCCGTCTTGATGATCCAGGTGCCGATGTCCAGCTCGTTGGTGCGCATCGACAGGATGGCATCGTCCAGTTCGCGCGCCATCTGCAGCGGCCACCATGCCGCGCCTGCGGCGACGATCTCCTGCAGTTCGGTTTGCACTGAACCCTCGGGCGCGCGCACCGTCCAGGTGGCTTGGCGCTTCTCGCGGTCCAGCTGGATGTCGACATAGCGGTAGGACAGGCCGTCGGCGCTTTCCGTGCGCTGCACCGGCGTCAACGCGATGCCCTGCTCGCCTGCCGGGCGGTCGCTGCCCTGCGCCAGCGCCTGCGCGCGTTCGCGCACGGCCGCCTCGAAGCGGGCCGGCTTGACCACGTCATCCACCAGGCGCCAGTCCTTGGCCCGCTGGCCGCGCACGCCTTCGACCAGGGTGCAGAAGATGTCCGCGTGGTCGTGCCGCACGCGGCGCTTGTCGGTCACGCGGGTCAGTCCGCCGGTGCCGGGCAACACGCCCAAAAGCGGCACTTCGGGCAAGGCCACGGCGGAAGAGCGGTCGTCGATCAGCATGATCTCGTCGCACGCCAAGGCCAGCTCGTAGCCGCCCCCGGCGCAAGCGCCGTTGAGCGCGGCGATGAACTTCAAACCGCTGTGGCGGCTCGAGTCCTCGATACCGTTACGCGTTTCGTTGGTGAATTTGCAGAAGTTCACCTTCCAGGCGTGCGAGGACAGGCCCAGCATGAAGATGTTCGCGCCGGAACAGAAAATCCGGTCCTTCATGCTGGTCACGACAACGGTGCGCACTTCCGGATGCTCGAAGCGGATGCGCTGCAGGGCGTCGTGCAGTTCGATGTCCACGCCCAGGTCGTAGGAATTCAGCTTGAGCTTGTAGCCCGGACGCAAGCCGCCGTCCTCGGCGACATCCATGGCCAGCGTGGCAACCGGGCCGTCGAAGCTCAGGCGCCAGTGGCGGTACTGCTCGGGGTCGGTCCGGAAATCAACCCGGTTGAGGGTGCTGCTCATTGTGTGTCTCCTCGTACGCCTGCCAAAACAGGAAAAATACTGCACTACATGAATTATTGTGCAGATTAGAGGACAAAAAAAGCCCCGTCAAGCGGGGCATGCACAAAAATGCATATTGCCTGCCTGGCAAGCGTCGAAACCCGCCTACAGCGGCAGGCCGCAAGCCTTGCGCACCTGGGTCCGCAAGCCCGCAAAGCTTTCCTGCACGTCCAGGTTGCTGGTGACCCAGGTCAGGTCGGCCTTGGCATAAAAGGCCTCGCGGCCGGCCAGGATGCGCTTCAAGTCGGCCATGGCCTCGTTGTTGCCCGACATGGGGCGGAAGTCGCCCTGCGCCATCACGCGGCCCATATGCTCCTCGGGGGTGGCCCGCAGCCACACCGTATAGCAGTGCGCCAGCAACAGGTTCAGGGTGGCCGGCTCGGAAACCAGCCCGCCCGGAGTCGCCAGCACCATTTCCGGGTAGATCTGCACGGCCTCTTCCAGCGCCCGCCGTTCGTAGCGGCGATAGGCGTTGGGACCGTACAGATTGTGGATTTCCAGGATGCTGCACCCGGCCACGCGTTCGATCTCGCGGTTCAGCTCGACGAAGGGGTAGCCGAGGTCGTCGGCCAGCATCTGGCCCAGCGTGGATTTGCCCGCGCCACGCAGGCCAATGAGCGCCACGCGCTGGGTGCGGTTGGGACGCTGCGCCCCCGCGCCTACGCCGAACAACTGGGTCAGGGCCTCGCGTGCGCGCTGCAGGTCGGATTCCGTGCGGCCGCTGAGCAGTTCCCGGATCAGCAGCCAATCGGGTGACTCGGTGGTCACGTCGCCCACCAGTTCGGCCAGCGCGCAGTTGAAGGCCCGGGCGATCTGCAGCAACACCAGGATGGAGGCATTGCCTACGCCGTGCTCCAGGTTGGCCAAGTGGCGTTCCGACACACCGGTTACCTGCGACAGGCTCTTGCGGGTCATTCCGCGTATGGCCCGCAGGCGGCGCACCCGCTCGCCCAATGCCACCAGGAAGGCTTCCCGCCTGGGTTCGGATGGCGCCGCGTCTAGCGCTTGATTCATGTTTACGTGACTCCGCAAAAACCCTGATTACCACGTTTTATGCACTATAGTGCTTGACCATAATCAATGGAAGCACTATTTTTCCATTCAGCGAGCCGAAAGCGGCTCATATGCAAAAAAACAGCAGTCGATTTCATATCGATTCTGAAGCGCCGACAGTGTAAAGGAGGAGCCAGGTGAGCACGCCCGATCAATTCCATGCCCTGATGCGCGAGGTCACGCGCCTTACCGCGGGCCAGCCACTGGACGCAGCGCTGCAGGAAAGCCTGAATCGCGAAGCCGGACCGCACAGCGCCCTCTTCCAGGAGATATACGCCGCCTGTAGGCAAGGCGTGACCGAGGGCTGGATGTGCGGCCGGGAAGGCGGCGGCATCCGCTACGGCCGCGTCATCAAGCCCGCGCCGGACTTGGCGGACTGTTCGGTCGACGTCGTGGACATGAACGATCTGGCCGGCCCCCATCACGCGCATCCCAATGGCGAGATCGACATGATCATGCCGCTGACCGAGGGCGCCCGCTTCGACGGCCACGGCGCCGGGTGGCTGGTCTACGGCCCCGGCAGCGCGCACAGCCCGACCGTGAGCGGCGGCCGCGCGCTGGTGCTGTACCTGCTGCCGGGCGGCGCCATCGAATTCACGCGGTCCTAGCGCCGCCCCGCCGCCAGAAAAACACACACAGCGCGGCCCCCACCCACAGGACATCAGGAGACAACCGTGAACACCTGTCCCGCCGAACTCAACTTCGCCAGCCACCTGGCGGCGCTCAATGCGCCGCGCGCCGCCAAACCAGCCTACATCGACGACACCCGCCAGATCAGCTACGGCGAACTGGCGGAACGCGTGGCCCGC
>Ga0182740_1001150_pt1 | contig 19141 bp, 16 predicted proteins | sample eDN5th37CKraftBY_FD_128872 | JGI IMG/M metagenome (GOLD analysis project Ga0182740, IMG submission 128872) | Enriched backyard soil microbial communities from Emeryville, California, USA - eDNA 5th pass 37_C Kraft BY (version 2) (version 2) | ecosystem: Environmental > Terrestrial > Soil >...
AAGTCCCATGTGGATCACTCCGTTGCCCCCGTCGCTCACCGCGTTGGGGGGAAGGTTCACATGGCTCAATTCTCAATGGAAATTATGCGCCTAACCGGCTCAGTTCTGGGTGGAAACCAACACACACGGGCATTTTCGGGGTGAGCGCGAAAACGACATACCCACGCGAAAACGCGACAGCTGCAAACTCGACACGCCTGCGCGCCGATACACAGGTGCTGCCATAGCAACCGCCGAGCGCGGTCTCACACGCTCGGCGGGTCAATGTTGAGGTCTCAATCCCAACTCAACGCGCCGCCGCTCTGGTACTCGATCACCCGCGTCTCGAAAAAGTTCTTTTCCTTCTTGAGGTCCATCGCTTCTGACATCCACGGGAACGGATTTTCGCCGTCGGCGAAGACAGGTTGCAGCCCGAGCTGTGCGCAGCGGCGGTTGGCGATGAAGTGCATGTACTGCTCGCACAGCGCCGCGTTGAGGCCGAGGAAGCCGCGGGGCATCGTGTCCCGTCCGTAGGCAGCTTCAAGTTCAGCAGCTTCCGTGATCATGCCGCGCACTTCGGCCTGGAACGCTTGCGTCCACAGATGCGGGTTCTCGATCTTGATCTGGTTGATGACGTCGATGCCGAAGTTCAGATGGATCGACTCGTCGCGAAGGATGTACTGGTACTGTTCCGCGATGCCGACCATCTTGTTACGTCGCCCGAGCGACAGGATCTGCGCGAAGCCCGTGTAGAACCACATGCCCTCGAAGATGACGTAGAAGGCGACGAGATCGCGCAGGAATGCCTGATCGGCCTCAGGTGTGCCCGTCCGGAAGTCCGGGTCGTCGAGATTCTGGGTATGCCTCAGCGCCCAGGCGGCCTTGTCCGTGATCGACGGCACCTCCCGGTACATGTTGAACAGCTCACCTTCGTCGAGGCCAAGGCTTTCAACGATATACTGGAAGGTGTGAGTGTGGATCGCCTCCTCGAACGCCTGCCGAAGAAGGTACTGGCGGCATTCGGGGTTGGTCAGGTGGCGATAGATCGCGAGCACGATGTTGTTAGCGACAAGGCTTTCCGACGCGGCGAAAAAGCCAAGATTGCGCTTGAGCATGCGCCGCTCGTCGTCTGTCAGCCCGCCCTTGGACTTCCAAAGCGCGATATCGGCCTGCATAGAAACTTCAGTTGGCATCCAGTGGTTGTTGCAGCCCGAAAGGTACTTTTCCCACGCCCAGCGATATTTGAGTGGCAAGAGCTGGTTCACGTCGGCGCGCGCGTTGATCATGCGTTTGTCGTCGACGGAAACGCGCGCGCCACCACGCTCGATTTCGCCAAGACCGGTTGAATCCCTTTCGACGTCAGTGGCAGCCGGCTGTCTTGCCGACGCATTCGTGTCTGCCCAGTTGAGCATTGTCGTTCTCCTTGTCTCTGCTTACTGGCAGGCTTCGCATTCGGGATCGTCGATCGAGCAGGCCTTGCCCCACGCAGCGCTGGAACCGACGATCGGGGCAGGAGCAACGGCGGCAGAGACAGCGTTGAGCTTGCCGTCCGTGCCCTTCAGCGTCGATTTTTCGACATGGGTCGCCGATCGCGAGCGCAGGTAATAGGTCGTCTTGAGCCCCTTCCTCCACGCAAGCCGATAGAGCTCGTCGAGCTTCTTGCCGCTCGGATTGGAGATGTAGAGGTTGAGAGACTGCGCCTGATCGATCCATTTTTGCCGACGTGAAGCCGCCTCGATCAACCACGCGGAATCGAGCTCAAAAGCTGTCGCGTAAAGCGCCTTCAGCTCTTCCGGAACACGGTCAATTTGCCCCACAGAGCCATCAAAATATTTGAGATCGGAGACCATGACCTCATCCCAAAGGCTTCGTTCCTTCAGGTCGTGAACCAACTGAGCGTTCACGACCGTGAAGTCGCCGGACATGTTCGATTTGACGAAGAGGTTTTGGTACGCGGGTTCGATCGACTGCGACACGCCACAGATGTTTGAGATCGTCGCCGTCGGCGCGATCGCCATCGTGTTCGAGTTACGCATCCCGACCGTGCGAACCCGTTCCCTCAGACTTGCCCAATCGAGCGTTGAGCTTTCATCCATGTCGACAGTTGGACGAGCCGCTTTGAGGAGGCGGATCGAGTTGATCGGGAGGATGCCCTTCGACCAGAGCGAGCCTTCGAAGCTTTCGTAGCGGCCACGTTCCGCCGCGAGCGCAACCGAAGAGGAGATGGCGTGATAGCTGATCGCCTCCATCGACCGGTCTGCGAATTCCACGGCCGCATCCGAAGCGTACGGGATACGCAGCTTCTGAAGCGCATCCTGGAAGCCCATCAGTCCAAGACCAACCGGGCGATGACGCAGGTTCGACGCGCGTGCTTCCGGGATCGTGTAGAAATTGATGTCGACCACATTGTCGAGCATACGCATTGCCGTCGTCACCGTCCGAGCCAGCCGATCAAGATCTAGCCCGTTCTGCGTGACGTGATTGACGAGATTGATCGATCCGAGATTGCAGACGGCGACTTCATCCTTCGACGTATTGAGCGTGATCTCGGTGCAAAGGTTCGACGAGTGAACGACGCCCGCGTGGCTCTGAGGCGAGCGGATGTTGCACGGGTCCTTGAACGTGATCCAGGGATGGCCCGTCTCGAACACCATGGTCAGCATCTTGCGCCAAAGGTCGAGCGCGCGCACGGTGCGGTGCACTTTCAGCTCGCCACGTGCAGCCTTGTCCTCATAGGCCACATATGCTGCTCGAAAAGCGGGTCCGTATAGGTCATGAAGGTCTGGCGTCTCATCTGGTGAGAACAGCGTCCAGTCGCTGTCCATTGCGACGCGCTCCATGAACAGGTCCGGAACCCAGTTCGCAGTGTTCATGTCATGCGTACGGCGGCGGTCGTCGCCCGTGTTCTTGCGCAGGTCGAGGAATTCCTCGATGTCGACGTGCCACGTCTCGAGATAGGCGCAGACCGCGCCCTTGCGCTTTCCACCCTGATTGACCGCAATGGCCGTATCGTTCGCGACTTTCAGGAACGGCACGACACCCTGGCTCTCGCCATTCGTGCCCTTGATGTGTGCACCGAGGCCGCGAACCGGGGTCCAGTCATTGCCAAGACCGCCCGAATATTTGGCGAGCAGCGCATTGTCCTTGATGCCCTTGAAGATGGCGTCGAGGTCATCGCCAATCGTGGTCAGGAAGCAGGAGGACAGCTGCGGGCGCGTTGTGCCGGAGTTGAACAGAGTCGGCGTCGAAGCCATGAAGTCGAACGACGACAGGAGGTCGTAAAACTCGATCGCCCTTGCCTCGCGGTCGTCCTCGCGGATAGCCAGGCCCATCGCAACGCGCATGAAGAACGCTTGGGGCAGTTCGAAACGCTTGCCCTTGGTGTGGAGGAAATAGCGGTCGTAGAGCGTCTGCAGGCCAAGATACTGGAAGCTGAGGTCCCGCTCTGCCTTGAGCGCGGCACCGATACGGCCAAGGTCGAAGCTTGCGAGTTGGGGATCGATCAGCCCCGCCTTAACACCCGTCGCGATGAAGTCAGGAAAATAGCTGGCATAGCGAGCGCCCATGTCGGACTGCGTAGCCTGCTCCGCGCGGCCTGCGACCGCAGACAAGGCTTCCGTGCGAAGGCGATCAAGCAACAGTCTCGCCGTGACGAACGCATAGTTCGGTTCCTGCTCGATCAGGGTGCGCGCAGCCATGATCGGTGCAAGCGAGAGCTCGTCCTGGGTGATGCCATCATAAAGATTACGGCGTGTTTCCGCGATGACTGGCTCCGCCGATACCGCTTCAAGGCCAGCGCACGCCTCTTCGATAACCTTGATCAGGCGTGCCTCATCGAGCGCAATACGCGAGCCATCCGCCGCGGTCATCTGGAGGGACGGAGCGGCTAAGTCCGTAACGACCGCTTCGGCAGCGCGTTCGCGCGCGCGCTCTTCGCGATAGAGCACATAGGCGCGCGCCACCTTGTGATGCTCGCCACGCATGAGGGCCAGTTCGACCTGATCCTGCACATCCTCGATGTGGAACAGACGGCCATCTCCCGATCGACGCATCAGCGCCGAGACGACCTGGTTGGTCAGTTCTTCCACTGCCTCGTGGACCCGGCGCGAGCCAGCCGCAGCCGAGCCCTCGACACCAAGGAAAGCCTTGGTGAGCGCGACGCTGATCTTGCGCGCATCGAACGGCGTCACGGAACCGTTGCGACGTACGATCTGGTAGGCAGGCTCGGTGGAGCTTACCGAGGTCATATGCGTAGAAGCCGGGACGGAATCCGTCCCGTTAGACTGAGAGGTAGCGGTCGCCGACATCATATCCCCGTGCCGTTGACGGACGGGAACGGCAGGACGCTTGACGCGCGGACGAAGCCGCTACGGCAAATGCGCACCACCGGGACACCCCGCCCGAGGTTCGAAACATTGCGTCACGGCAGGTCTCCTGGCTCGCAGCTCACCGCCTCTGCCAGCCTTCCCAGTGCACAGCACCAGTGGCGAAATCGACAGAAGCTCACTGCTTACAGTTGCGGGGGCAGCTTCGGCATTCCAAACGGGCAACGACTTCCCTCTTAGCTCCCAGCCCGAAGGCAGGAAGACCGTAACACACTAGATATAGTGTCCGAGAACCCTGGCCTGTCAAACAGACAGAATCGTTATCCAGAGGTCTATTGGGGGGCTGACGTTGCGCCACTGCCGTATTCCTACGCGTGAGACGCTACGAGCGGTGGCCTACGCGAGTATATCGTGAACGGCAATTGGTCGATCAAGCTCGTTGACCGCCACCATAGTGAAATGTCCGGTAGCCGTGCGATGCCGCTCGCCCGTCAGAAGATTTTCCGACCACAAGCTTGTCTCGACCGAGACAGAACTGTGTCCAACACGCACGACGCGTGCTTCCGCCTCGACGATTTCACCAACTGCGATTGGTCTCGAAAAGTCGATGCGATCTGAGGAAGCCATCACCATCAACTTTCCGGAAAGACGCGAGGCTGCAACAAACGCGGCCTTGGTCATGTACGAAATAGCTTCGCCGCCGAACATGCGGCCGACGCTGTTCGCTTGATCCGGAAACACGATCTCGACCATCGGAACGTCTTCGTTTGCGGCAACCACGTCTTCAGCAAGCAGCTCTGGTAACGCGAAGCTTTCTGCAGCGATTTCTTCCGGCATGGCAACCATATTAAAGATCCCGCGTGTGCAGACTTCTCGCAACGATCCAGAAATGGCCTCCGCTACCATCTCCACCTCGACCGTCAGTGAGCGACGACCGGCCCTGACAGGCTGCGCAGTGAACTCCACGATATGTCCGATTTGCGCTGGACGTTGAAAATCAATGCGCTCGCAAGAGCCCGTCACGAACGGCACCCGACCGAAACGGGTGGCTGAGATGAATGCCACGCGATCCATGAGTGCGAGGGCAGCTCCACCGAAAAGTGTGCCGTGGTGGTTCGTATCGCCGGGAAAGACGATATCAATTAGACGGGTACGCGCGCTGTGCTGGGATGGACGAGTTATCGGGAGCGTCTGGGTCATGGCCTGCCGTAGGTGTGAGCAGGGCAAAAATGACGCATATACGAAGGCATCCGTATGCCGTTCGTGAAGCGGCACTCCGGTCACCCCGCCGGTTGTCGTTATCTATCGAGGCAGGTCTCCTGGCTCGCGGCTCAACGCTCCTGTCCGTCTTCCCGAGGGTGCCCTCAGTGACATTCTGGACAATTGCTCGCCACTTACAGTTGCGGGGGCAGCTTCGGCTTCAGGAAAGATCCCAACCGAATTCCCTCTTAGCTGCGAACTTGCATCCGCAGAACCACGATGAGGAACCATTGGAGCATCTCCCCACGAGGGTCAAGGTGCTGCCGCGGGTAATCGGATACCTTTTCCTACGTCTCACACATCCGGTGTTCGTTCCCGCTCGGGGCGCGTGAACAGTCTTTCATCCCGACAGGATCCGAACTTCTCGAAATAGCTTTTGACAGCGTTTCCGGTTTTAAGAGTTCTCGGTGAAGGTTTGAGCGACCGAGATGAGGGCGCGAAGCGGCGGTCTGATGTCCCGCGTAAAGCGTCCGCTTTTAGGGGCAGGCAAAGTTTGCCTGAATGTCCGAAATGGGGCGCTTTGCGGTCACGTCCGCTGACTTCGCCCCCAGCTTCGTCCAGCTTACAGTTCCCTCCACGTCGATGAGCGGGGCCTTTCCGGAGCGTGCGGGCCGCGAGCGACCTGGAGGTGTCAGAAGGAGGCCAAATATGCCATATCAGTCATGAATTGGCAGCTCTTTGGCTGGAAACTCAAAGCTGGTTTCATCGAGTCTCGGCCCCATAACCCGCGTCGGTAAATTCCGTGCAGGTTCATGACCTCGATGATGCCCTTTGACGAGGGTGACTTTACCACTGCGATAGTGCCTTTTATGCTCGGACACCCACTGACGTACGGGTCCATTCCGTGTGTCGATCGCCTGTCGCCGGAATTCAAGTCGAGCGGTCCTCTCTGTCATGTGCGCAGCAGCCTGCGGGCCGATCCGGATCGTCAGATGAGACTTTTGGGCGCCAAGGATCCACGGCTTGCCGAACTTCCGGGTGGTCTTGATGTCCTTCTGGGTGAACGTCGTGGTCTCCGTTAGAATGATTCCGCCCAGATCCGGGGACACTAGCATGGCAAATAGAGCGTAAGGAATGAACAGATCGGAACCCGTTTCAACCACTTGCACGGTGCGCATCTCGGGTCCTGGCCAATACGCTTTGTAGCGTGTGCCGAGTGTGAGAGCGGACGTACCCTATCTGCTCCACGATCGATACCGCCGCGGCATCCACAAGGATCGATTGAAACTGTATCGGTTGCCAGCATGTAATCCCCGTGGCATTTAGGACGAGGATTGCGGAGGAGCGCAAAAGCGCAGCGTCAGACGCCGCGATGCGCACCTTCGGGAACACCCCGCCCGAGGTTGGTCGTACATGTCATGGCAGGTCTCCTGGCTCGCAGGTCATCGCCGCTGTCTGGCCTTCCCGGTGCCTCGACACTAGTGACACGTAACGACAGCAGCTCACTGCTTACAGTTGCGGGGGCAGCGCCGGAGTTCCACCGGCTTCCCTCTTGGCTTCCTCCTCCGTTCCGATTCGGAAGACCATGACGACGATATATTGATGCCGCATTGACATAACTGTCAATATATTGTGGCGCATATCCACCATGGACTTGCAGCCATTGCCCAGAAGAAGTTCCGCAAAGGAGCTAACAGATAGTTGGCTTGGTCACTTGACGACGCTCGGAAGCCTGAATAATTCTCTCCGTGGAACTGGTTCGGCCGTGAGGCCGATTAAAACGGGAATGCGGTGCAATTCCGCAGCTGCCCCCGCAACTGTAACCGGATAGCCGAATCCTTAAACCACTGGCCAATGGCTGGGAAGGTGGACGAAGGCGACGACCCGGAAGTCAGGAGACCTGCCGTTCCAGTCACCCATGTTTGGGCACGAGGGGTGCCCGAACGCGGCCTCCGTAGCGGTGACATGTTTCGTGTTGCCGTATGCGAGGGCGGACCGGGTGCCGATGCTCCCTTCCTCTTTCAATGCGGTTCTTTCTAATACGGAGATGCGCGCGTCTCCCCGTAGTCGTTTGGGGCAAGAAATGTATAGACTTCTGATTTCCACGGCGAGTGTGCTGACGTTGAGCGTCTGTGCAGCTCATTCGCAGAATGCTGTGCTCGAGAACGGGGTCACCGCACTCGATGTGATCACCGTAACCGCCAATCGCACGCCGACAGAAAAGAGCAGGACTGGCTCGAAGGTCGAACAGGTGTCCGAGGAAGAAATCGAAGAGAAGTCCTACGAGACCGTTCGGGACTATCTCAATCTTCTGCCGGGAATCTCGTATACGGCCAACGGCGGAAGGGGCACCTCGTCCAACCTCTATATCCGCGGCTTGCCCGGTGGCTATGTCAAGGCGCAGTACAACGGGATCGACATTTCTGACACGACAGGCACGCAGGTAGCCCCGCACTTCCAGCATTTCCTGACTGGGGGTGTTGCGGGCATCGAAATTCTGAAGGGTTCGCAGAGCACCCTCTATGGCTCCAATGCCATTGCTGGCGTTGTCGACATCACCACCCTTGGCGCTCTGGCTGACGGTGTTCATCACACAATACAGGCGGAAGGTGGTTCTTTCGGCACGGCTGCAGGCCGCTACGGCTTTGCTGCCGCGAAGGGCGACAGCAGAATCGCTGCCAACGTTTCCGGCGTCCGGACAGATGGTATTTCAGCATGGACTGGTGGATCGGAGCGGGACGGATATGAAAACGTCACGCTCAATGTGGCTGCCGAGCACCGCTTCAACGAGACATTCTCAGTATTCGGCTCGTTGCTGCACATCAACGCAAAGACTGAATACGATGGCGATAATGCCAACGACCCCCTGAGCTACGAAGATGCCAAGATGACGGGTGGGCGCGCCGGCTTCAACATCGATCTGCTGGATGGGCGTCTCAAGAACACCTTCTCGGTGCAGGGCTTCCGGTCTGAACGAAAGGACGTCTGGACTGGTTTCCCGACTACATTCATTGGAGACCGCCGGAAGTTCGAGTACCAGGGCTCCTTCGAGGCATCTGATCGGATCCTTCTTCAGTATGGTGCAGACCATGAGCGCCAGACCGCGACCGTGGACAGCCCAGTCGGAGAAATGGATCTGACGGGCGTCTGGACACAAGCCATTGTCGAGCCGGTGGACAATCTCGTCCTCTCCGCAGGGTTTCGCCACGACGAGCATTCCACCTTTGGTGGACATACCACGGGCCGGGGAACAGTCTCCTACGAATTTGATCAGACCGGGACACGGCTGCACTCCTCATACGGAACGGGCTTCCGGGCTCCGAGCCTCTACCAACTCTACGCTCCCTGGGGCATGGGCAATCCCGATCTTCAGGCTGAGACCAGCCGCAGCTTTGATGCCGGCGTTGAGCAGACGTTCCTCGATGGAAGGCTGACGACCGATCTTACCTATTTCTGGATCGAGGTGGACAACCTGATCGACTGGGACAATTCCACGTACAGCTATCAGCAGCTTCCTGGAACCACGCGCTCGCAGGGCATCGAGGCCTCCGTCCAGTACGAGGCCAACAACTGGCTCGACCTTGGCGGTTCCTATACCTATACCGACGCCCGACTGGATTCCGGTGAGCGCCGCCGAAACGTTCCCCGTCACATGGTGGTGCTCTCGGCAACAGCAAAGCCCGCCGACAAGTGGATGGTATCCAGCGATCTGAAGCTGGCCGCTGACACGATCGATAGTGCTGGGAAGCTCAAGAACTACGTGCTGGTGAATGCCAGGGTAGCCTATCAGGTGAACGAGAACACTGAACTCTACCTGCGCGGCGAAAACCTGCTCAATCAGAATTATGAGGTCGTACGTGGCTACAACACGCCGGGCTTTGCCGCCTATGCTGGTGTGAAGGCAAAGTTCTGATGCGGATGCGCGGGAGACGTCCCTTGGGACCGGCTCCCGCCGCCATGGCGGGACGTGTGTTGCGCACACTTCTCGCCCATTGTCTGGCGATGGCACTCGCTGTCACCCCAGCATATGCCGAACCACCGCGCAGGGTGGTGTCGATCAATGTCTGTACTGATCAGCTTGCAATGCTCCTGGCCGCGCCGGGGCAATTGGTCTCAGTATCATTCCTGGCTGCAGACCCTGACGTCTCGGCCCTGGCATCCATGGCATCGGATTATCGGCTCAACCACGGTATGGGAGAGGAGGTTTTCCTGTTGAATCCGGATCTGGTTCTCGCCGGGACCTACACGAATTTCGCCACTGTCTCCCTCCTCGAGCGTCTTGGCTTCCGGGTGGAAAGGTTCGCGCCAGAGCAATCATTTTCCGATGTTCGTGAAAACATCCTTCGGATGGGCTCCCTGCTGGGCGTGGAGGAGCGAGCGAAACAAATAGTTGCCGAACTGGACGACGGGCTGCAGAGACTGGCACAAGCTCAGCTCTCACCGCTGACGGTGGCAACCTACGCGTCGAATTCCTATACCACCGGAAAGAATTCGCTCAGCGAAGCTGTCATAGAGGCGGCCGGGCTCACCAATCTCGGCAGCAAGATCGGGATCCATGGCGGAGGACATTTGCCCCTGGAAGTGTTGATCTTGTCGACGCCAGAAATCATTGCCAACGACAGCCCCATCTATCACGCTCCCGCTCTCGCGCAGGAAAACTTCGTTCATCCGGCTTATCGGGCCCTTCTTGAAAAAGCTCACTCTGCTTCAGTCCCCTCACCCAGCTGGATATGTGGCGGCCCCTTCAATCTGGTGGCAGCAGAACGCCTGCAAAATGCGGCACGGTCCTACCTGGGGGAACAGGCGGACGCGGGGACGCGAGAATGAACAGACCATCCTATCCCCTTCTGCTGACCGCGCTCGCGGCGCTCGTCTGTGTGGCTTTCATTGCCTCGCTTCTTGTCGGTCCGTCGGAACTCGGAATCCTCGATAGCCTCAAGAATCTGTACTCATCCGAGCAGACGGCAGCGTCCATCGTCATGCAGGAAATCCGGCTGCCGCGAGCCATCCTCGGCCTGACGATCGGACTGACATTAGGTCTCTCGGGCGCGGTGCTGCAGGGTTTTCTGCGCAACCCTCTTGCCGAGCCGGGCATCCTCGGCATCAGCAGCACGGCAGCATTCGGTACAGTGCTGACAATCTACAGTGGCATCTCCACTGCTTTCGCGCTGGCAGTGCCAATAGCCGGCCTTGGAGGCGCGCTGGCCGGAGTGGTTCTGGTCAGAGCGATGGCGGGGCCAACTGGCAGCACCCTCAGCCTGATTCTTGCCGGTGTCGCTGTTACTGCGATGGCGGGCGCAATGACTACTCTGGTCCTCAATCTATCTCCCAACCCTTTTGCTGCCATGGAAATCGTGTTTTGGATGCTGGGATCGCTTACTGATCGATCCATGACACACGTCTGGATGACAGCTCCCTTCATGCTTGCAGGATGGATCATGCTGGGCTCTCTGGCCCGGCCACTCGATACACTCACCCTCGGCTCTGATGCAGCCGCAACAATGGGGGTTGATGTCAAAAGGCTACAAAATCTGGCTGTGTTCGGCACTGCGGCATCCGTCGGAGCTGCAGTATCGGTAAGTGGTGCCATAGGCTTCATTGGACTTGTAGTGCCGCATGTGCTGCGCCCGTTTGTAGGGTCGGTTCCCTCTAGGCTCCTGCCCGCAAGCGCCCTCGGTGGAGCAGCGCTCCTCCTCGCAGCAGATGTGCTGGTACGCGTGATCGCTCCTGAACGAGACCTCAAGATTGGTGTCCTCACATCCCTTGTCGGAGCGCCTTTCTTCCTCTGGCTAATCCATCGCTCTCGAAGGAATGAACTGTGAACCTGCTTTCCATCAGAGGGCTGAGTGCCACGATCGGCAAGGCGTCAATCTTGCGGGATATCAACCTTGACGTCGCCGAGGGGGAATTCGTTGGTCTCGTCGGCCCCAATGGGGCGGGCAAGTCGACTCTCCTCAAGACGTCACTCTGTCTCCTGCCGTCCAGCGGGCAAATTCATCTCTCGAGGAGCGATGCCCGGTCCCTTCCGCCATTGGAACGGTCGTTGCGGGTTGCCTATCTGCCACAGGAACGCGAGATCGCCTGGTCAATGTCAGTCGAACGCCTGGTGTGGCTGGGACGCGCGCCTCACCGAGCCGCTTTCAGGCCTCGCTCTCCGGAAGACCAGGAGGCCGTGGAGGCGGCCATGAAGGCAATGGAGGTGGATGCCTTCAGGCAGCGCTCCGCCAACGCTCTTTCAGGGGGAGAAAAAGCCCGCGTCCTGGTAGCGCGTGCACTCGCCCAACGCGCACCGCTCCTGCTCGCAGACGAACCCACCGCTGGCCTCGATCCCGCTCATCAGATTGCATTGATGCGTACCTTCCGCGATCTGGCCACACAAGGCAATGGCGTGATGGCATGCCTGCATGATCTGGGCCTTGCGGCGCGCTGGTGCACCCGCCTCATACTGCTTGCCGACGGAGAGATCGTCGCCGACGGCGTTCCACGATCAGTGTTGACGTCCGAGCGGTTGCGGAAGGTCTACAAGGTCGAGGCTTATTGCGCAGAGCACAAGGGCGGCCCGATCGTTCAGCCCTATGATCTCGTACCGACCGAGGCACCGTGACTGCATGAAGGCCCCGCAGACAGACACGCCTGGTCACGACTACCGCTATCTGCGCGTGGGAGCCAAAGGCGAATACATGCACATCACACTGGAACTGCCCCTGGATTTTCGATCCGGCCCACTGGGCGGGAAACGCAAGAAGAAGGCAATGGCAGTATTCCGACGCTTCTTTGAAGACTTGGGTGAGCCTGCAGGCCGGGAACTATCGAAGACTTCGAGACAGGCCGTTCCCGGCGCCTCGTTGATGAAATCCCTATCCAAGGTGGATCGCCGCATCTCGGCACTTTTCGATGCCCCTGTGGCAGCTTCCACCACCCGTTCTGTGCTTGGCATTACCACGTCAGAACAGATCCGGTGGATGAAGGACGGACGGCTCCGTTCCAGTTCCCGATTGCGCGTGGGTGGGAAGGACACTTCATTCTCCGTCCCGGTCTATGATGCCGATGTTATTGCGATGCTGGAGAAGAACCCCGCCATCATTGAAGGTTGGCGGGAGACGGACCGACTCCAGCTGGAAGCCGAGGAGCTATTTGTCTGTGACTGAGACGGCCATTCTCCCAAATAGCACATCCGAACTTAAGACGAATTTCAGTGTCTCCTGCGGCCGTCCCTGGCTTGTTGCAGAATTTGGTTCTTCAACCCGTATGGTCAGTTGGTCTCTCAATCGGCCGGGCTTTGCCACCGCAACCAAGATCGCATGGCTCGAAGTCGGCAATGAAGAGCTTATCCACGTTGACGAACCACTTTCGTGGTTTCAACGACGCCTTGAAGCAGAGGGACTTGGCGACGCGGTAGGTCTGATAACCGCCCGAAATGTCTCTCGATTTGAAATCGCTACCGCAGTGGTGGAAGGAGTTCGCGCAGATTGCCTGATCACCCTCGGACTCAATAATGGTGAAACAGTCGGGCAGCGGCAGGATCCCACGCACCATCCTCTCAACGCTGGCACCATCAATATTCTTTCCTCTGTTTCCGTACCGCTGACCGATGGCGCATTGCTCGAAATGTCATCGATTGCAACGCAAGCGAGAACGACGGCACTCGTGCGCTTTGGCTACAGGCGACCCTTCATGAATGACATTGTCACTGGAACGGGAACGGACTGTATCGTGGCAGCCGCCCCGCTCTCGGAAGAGCCGACAGGCTATGCGGGCATGCATACCGCTGTTGGCGAGGCAGTGGGCCGCTCGGTACTGGAGGCAACGACTACTGCTGCGACGACCTGGTTCGAGGACTGGTGTACCCCTTCCGCGGTTGCCTATATCCGGGAAGGGTGAGGTCAATTCCGCTGGCCTCAGCCAGCCGAAACGCCAGCCTCGGCAAACGTAGCCATTCCGTTGTGGCAGGCGACCGCAGCGCGCAGGATATTGATGGCAACACCTGCTCCCGATGCCTCTCCTAGACGCATCCCCAGATCAAGGAGTGGCTTGAGGCCAAGCAGATCCAAAAGACGGCGGTGTTGAGCCTCCGCAGAGACATGGCCTGACAGGACGTGATCCAGCCCACCATCTACCAGACGGGCCAGCACTGCCGCGGCTGCAGTCGTGACAAAACCGTCGAGAAGCACAGGGATCGAGTGTTGCCTCGCCGCAAGTGTCGCGCCAAACATGGCAGCGAGTTCACGCCCGCCAACACACTGCAGGGCAACCAGTGGATCGCCGAGCTGTTCACCGTGCAGTGCTAGAGCCGCATCAACGACGTCGGCTTTCCGCTTCAGACCTTGGTCATCCACGCCCGTGCCACGCCCAACCCACACCAGGCCGTTTCCGCCGAAGAGGGCGGCTGAGAGGGCTGCGGCGACAGTCGTGTTCCCGATTCCCATTTCACCAAGACAGATGAGGTCTGCATTGGCTGGAACGGAATTGGCTCCCTCATTGATGGCAGTGACAAGTTCTTCCTCGGTCATCGCCGGGGCGCAGGTGAAGTCCGCAGTGGGTTTTTCGATACCAAGATCCACCACACGCAATTTGGCACCAGCGGCGGCTGCCAGCTGATTGATTGCTGCTCCACCGGCCCTGAAATTGGCGACCATCTGCGCGTTAACTTCGGACGGGAAAGCCGATACGCCACGAGCGGCGATGCCGTGGGATCCCGCAAAGACCAGGACATGGATGTTATCGAGCCTGGGCTTCACGCTACCCTGCCAGCGCGCCAGAAGGATTGCAGTTTCCTCCAGCCGACCGAGGCTGCCAGCAGGTTTGGTCAACATGGCCTGGCGAGCTCGCGCCGCCTCAAGAGCAGGATTGTCGCCGGATGGCAGCTGCTGACAAAGTTCCCGGATGCCGGCGATGCTGGCGGCGTTGAACATGAATGAACTCCGTCATGAATGGATTGAAGCTGTAGTGAGCAGAGCGATCTCAGCGGCCTGCTGCAGCGTTCCCAGAACGTCCCCTGTCTGTCCGCCAATTTTCCGTATGCAGAGCCGCCTGACGACCAGGAAAATCACTCCAAGCACAATGACCGATGTCACTGCATAAGAGAGACCCAGCAAGAGGAGGCCACCAACGCCCAGAAATAGCGCAGTCACTGTTGGCGCTTGAGGAATGGCTCCAATCCTGGCGGAAAGGCCTTCCTTCCGAGCCGATGGGACTTGGGAGATGAACAGGGGAAGAAGAGAGCGTGAGGCAGCATGTGCCGCCACTGTCGATAGGATGATCAGCCCCAGATTGCCCTGGTCTGCGATGACTGCGAGCGCACTCCAGCGGATGAGAACCGAGAAAACAAGAGCAAGCGCGCCATAACTGCCGATGCGGCTGTCTCTCATGATTTCCAGCGCGGAGTCCCTAGTCCTGCCACCACCGAAACCGTCGGCAACATCTGCCAGACCATCCTCATGCAGGGCTCCGGTCGCAACCACCGATGCGCAGAGCCCGAAAGCGGCTGCAATCGAGGCTGGGACGCCAACAGCAAGACCCGCGATCAACACGCTTCCACTGATCGCGCCGACAAGCGCTCCTGCCAGGGGTGCTGCCCACAGCGCATCTGCGAAACGGCCGGCCGATGAGAGTGCTGGTACGGGGATCCGGGTGAAAAAGGTCACGCAAAGAGCGATGTCCGAACACCAGTGGGGAAGACGCGCATAATTCATAAGGATTCACATGCCAACGTCTTGATACGGCAGGTTCGAAAGTGACATGACTGGGCATGTACTGCCCGCACGGAACGGGTGTCAATGGCCGTGGCTGGTCACACCGGAATAGGATTGGCTTATGCTCCACCTGACGATTGTCTGGATCGAATTCAATGACTGAATCCGGCTCGCTGACCTTCATTCTCGGCGGTGCCCGTTCGGGCAAGAGCCGTCTTGCCGAATCCCTGGCGGAAGAATTCCCTGCCCCCTGGATCTATGTAGCAACCGCTCAGGCGTTCGATCAGGAACTGCGTGAACGCATCCATGAACACCGCAGCAGGCGTGGCCCACATTGGCAGACACTGGAATCGCCGATCGACCTGGAAACCGTGCTGCCCGAGCTGCCTGCCGGACGCCCGCTTCTGCTCGACTGTCTCACCCTGTGGCTGACCAACATCATGCTTGCCGGGCACGACGTCGAAAAGGCTTCCAGGAGGCTCGCTGAGATCCTGGGAAACCCTCGTGGACCGTGGTTCGTCGTTTCAAACGAGGTCGGCCTGGGGATTGTCCCCGATAACAAACTGGCCCGACAGTTCAGGGACGCCGCAGGCCGCCTCAATCAGATGGTCGCCCAGAAAGCCAACCGGGTATACTTCATGGCGGCCGGCATCCCAATGACGGTGAAATAACTTCTGAGCCTCAGACCACGAAAAGAACTCCGGCCAGGACACCCATCGCCAGTACCAGCAGGGCATCTGCCCGGCGGTAAAGGGTCAGGGCGCGTCGGATATCCGCCGCGGTTGCTTCTCTGCGCCCGCCCTCGCCCATGATGGCATCATCGACCCGCACGCCGCCATATGTTCGAGGTCCGGAAAGTGCCAACCCCAACGCGCCAGCCATTGCCGCTTCGGGCCAGCCTGCATTGGGAGAACGATGCTTTCCGGCATCCCGACACAAGGCCCGCAGAGCTCCACGTGGAGAGGTTCCTCCCATGAAGCAAGCTCCAACCACGATCAACAGGCCCGACAGACGCGATGCGGGCAGATTGATGACGTCATCAAATCTTGCAGCAGCCCATCCGAACGCCTCATGGCGGGGCGTTCTGTGACCTATCATGCTGTCTGCCGTATTCACGGCCTTGTAGATGGCTGCGCCGGGCAATCCCGCCGCTGCCATCCAGAAGGCTGGCGCAACGACACCATCGGAGAAATTCTCTGCCAGACTCTCGACGGCCGCGCGTGCGACTCCCGCCTCGTCGAGCGTCGCGGGATCACGGCCCACAATCATGGAAACCGCTTCTCTTCCGGAAACCAGCCCGCCCTTTTCCAAAGCGGTCGCTACGGCTTCAACATGGCTGGCAAGACTTCGCTGCGCCAGCAGTGAACTGCCCAGCAGCGCCACAACAAGGACACCCGCTCCAGGTCCCGCAATCCATTGTATGAACCACGCAGTGGCCCCACTGATGACGAGCAAGAGAACCAGCGTCACGATCCCTGCTGCACGGCGGGCGGCATATTGTGCTGACTCCAAGTTCAGCTTCGCATCAGCAAGTGAAATCAGTCGGCCAATCCAGCTGACGGGATGGCCGATTGCGCGAAAGAGTGGATCAGGATAACCGATGCACCATTCTATAAGCAGCGCTAGGAAAGCAAGCAGGACAAACATGAGTAAGACGGCCGGGTCCTATTTGGCAGACATTAAAGACCACGGCGGCAGCCTGTCTCGCGCAGAAATGCGGTATCCTCACGCGCCCCGGCCATGGCTCGATCTGTCCACGGGAATCAATCAGCATGCTTACCCATTCGAGTTTCCGGGAACCAGTGCGTTTACACGCCTACCCGAAGATTCGCGCATGGAGGAACTGCTGGGAGCAGCTGCCCGAGCCTACGGTGTGCCCTCAACCAGCAATATCGTGGCTGCTCCAGGAACGCAGATTCTGCTGCCTTTGACTGCAGCGCTGGTACCGCATGGGCATGCGGCCATCCTCGCACCTACTTATGCCGAGCACCAGCGTTCTGTTGCCATCGCCGGACATCAGGTACTCGAAGTTTCCAGTCAGGATGATCTTGCGGTTGCTGACTACGCCGTGGTGGTGAACCCCAACAATCCTGACGGACGTCAGGTCGCACCAGATTCATTGCGCGCCCTGGCCAACAGAATGCGCGATCGCGGCGGACTTCTGGTCGTGGATGAAGCCTTCATGGACGTCGCCTCCGATGGTTCAAGCATTGCGCCGCACGCGCCGAAGGATGGAGCCGTTGTGTTCAGATCATTCGGCAAGTTCTTCGGGCTGGCGGGTATCCGCCTCGGCTTCGCAATCGGTCCAGAGGAACTGATTGCTCGTCTGCGCCAGACTCTCGGCCCCTGGGCAGTCCCTGGACCGACCATCGAGATTGGAATTGCCGCGTTGACTGACCGTGACTGGCAGCAGTCGATGCGGCAGCGCCTTGCAGAGGAATCTGCGGCACTGGACGCAGTCCTGAGACAGGCCGATCTTGAAGTAGCCGGAGGTACATCGCTTTATCGGTTTGTGAGGACGCCCGATGCTGGCGCGCTCGTTGATGCGCTCGGGCAAGCTGGCATTCTGATCAGAAGTTTCGACTTTGACCCACGCGCTCTCCGCTTCGGTGTGCCCGGCAATCAGACGGATCTAGAGCGCCTTCGCAATGCGTTGCTCGCATGTCGCGCCAAGGGGGCATGAACCAGGATGATATGGGTTACACCGCTATCAACGCTTTCTGACGTGCTGGCGCAAACCAAAGCAGGCTATCTCCTGAGCTTGCTCTCGGTCGATGCGGAAAGCCATGCCACAAACCACCTCCCCAGAGACCGATGCCTTCATCTTTACATGAACGACATCGCGGAACCCCGCGAGGGGCTTGTGGCCCCTTCTCCGGCGCACGTGGCAGAGATCATCGAGTTCGGCCTTAAATGGGACCGGAAGACTCCCATGGTCGTTTATTGCTATGCTGGCATAAGTCGTTCTACAGCCGCTGCCTATGTGATTGCGGCTGCCCTACAACCAGACAAGGATGAACAGGATCTTGCTGATGAGTTGCGCCGCCTTTCGCCATCTGCGACGCCCAATCCCCTCATCGTTTCTCACGCTGACTTATTGCTCGGAAGGCAGGGTCGGATGATTGAAGCTATCAGGCGCATCGGGCGTGGCGCCGATGCGGTCGAAGGAAAGCTTTTCAAATGGGTATCCTGCATCTGATCGGAAGGAGGATAAGCCGCAGATCAGCAGGTAGCTATCAGAGACCGGCTTCAGGAAATCGCTTTGCCGCATGAAAGACAGCTCTGCGCCTTAGACACAACTTTCGGGTCCTCAGGCACACAACTTTGAGACCGAGAAAACGTCCACTCGAAAAAACAGATTATGTTCAAGCACTTGCAGAGGCGTGATTACACAACTTTGGGTCTGCGACCAACATGGGATGCAGTGGCCCCGTCAGTAACTGCTCATCGACGATCATCCGATTTTTCGTACGTGACTGCTTTTCAGATGTCACAGCGATTCTGCGAACGTTCGAAATGGGGGCGCGAAACCGCCGGTCCCCGTTCTCGTTGACATGGCAAATTGGCTGTAGCGCGAGCTCGACGCTTTTCATCCAAATATCCAGTAAATCCTGCAGCACGTGCAATGCCCGGCCGACTGATACAAGCTGGGCGACCTCTGAAAACCTGCAAACGGGTAAAGTTTGGCCACGCGACCTGCGGTGGCTTAATGGACCTAACTGCCCTTGACGTCGCACCCAGATCTGGGCACAAAGGTGATGCACAAATTTTGGCAAGGCCACTTCGGCAGACTGATTTTTCCAACTATCGCAATCAGATAGCTGGAGAGTGATATTTTACTGGCTGCGAATCCAGGTTCCCCAGCCAACCCTTCCTTTAATATTCGAACCACGTTTTGATCGGATGCGCTACGCGTCCCGATAGATCTTGCCGCGCTCGCACACA
>Ga0182740_1001153_pt1 | contig 19064 bp, 21 predicted proteins | sample eDN5th37CKraftBY_FD_128872 | JGI IMG/M metagenome (GOLD analysis project Ga0182740, IMG submission 128872) | Enriched backyard soil microbial communities from Emeryville, California, USA - eDNA 5th pass 37_C Kraft BY (version 2) (version 2) | ecosystem: Environmental > Terrestrial > Soil >...
CGCGGCAAGATCGTGGATCTGCATTCCAAAAAGTAAGCCAACTCACCGGAACACCCGCATGCCGCAGACGTATCCACGCTTCAAGGCCGCCGCTTGCCACATTGCCTCGGTATTCCTCGACGCCGACGCCACAGTCGACAAGGGCATCTCTTTCATACACGAGGCGGCGAAAGCTGGCGCCGCGCTTGTCGCCTTTCCCGAGAGCTTCATTCCTGGCTTCCCGGTTTGGTCAGCGCTGCGAGCCCCGATCGAGAACCATGATTTCTTTCGTGCCCTTGCGACGCAGTCCGTGCGTCGAGACGGTCCGGAGGTGGCGCGCCTTTGTGCCGCCGCTCGCGAGCACGGGGTGTACGTCTCCACGGGCATCAGCGAGGGCACGGACGCAAGCGTCGGCTGCCTGTGGAACTCCAATCTGCTGATCGGACCTGATGGCAATATTCTCAACCATCATCGCAAGCTGGTTCCGACATTCTACGAGAAGCTGATCTGGGCCAATGGCGATGCGCGCGGCTTGCGCGTCGTCGATACCGAGATCGGCCGCCTCGGCATGCTCATATGCGGCGAGAATACCAATCCGCTCTCGCGCTACGCTCTCATGGCCGAGGGAGAGCAGGTGCACATCTCGACCTACCCGCCGATCTGGCCGACGCGCCCGCCAAGCGACAACACCGGCTATGATCTTCGCAAGGCTATCGAGATCCGTGCCGGCGCACACTCATTCGAGGCAAAAGTCTTCAACATCGTCTCCTCGGCACTCGCCGACGAGAAGCTCATCACTGCCGTCGCTCGCGAGGACAAGCGCATTCGCGAAATCATCGAGCGCTCGCCGCAGAGCGTCTCCATGATCCTCGATCCTGCCGGCTCTATCATGAGCGAGGTCATTAGCGGCGAGGAAGGCATCGTCTATGGCGACATCGACACGGCGGTGTCGGTCGAGCCGAAGCAGTTCCATGACGTGGTCGGCTACTACAATCGCTTCGATATCTTCGACGTCAGGGTAGACCGTTCCGCGCGCGAGCCTGCGCGCTATGTTGAGCAGGTCGCAGTCCAATCTGCCGACGTAGAGGAGCTTCGTTCGGAACGACCCTAGAGAGGTAGTGTGCCATGACTGATGCCGTCCGCCACCAGATTGGCCTGATACTCTTTCCGCGCCTTACACAGCTGGATTTGACAGGCCCATTCGAGGTCTTGGCCCGTCTCCCAAACGCCGACGTCCACCTCGTTTGGAAAGATCTCCAGCCTGTCGTCAGCGATGTCGGCCTCAAGATCCTGCCGACCAGGACTTTAACGGACTGTCCCAAATTGGACGTCATCTGCATCCCCGGCGGACCCGGCATGAATGCCCTGCTCGAGGACGACGAGATGTTGGCGTTCGTGCGCGACCAAGGTGGCCAGGCACGCTACGTGACGTCCGTTTGTACGGGCGCACTCGTACTCGGCGCAGCAGGCCTGCTGCACGGATACAAGGCGGCCACGCATTGGGCTTCGATGCAGTTCCTGGAGGCCTTCGGCGCGACTCCTGTCAATACGCGCGTCTGCATCGACCGCAATCGCATTACGGGTGGTGGCGTCACCGCGGGCATTGATTTCGGTCTTCTGCTGGCAGAAGCACTTTCGGACCGCCTGACGGCTGAGAAGATTCAGCTGTACATGGAGTACAACCCGCAGCCGCCGTTCGCCGCCGGCTCGCCGGATACCGCGCCACCGATTGTTGTTAGCGAGTTCCGTTCGTATGTCGATGGCATGTTGAAGCAGCGTGGCGAAGCGGTAGCGCGTGCGGCCCAGAAGCTCACGGCTGACCCATCCTTCTAACTGGACCGCATTACAAATGCTGCCATTGAAGAGTGCAGGTAGCAGTTGATCGCTCAACCATCGCTGGGCCTCGATCTTCTATTGCGCGTTGATTCTCGCTGGAAGACGTCGACTAAACGACCGTTCCCTGTTTAATAGAGCGTCCTGAATCGGCGCCGCCGCATCACCCAATTCTATACAGAATGCGGTTCGTGTCGGCGAACCGACACGAACTTAGTCTCGCTGGAACGAACATCGCGCGACTGCGCTCACCTATCCGGCGCAGCAACTTTCTCGCTATCGCCAGAAGCGCCCTATGCGACTCGGTCACCTTTCTTGTAGCTGGCCGCGCGATTGTCGACGCCAGGCAGCATTTGGGACGGATCGCGTGTCATCACGACATCGACGATCGTGGGGCCATCATTGGCCAAGGATGCTTTCAGCGCAGTGCCGAGATCCGACGGATCTTCCACACGAATACCGCGGCAGCCTAGCACCTCGGCGACCTTGGCATAATTCGTCTCGGAGAGATCCGATGCATGATAGGCGCCGGGGCCGTACACAAGATGCTGCAACGCTTTCACGTAGCCCGAGGCCGCGTTATTCACGACAACGATGGTGAACTTGAGTTTCATGCGGCGGGCGGTTTCGAGTTCGCCCAGCATCACGTTGAAGCCACCATCGCCGGTGAGGCTGACGATCGGCCGGCCAGAAGCGGCAAGCGCAGCGCCCATCGCACCCGGCAATCCGTAACCAATAGAGGCGAATCCGCGATCGGGGATGAAGCTGCGACCAGGCCGCTTGCTGTCGAAGAGCAAGCCGCCCCAATGGGCAGCAAATCCGCCATCGGCCAGGAGCAGCCCGTCAGCAGGAAGGTGTACATTGATCTCAGTCATGAGCCGCACCATGTTCACGGGCTTCTCGCTCGAAGTCAGCCGCGGCGTGACCTCCTCCCGCCACTTGGCCATGCGAACTCCGACATCAGCGGCATAGCCTGTCTGACGCTCCTTGATCTCGGCGGCACGTGGCGCGAGAGCTGCCTGTAGATCCTCAATGCCGAGCAAGGCATCGCTCCACAGGATCAGCGACGGCTCGACCGTACGGCCAAATTCCTCCGGAAGGACATCGAGATGGATGATGCGTTTTCCTGATGCCGGCACTGTGTATCGCTTGGTTGCGATCTCGCCGAGCTTGCAGCCCACGACAAGGATGACGTCCGACGCGTCGATTAACGGATCGGCGATGCGATCGTAGCGGCCGAATAGGCCCGCGCTGAGCGGATCGGTGCACGCGATGGCGCCCTTGCCGGTCAGCGTATGCGCGACTGGCATGTTCAAGGCGCTTGCGAAGTTGCTGAGCGCTTCCGAAGCGCCAGCTAAGTGCACGCCGCCGCCAGCAAGCAGAATAGGCCGCTTCGCACCGCCCAACATCTCGGCGGCGGCGACGATCGCGGCCGCCGGTGCGCGACAACGAAGGGCCGGCGCACCTTCGTGCGCCGGGTTCGCATAGAAATCCTTGTCGGCAAAGCCGTATGCCATGTCCGCAGTCAGCACCTAGCAGACACGACCTGCCCTCCCGAGAACCGGAAAGCGAACTTTATGATGGCACGAGGAGAGACGATGAAACGCTCGAAGTTCGCGGAGAGCGGCCTGACCCAAACTTAGTTTTCTGGCGTTGCGACCAGGGGCACCTCAGACTGCGCAAAGCTGTTTGGGATTACTCAAGATCGTGCAGACCACATAGGGCCGAGACAGAAGCCGCGCCGGCCGCAATGGCGGAAAATGCGTGATCAAAGAAGCAGGTCCGGCAAAGGGCACCTACCTGCCGGGGGTGCCCAGTTTCATTCTACATGGTGGGAATCTGGCGCACCCCGCCGGGTGGAGATGACAACTACGTTTACGCTATAGCCCTATAAATAAAGACTGGAAATCGACCGGAAATTGCGGAAATCGCAGCGGGCTTCTCCAGTCCAGCACTCCGCCGCTCCTCGGGGCGAGGTGTTTCGTGACGCTCGCCACACGGCCCAAAACCCTTTAGAGTTGCAATGAATGTGGCCCGCAATCATCTCAGCCTTGGCAGCTATCGTCGCGTCCGGCGGCGCTATCTATCTTACCAAGCATCAGGAACGAAAAGCGATCTGGCGCGGCAAGAAACTCACCTATTATGAGGAGTTCTTCGCCGCAGCCAGTGGCATAGTGGGCGAAACCGCCCCAACCGAAGCCAAGATGCGATTTGCCACGGCAGTGAACAATCTTCACCTGATTGGAAGCAATGGCGTCCTGAAGGCGCTTCACGCCTTCACCGCCGAAACTGCAACCTCCAACCGTCAGCATTTTTCCAAAGAACGTCATGACAAGCTTTGGTCTCTGTTGGTCTGGGAGATTCGCGCTGACCTTGGTGATCCTCCCACCAAGGAGCCATCTGCGTTCAAGGCCATGCTTTGGGCGTCGGGCACAGGGCGCAATGCTTAGGATGGAAATTCACCGCCCGAGGCTCGACCAGCAAACATAGTGCTATGACATCCCAGCGCGAAGCACACAGGACGTATCTGGTGTTTCGCAAATGCTTGTTTCTATGGAAAACTGACTCGTTGGGCGAAGATGACAACGACGATTACGGGATAGCTCTCTAGCCGAGCGTTATGCTGAACATACTTGATCGGATGTGAAGGGTTCGGAGATCGAAGCCGTTAGGTTACAAATCAAGCGCTCTTGTGTGATCGGCCCATATTGCTTGCAAGGTCGAGCAGGTTTTTCAAGATGGCGCTGCGATTGAACGGCGACCAGACTGCGGTAAAGGCAACCGGCTCCGGCTCATCGGTGAAGGGCAGGAAGATGATGCCGGTCGTCGGCAGCAACGCCGTGGCCGCACCGACGATGGTGATGCCGAAGCCCTGTCCGACCATGGACAGCAGCGTGCCGCGTCCCACGTCGAAGCGCAGGATCGAGGGCGCGGGCCAGCGCCCGGCAAAGCGCAGCACGATATGGTCATGAACCTGCGGGCCAGTGCCGCCATGCCGGACAAGGAAGGTTTCGCCGACCAGATCGGCCCAAGTGATTGCTGGCTGTCCGGCGAGGCGATGCCTATCGGGCAGGACTACCACCAGCGGTTCGGTCCAGATCGGGCGGGAATGTCAGTCGGGCAGCTCGGGCGTGCCTGCGACGAATGCCACGTCTAGCCGGTCGGCGCGAAGCTGCATGACCGCATCGCGGGCCGTGCCTTCGGTGATTTCGACCTCGATGCCGGGATTGTTTTCCCGATATTGCGCGATCAGCTCCGAAAGGAAGCTGCCGGGCATCAGGGCGTGGATGCCAACGCGCAGGCGACCACATTCCCCCGTCGCTGCCATACAGGCGGTCTTCACGGCATGGTCGAGTTGATCGACGCCCGCCGCTATCCGCTCGACGAAGTGGCGTCCGGCCTCGGTCAACCGGACGCCCCGCGCATGGCGCTCGAACAGGAGGATGCCAAGGTCTTCCTCCAGCGCCTTCACACGCGCGCTGACGCTGGATTGTGCCACCCCGAGCGCGTTGGCGGCATGGCGGAAGTTGAGATGTTCGGCGACGGCGAGCGTCTGGATCAGCGATGCGAGGGGAATGCGCGATCCCAACGGCGTCGGCACTCCCCATCGTCGATCAACCATCGGTGCGGATCGACGTCGCCGCATTGCTATCCGCCCCCTGTCATTCGGCGGTAGCCTTGGCTGGCAAAGCGAAGGCGGTGGAGTGCTGCCGGTGGGAGTGCGGCATCACGCGAATCTTTTCGCAAAGGCCACGAAGACAACGATGAGGCCGGTGGCCGCGATCATTGTCCACGCGACAGGCTCGCCCAGCAGCAAACCCGCAAGTGCAAGACCGAAGAACGGTTGAAGCAACTGCAACTGGCCGACGCCTGCGATGCTGCCGAGCGCAAGACCCCGATACCAGAAGACAAAGCCCACCAGCATGGAGAACACGGAGACATAGGCGAGGCTTAGCCATGCGGGGGTGCCGATGCCTTCCCACGAAATCGGAAGCGTCACCATTGTCAGCACCAGCATCACGGGAGCCGAGAGAACCAGCGCCCATGAAATGACCTGCCATCCGCCGAGGCGGCGCGACAGTTTTGCCCCCTCCGCATAGCCAAGCCCACAAAGGATGATTGCCGCGATCATGAGAAGATCGCCGGTCAGTGAGCTGAACCCGCCATTGGAAACAGCAAAGGCGACGACCGTTGCGCTTCCCAAACATGAAAACAGCCAGAACAGCGGCTTCGGCCGCTCACCGCCGCGCAGCACGCCGAATATCGCGGTCGCAAGCGGCAGGAGGCCGATGAATACAATCGAATGAGCGGACGTGATGTGCTGGAGGGCGAGCGCGGTCAGCAGCGGAAACCCGATCACGACGCCTATGGAGACAATGACCAGCGACAGCACGTCCCCGCGTTGCGGACGTGCCTGCTGCAAAAGCATGAGCAGCGCGGCCCCCAGCAGCGCGGCGATGACCGCCCGCGCAGAGGTAAGAAACAGCGGTGAGAAGTCCGCCACCGCCACGCGCGTCGCGGGCAGGGAGCCGCTGAAAATTATTACGCCGAGCAGTCCGCTGCCCCAGCCGTCCACCGATGATCTCACGTCGTCCATCACACCTCGCTTTCCATGCGCGGGGATAGACGATTTCGGCTGGCACGATCAGCTACAGATCAATACAATAACAAAAAACCGTATTGATAAAGAAGGTCATACACTTGAGCATCGTGGAGCAGCCAGTCGGCCGCAGGGGAACGCGAACCATCGACGTGATGAAGGCGATACGGGCGAAAGTCGCCAGTCGCGCGCTCGGCCCCGGCGACCGGCTGCCATCTATCCGGGCCTTCGCCAAGACGATGGGCGTTTCTCCCTCCACGGTCGTCGAAGCCTATGACCGGCTCGCGGCCGAAGGGTTCATCCGGGCAAAGCAAGGATCGGGTTTCTATGTCTCCACATCTGCGTTGCCACCTTTGGCTCTGGCAGAAAACCTGCCCCCGACAGAGCGCGCAGTCGATCCGTTCTGGGTTTCCCGCCAATCGCTCGATGCTGATTCTGCGGCGCTGAAACCCGGCTGCGGCTGGCTTCCGCCAGACTGGATGCCGCATGAGGCGCTGCGCCGGGCGTTGCGAGCCATCGCGCGGGCCGACAATGCCGTTCTGTCGGATTACGGCAGCACGCGCGGTTCGTTCACGCTGCGTCGCCTCCTGATGGGGCGTTTTGCCGAGGAAGGGATCGAGTTATCGCCCGACCAACTCTTGCTGACCGCATCGGGAACACAAGCGGTCGATCTGATCTGCCGTTTCCTGCTTCGTCCGGGCGATACGGTGCTGGTGGACGATCCCTGCTACTTCAATTTTCGGGCCTTGTTGCGCGCGCATCAGGTGAAGATTGCCAGCGTGCCCTATACGCCTTCGGGACCGGACATTGCCTCTTTCGAGGCGATACTCGCTGCCGAGCGTCCGCGCCTCTATCTCACCAACTCCGCGCTTCACAACCCTACGGGCGCGACCCTAACGGCGCAGGCTGCGCATCGTCTTCTCAATGCTGCCGCCGCCCACGACCTGATCATTGTGGAGGATGATATATTCGCCGATTTCGAGCCGGAACCTTCGGTTCGACTGGCGGCGCTGGATGGACTCAGCCGCGTCATCCGTATCGGCAGCTTCTCCAAGACCCTGTCCGCCTCGGTGCGCTGCGGTTATATCGCTGCCCGCCCGGACTGGATTTCGGACCTCTTGGACCTACAGGTTGCGACTAGTTTCGGCGGGCCGAGTCCGGTAGCGACGGAACTGATCGCCAGCGTTCTGGCGAGCGGCAGTTATCGAAAGCACATGGAGGAATTACGCCGCCGTCTTGCGCGAGTGCGCCGCGAGACGGCAGGGAAACTCCAGCGAATCGGAATCGAGCCGTGGCTGATGCCGCGTAGCGGGTTCTATCTTTGGTGCCGCCTGCCAGACGGCTGCGATTCCGCCGATGTGGCGCGCGCCAGCTTGGCCGATAATGTTGTGCTCGCCCCCGGCAACGTGTTCAGCGCATCGCAAACGGCTGCCAGCTTCATGCGTTTCAACGTCGCTCAATGTGATGATCCGATTGTCATGACGGTTCTTCAACGTGCGATTGGAAAGTCCTGTCCGGCGAACCGCTAAAGGCCCAGCCCCCTCTGACGCCCCAACTTCCCCGATACCGATCCACCCTGCATAACGACCATCACCTCGCGGCCGAGTTGGCGGTCGATGAGCGGCCGCCAAAGGACAAGGGTGAACTCATGGGATTTCTCGACCACGGTGAACTTGCCGGTGTGTAGCTCTCGCCGTCACGCCTAGAGCGAGGACCGGCTTTCGCGCTATATAACGACATGGACTATATCAGCATCCCCATATCACTCGTATCGCTGGCTATCTCGCTCGGCACATTTTGGCTGGCTTTCATGGATCGCGGGCGACTAAAGATGACGAAGCCAACGATTGTGTTCTTTGGCTTTGATACGGTCCCAAAGCCTACGCCGAAGGTATTCTTGCGGACGCTGCTATACAGCACGGCCACCCGTGGGCAGGTTGTTGAAGGCATGTATGCGAAAGTTCGTCGCGGCGAGGACGAGCGCATTTTCAGCTTCTGGGGTTACGGCGAAACGGAAAAGCTTTCACCCGGCAGCGGACTACATGTCAGCCGAACCGGTCTCGCCGCCAATCATCATTTCGTTCTGTCCGTTCATGAAACTGCCTACCGCTTCGAGCCTGGTTCATACGAGATCGACGTCATTGCCAACGTGGTTGGCCGCAAGCAGCCGATCAAGCTCGCAACAATCAAACTATCTCTGTCGGACGAACTTTCGGCAGCGTTGCAGCAGCACGAGGGCGTGCTGTTCGAGCGAAAGATCGGCGGTGAGTATGAGGGGCACGCAAGGGAACGATAATCGCAACTACCCCACCGCAGACAAGCGGCCCGCCTACGCCAGACTCTTGGCGGTCGCTCCGGCGGGCCGCTCGTCCGCTCCACCGTCGCGCGTATATCAGCGAATAGAGACGCCTGCGGCGTGCTGATGCCTGCACGGCGGGCGTATGTTGACGGCGCGAGCATTGTTGAAACTCATGCACTTCTCTGGCGTGTTTGCTGCGCATCGGGCGACATGGAGTATGCGCCTGATCGGCGCGAATCCGGCAGCCGCTTTGCAGATCGACGGTCGCAGTCGTGCGCCTTCGGCGGCGGATTTCTTGGCAATGTTCATGCAGGAAATCGGCGCGCTCGGTGCAAAATCGGAAGTCGGAATTTTGGGCAAAAGGGGCGGATTTTCGGAGGGCAAGATTAAAGAAGACGGCACCATGTAGGCCCGCTTCTGGAAATTATCGTTGTCTGCACACTGGTTAGGTGAGCCGCGAGCGGCACTCCATTTTTTGGCCCCGCGTGCCGCGATTTCGCGCAAAGCCTTGGCTTTGCTGGGTTTCGTCCGGCACCATAGGCCGAAATCGTCCGGGTTTTGGCATTTCGGCGTGTAGCGAACCTCAAGCGCATCGCAGCATATCAGTCGGAGTCATGGCCTTGCTGCCGGAGCCATGAAACCGAATCGCCGTCAGGCCCTCAAGGCCAAGCCGCTGCGCGGGGGCGCTACGCGCCCGCCTTGACCGCCTGCCGCGGCTCCGATGGAGGCTTGGGAAGCAGACAAGGGCGGATTGGGGGCGCAGGCGCGCTCCCATCGCGGAACGAAAAGGGTGGTCATCCTGAGTGGATCATGATAGGTTACATGTAACTAGCGGCATGGAGGCCGAACATGACGACAGCATCCAATTCCAAGCCGGTGCGGGTAAAGGTGCGCGAACACCGCGACCGGCTGCGCGCCCAAGGGCTTCGGCCCATCCAGATTTGGGTGCCGGACGTGCGCGCGCCCTTGTTCCGGGACGAGGCGCATCGCCAGTCGCAGGAGGTCGCCGCGAGTGCTCATGCCCGCGAGGATCAGGCGTTCATCGACGCGGTTTCCGATTGGGACGATGAATGAGGCGCGGCGAGGTCTGGACGGTCTCGGGCGGCAAGGATTATGCGGGCAAGCCGCGCCCGGTCGTGATCGTTCAGGACGACAGCTTCGACGCCACCGACTCCATCACTATCTGTGCCTTTACGACCGACCCGACCGAAGCGCCTCTGTTCCGCCTCGTGGTGGAGCCGAACGAGCGCAACGGCCTGCGCTCCACTTGCCGCCTGATGGTGGACAAGATCACTACCGTTCCCAAAGTGAAGATGGGCGCGCGTATCGGGCGTCTCGATGACGAGGACATGGTGAGGCTCAACCAGGCCATGACCGTGTTCCTCGGCATGGCCGTCTCTCCCCGAACCAGAAGGAGGAAAGAGACATGAGCATTGGAGTATTGACCTTGCAGGTAGGGAAACGGCGGCAATCGGCGGCGAACGGGTTGTTCTGGATACGGAAGCGTTGGGCGATGATGAGGGCATGTCCAAGACGTGCGCTCACCGAAGCCTTGAACGTCACAAGTGCGTCGAAACCGGCGTGCTGCCCGACGATCTTTACGACTACGGCTACCCCCAGCCGTCGCCGCGCATCGGCCGTCCGGTCAAGCACGATCTTGCCGGCTGGACCGTCACCAACGATTGGCCCGAGCACATCCCGGTCACGGAGGCCGAGGTGGACGTGTTTGAGCGTTGGTTCGGCGATCTATTCGATGAATTCTTCGGGCCGTGCCAATGATGTGAGAAGGAGGCTTCTGCCATGACCGCACCCCAATCGTTCAACGGGGTGCGCGCCGCCCTCTATCTCCGCGTCTCGACCGCCCGGCAGGCCGAGCACGATATTTCCATTCCCGACCAGAAACGGCAGGGCGAAGCCTATTGCGAGCAACGCGGCTTCCAGCTCGTTGAGACTTACGTTGAACCGGGTGCGACCGCCACCAACGACAAGCGCCCCGAGTTCCAGCGCATGATCGAGGCAGGCACGTCCAAGCCTGCGCCCTTCGATATAGTCGTGGTGCATAGCTTCTCGCGCTTCTTCCGCGATCACTTCGAGATGGAGTTCTACGTTCGCAAGCTGGCGAAGAACGGCGTCAAGCTGGTCTCCATCACGCAGGAGATGGGCGACGATCCCATGCACCAGATGATGCGACAGATCATGGCGCTGTTCGACGAATACCAGTCCAAGGAGAACGCCAAGCACGTCCTGCGGGCCATGAACGAGAACGCCCGGCAAGGCTTCTGGAACGGCGCACGGCCTCCCATCGGCTATCGCATCGTCGCGGCCGAGCAGCGGGGATCGAAGACCAAGAAGAAGCTGGAGATCGACCCGCTGCACGCCGACACCGTGCGGCTGATCTATCGCCTGTTCCTTGAAGGCGACGGCACACGCGGCGCGATGGGTGTCAAGGCCATCGCCACCTATCTCAACGAGCGCCGTTTCTTTACCCGCGACGGCGGGCGGTGGGGGCTGGCGCAAATCCACGCCATCCTGACCCGCACCACCTATATCGGCGAGCACAGGTTCAACACCCGCTCGCATAAAGACCGCGAGAAGAAGCCGGAGAGCGAGGTCGCCATCATGGTGGTGCCGCCCCTGATCGAGCGCGAGCTATACGATGCGGTGCAAGCCCGCCTGAAATCCCGCAATCCCATGGTGACGCCTGCGCGCATCTCCAGCGGCCCCACGCTGCTGACAGGCATTTGCTTCTGCGCCAAGTGCGGGGGCGCGATGACGTTGCGCACCGGCCAAGGCAGCACGGGCGCGACATACCGCTATTACACCTGCTCGACCAAGGCGCGGCAGGGCAAGACCGGCTGCAAGGGCCGCACGATCCCGATGGACAAGCTGGACCATCTTGTCGCCGATCATATCGGGGATCGGCTGCTCCAGCCCAAGCGACTGGAAACTGTCCTCGCCAGCGTCATTGACCGGCGGCAGGAGCGCGCCGAGCGCCGCCGCGAGCATCTTGCCGAGCTTCACAGGCGAATCACTGAAGCCGACCAGCGGCTCGGCCGTCTCTTTGACGCCATCGAAGCGGGCATGGTGGACAAGGACGACGCCATGGCGAAAGAGCGCATGGTGAGCCTAAAGGCGTTGCGGGATCAGGCCGCCGCCGACGCCGAGCGCACCCAGCTCGCGCTCGACAGTTCAGGCAATCAGGGCGTCAGCCCCGATATGCTCAAGGGCTTCGCCCGCAAAGCCCGCGAACGGATACGACTCGATGATGGCGGCTACCGACGCGACCATCTGCGCGCTCTGGCGCAGCGCGTCGAGGTCGCTGACGACGAGGTTCGCATCATGGGATCGAAGTCGGAACTGCTGCGAACGCTGGTCGCCGCTTCTAGCGTAGAAACGGCGGCGTTCGGCGTTCATAGTTCTGTTCTGAAATGGCGCACCCGGTAGGATTCGAACCTACGACCTTCGCCTTCGGAGGGCGACACTCTATCCAGCTGAGCTACGGGTGCTAAGACCGCCTCTGATACAGCATCGCTGGCGCCAGCGCAAACGTACCATCTGGCGCCGAGCGCCTCAGCAGAGGACAGTGCCCGTGGGGCCGGTATTTCCGGTCTTGCGACCCGGGGCGGCAGTCAGGCTGTCGGCGGCGAGTGCCGGCAGCGCGTGGCAGGGCTCGGTCCGCAGCCAGAGCTGCTCGAAAGCATGTGCCGCGGCGCGCGCCACCTCCGGTACGTCGGCAAGGAATTGCTCGAAGAGATCGCGCCGGTGAATGTCCCGGCGCAGGCTGTCGCCGAACCAGACCGAGGCGCGACCGACGATGAGCTGCTCATGCGCATCGCGCAGGCGATGATCGCGCGCGATGCGGACTTCGAAAGCACTTCCGGCGCTCTGACCGGTGCTGTCCCCAATGAAGGGCTCGAGCGGCGCATCATCCTCGGCGATGACGAGGCGCACGGTCACACGATGGTCGGCAAGAACGGAGCGGAGTGCGATGAGCGCGCGCGCTGCCGGGCTGTCGACGGAGCGCGCAACGGCGAGGATGGTGGCCCGACCTGCGTACGTTCCCGCCTCGGAGAGCCTCTCGATGCCATCGGCCGTGAAGGCCATCAGGCGCTGCTCGCGTGCTTCCAGGAGGGCGTCGCTATTTCCGGGGGGCACCTTGATCTGCATGTGACGTCCTTCTGGAACCTCATGGCGGAGCCGCTTGATGCGGTCCGGTCTTCGCGTGCTCGCCGATCCATTAGCAGCCGAGGGAGTTAAAAGTTGATTAGAACGCGGGCTAATCTGGGGCACTTCAGGGGCGTCGCAGAGGCGAAAGGACTTTATCCAAAGGTACGTGCAATGCATGACGGCCGTGCGCAGGGCCCCTCGGCGTCCCCTCGTCGTTGACACCCGGCGCGACCGCCGGCATCGCTTGGCCGCGAAGTAGGCCGGGCCGATCGGGCGTGGCCAGCGATGGGGCGGGGGTGGCGTGGAAATCTCAGTGCTGGAACTCCTGGGCGTCGCGGCCGCGATGGCGGCCGCCGGCGTTGCCATGGGCTTTCTGGTCGGCCTCTTCGGCATCGGCGGTGGTGGTATCGCAGCGCCCGTGCTCTATGAAGTTTTTTCCTTCCTCGGCGTCGATCCGGCGATCCGCATGCACTTGGCACTCGGCACGTCCCTGGCGGTGATGATCCCGACGAGTACACGCTCGTTCCTGGCGCACCGTGCGCGCGGCGGTGTCGATATGGAAGCCTGGCGGCGCCTCGCGCTCCCAGTGATCGCCGGAGTGTTGCTGGGCGCCGTGATCGCCAGCGAGGCGTCGGGTACTGCGCTCAAATGGGTGTGGATCACCTTTTCCTTCACCATGGCGGCGAAGCTCTGGTTCGGCCGCGATACCTGGCGGCTTGGCGAGGTGCTGCCGCCGCGTCCCATCGTCGAGCTTTGGGGCCTGATCACGGGGACCCTCTCGACGCTGCTCAGCATCGGCGGTGGGGCTTTGATCACCACGATGATGACGCTCTATGGCCGCTCCATCCAGACGGCCGTCGGCACGGCCGCGGGCGTCGGGCCTCTGATCGCCATTCCGGGCGCAATCGGCTTCATCTGGGCTGGCTGGGGCGAGCCTGTGCCGCTGCCACTTTCGGTCGGTTACGTCAGCCTCATTGGCGCGGCGGCGTTGATCCCGACCGGCGTGCTGGCGGCTCCTTGGGGCGTGCGCGTGGCGCATGGTATCTCGCGCCGCAAGCTCGAAATCGCCTTCGGCCTCCTGCTCGCGACCATGGGCGCGCGCTTCCTGATCAGCGTGATCGGCGCAATCTGAACAGTGCAAATGCACGGATCGAGCCTAAGGCGCTCGAATTCTTGCCATTTTCTCAAAGCCTACTGCCGTTGGCCGTTGCTGCGATTCGGCGACGAGGCCAATGCCGGTCAGGGGGACGTGTGCGTCGTGCCCGGCAAGGTGGGGAGCGGGGGCTTGCCATCGCGTTCTGCGTCCAGGGGAGCGGTTCGCCGCTCCGAACGCCAACCCGTGCGCAGGTGGACCAAGCCATGGATCCAAACATCATCGTCATGATCACGCTGCTGTCGCTGCCGAGTGGCGAGAACAGCGTGAACTTGAAGCCGTTCGAGACGATCGCGGCCTGTGTCGAAGCCGCCAAGATCGAGGCGAGCGATCCATTCGTTGCGCGTGTCGAGTGCTCGGAGCTGACCGACGGCAGCCTCACACTCAGCTTCAAGCGCGGTCCGACGCAGCCGGGCTTCCCGCAGCGCAGGAAGACGACGAGCTGAACCCGAGCGCAGGTTGCGCGCGGTCGAGCGAGCCGCCCGACCAGCAGTCCAGATATTGACGATGCACAAGGACGTCTTTTCATGAACCACGACGTGAGCCCCGCCGCGGACCGCACGTGCCCGGCCGCGGTTGCCTATGATCTCATGCGCGACATTCTCCTCGATGATCCGCGCCGGCCGGCGCCATCGAGCGACGAGTTCCGGACCTATCTCCTCGATCTCTACGCCGAGTGTCTGCTGGCCGTTCATGGCAAGCGCGTATCGGCGCACGGCAAGTCGAGCGAGATGCGCGTTCCCCCGCCGCGCGAGCGCGACAAGCGGGATGCGGCAGGAGCGCCGAAGCTGGTGAAGGCGAACTAGGTCCGCCGAATGAGGCACGCGCCTGGGCCCGCGAGAGCCCTCACGCGACGATGATGCGCGGCCAGCGCACATGGAAGGTGGTGCCGCGCTCCGATGGCGCCCCGGACTGCAGCCGGATGCTGCCGCCGATGCGATCGAGCGTGCGCCTGACGAGAGCGAGGCCCATGCCGGAGCTGTCGCCGTCGTCTTTTTCATCCAGTCTGCGGAAGGGCAGGAAAACCGCCTCCTGCCATTCGGCTGGAATGCCCGGGCCATCATCGCGGACGGTGATATCGAGCGTGTCCTCGCCGATGCGCGCCGAGAGCAGGATGCGACCGTCCGGCCGGTCGTGATGCTTGATGGCGTTGCCGACGAGATTGCGCAGGACGAGTTCCAGCGGCGCCGCCAAGGTCATCAGGTGAGGCCACGTGCCCTCGATCGTGATCGTCATGCTCGCGGGCGGCGCCAGGCCTGCCACGACGTCCTCGGCGAGCTGGCGCGTATCTGCCATCGCCATACCCTCGACCTTGCGGCCGGCGCGCGCGTAGTCGAAGAGGCCATTGAGCATCGCCAGCATGCGGGCCAGATGGTTGCGCATCGCCGCGAGCTTCGCGCCGACGGCATCGAGATTCTGCGCCGCCAGTGCATGGTCGGCATCGGTGGCGTCGTAGCGGAGCGCGCGCAGCGGCGCCTTGAGATCGTGCGAGATGACGTAAGCGAACTCTTCGAGATCGCGATTGACGAGTTCCAGCTCCTGGTTGGCGCGTTGAATGGCCTCGCTCTTCTCGACGACCTCGGCCTCGGCCATGGCCCTGAGGCGCATCTGGGTCCTGAGCTCCGATTCGAGCGAGGAGTGATCCACCACGTTGCGAACGAGCATGAGATGGCAGGCGGCGCCTTCATCCCAGTAGATGTCGAGACTGATGCGCTGCGGCGGCTTTGACGCGGCGCTTTGCCCGACGTTCATGACGACGTTGGGGATGGTGAGAGGGCCGCCCGATCCCTCGCGCAGTGCGACGATTTCTTCCTCGAAGCCGATGAGTGCCATCATGCTTTCGGTGATCGGCCGATCGGCGACGACGAAATCGACGAGCGGGCCGAAGCGGCGTCGCACGACGAGATCGCTATCGAACCAGACCATGCCGAAGGAGCGCCGCCCGGCCAGAAAGCGGCCGGCGGCGAGAAGAGGCTCTATCTCCTGCGTCCGATCCTCAGACGTCACGGCGGAGGATCGAGCTGGCGGCCTCGATGAAGGTGTCCTCGACATTGGCACCCGTCTTTGCGGAGGTGAGCAGAACCGGCTGGCGGGCCTCCCGGAGTTTGGCCGGCAGCTCGGCGGCTTCGCCGTCCGCCATGAGGTCGACCTTGTTGGCGATGAACGAGAAGTGGCGGCCCGGCAGTGCCTCCTGGAAATTCTCGGCGAGGCTCACCATGGCCTCGAGCGTCGTACGCCGCTTGAGATCGCCGATGATGAGCGCGGCCGAAGCACCCTTGATGTAGACGTGGCGGAAGATGCTTTGCCCGAAATTGCCGTCGGTGTCCCAGACGATAAGCTCGATGGCCTGGTCTCTGTTCGGCCCGGCTTGCGTGATCGGCACGCGATAAAGCTCGACGCCGAACGTCGACTTGTACTCCGTCTCGAAGCGCCCTTCCACGAGGCGGCGGATCAGCGATGTCTTGCCGACGCCGATCTCGCCGAGCAGCATGAGTTTGCGCGAGATCATTGGGCCTCGCCGACGAAGGCGGGTTCGAACACGACGCGCCGGTTGGGACTCGAGGCGCCGCTGCGCTGGCTGATGTCGAGGATGGCCGTGCGCCCGACGGTCCTGAGACGGGAAGGATCGACACCGCGGCGCACGAGGTCGGCTGCGACGCGATCAGCGCGAGCCTGCGCCAGCGGGAGATTGCGATCGTTGGTCCCGCGCTCGTCGGTGTAGCCGACGATGCGGACGACCGTGTCGGCGTCACGCATGAGCCTGGCGAGCGTATCCAGGGCTGCATCAGTGCGGTCGGGAGAGCTGTACGTCGTATCCTCGGAGAAGAAGATCGCGTGTGATCGTAGCCAATTCTCCAGGTCGACGCGCGGATCTGGCTTCGGGGCGAGGGCCGCAATCTCTTTGCGCAGGTTCTGCAGCTCCGCGTTGACGCTGGCCGAGCGCGCCATGGTGTCGAGCGTGGCGTTCACCCCCTCCATGGACCTGCTCATGCCGGCAAGCGTAGTGGCCATCGTCTCCAATCGCGCTTCGAGGGCGGCGAGACGCTCGCGCGTGCGCGCGGCCTCGTCTGCGAGATGTGCGCTTTCGGCGCCAGGAACGACGCCGATGGTCTCTGTGATCACCGAAGCCGGGGCAACCTCGCCGAGGCGCTTCAGGATGTCCGCACGCGTGTCGCCGGAGGGCGCGAGCCCGCTCACTTCGATGCGCCCGCCGCCGTATTCGACCGTCGCCCGTGTCGGATAGCCCTTCAGGGCGGGCGTCCCGGCGATGACCTTGTCGACGGCAGCTTGCAGCGTGCTGGTCCGGTACGTGACGTAGCCCTGCCAGCCGAAGTACGTCACGAGCGCCAGGGCCAGCAGCCAGAGCAGAAAGCGCAGGGGGCGCATTCCGGACCGTCGCTGCGCCTCGCGCAGGCTTTTCTGCCGCTCGGCGATGCCGGACTCGAGGCGGGCGGCAAGGGCTGCGAGATCCGGCGTCCGGTCACTCGTTTCGAGTGCGCGGTGGAACTCCTCGTCGAGCAGGGTTTGCACGCCGGCGCCCGCGTGGCCGCGGCATTTGGCGGCGAGGAGGTGTAGCGGTGAGCCGCGCAGGTAGACCGTGTGGGCGCCGAAATCGATCGTGCGCAGACCTGCCTTGTCGGCCTCGTAGACCTCCTCGATGAAAGCCGTCATCGCCGTGAGCATGCCACTCAGGAGGGCATCTTTTCCGTTCGACGTGCGGGCCTCGGGATTTTGCGGGTCCGATCGGCTCCAGTGCGCAAGCAGCTCGCCCGAGCCGCGACGGATGAGGTGAAGCTCCTCCACCTCGAAGTGGCCGGTGTCGGCGAGGGCCAGCTCGGCCATGGAGCGTCCGGTCGTCCAGCTCCTGATCCGCAGCGAGAGGCGGTTCTTCGTCAGTCCATCCTCGAGGCGGCGATTGATGTCCTCCATGAGGTCGCGAATCGCGCTCCGCACGTAGTCGCGGACCATGACGCCGATGTGCGTATAGAGCTTGCCGGGCAGTGCATCGCTGCTGGCCTCCACCTCCGTGCGTACGGTGCGCACGACGAGCGGCGCGAGGGCATCGGCGACCTGATGGTGATTGGCGGCTTCTGCGTCGCGCAGCGCACCTTCGAGCGTCGCGGCGACACTGCTCCGAAAGCTCGCGTCGGAGCCTGCGCGCTCGGCGACGGCCGCGAGACGCTGTGCGAGCGCGTCGAGCTCGCGACTCTCCTTGTCGAAGAGCAATTGTTTGAGTCGGATGACGCCGTCCTGCGACATGGAGCGGAGCTATCGTATCCAAACCGGCCTGCGGACGACCGGCGCTGCGCGAGTGGCGCCGACAGGCAGCTTACTCATGGTGGGAAATGCGGCGGATGCGGTCACCGAGCTCGAAGATGCTGCGGGAGAGCTCGTCGAAGGACGACCGGCGCTCGGCGACGTTTTCGGAGGCCAGCGCCTCAACCCGCGCCTGAAGGACATCCAGCTTGCGTTGGAGGTCGCCAGCGAGTTCCGTCACGCGCGCTTCGAGCGCCTTAAGACGCCCGTCATGATCGCGCTTGAACTCACCATGGAGCAGGTCGCGGATCTGCTCGAGCTTGTCGTCCGTGGCCTCAGCCGGAGCGGCACCGTTGCGCAGTTCGCCAAGCGAGGTCGCGTTCATGGGCATGTCCCTTCGTACGCGTCAACTCCACCAGGACGTGCACGGAAGGGGCCGGCACGCCATCGTCGAATACCCATCATTGGCAGAAGAAAATCTATTTTTCCAGAGCCTTGGCAATATTGGAGCTCGTCATGGATAAATTGGGCGGTTCCGGACGATCCAGTCTTGCCGGGACGGGGATCGCGCGCTCGGTCGGCCCGGAAGATCTTGGGCGCGCGCCTTTGCGCCTTGAACGGTTCTATGGTTTCCTTGCGGGCGCGCCGAGGAGCATCGACATGGCCACGCCCACTCGGATCACACCTGCCGAAGCCGCCGCCATCCCGCTCCGGGATGGCCGGCTCTCATCTCTCTGTTTCGAAGGCGATGGCGTCGAGATCCGCCATTATGCGCC